>JADMIO011197748.1_pt1 | contig 50310 bp, 40 predicted proteins | sample 8958161 | NCBI WGS metagenome assembly JADMIO01 (sample SAMN16585339, study PRJNA669376) | soil metagenome | isolation source: Crop rotation soil | place: USA: Cullars Rotation, Alabama | collected 2011 | reverse complement strand
GCCGCGACTTCAAGTCACGTGAATTCCAAGCTTCGGATCCCACTGTGCTGGAAAGACGCGGACCGCGCCGAAGCCTGCGAAGAGCGGGTGCAATCCGAATGAGCCGACGACGCCGAGAGCGATCCAGAGCGCGGCCACGGCGATGGGGCGCCGCTCGCGCTGCGCGATCAGCCCCGCCGCGGCGAAGGCGATGGCCAGCACGCCGGGGAAGAGCCAGCGCTCAGGATCGACGCGCGTGTCGGCGAAGTGGCGGTAGAGGCGATTGCTCACCCCCGGATTGAGCCAGTCGCGCGGGCGCGCGGAGAACTCCGCGATCTCCGCGGCGCGGCGCATGCCGTAGAGCTTGGAGACCGTGGCGTACGGCGCGAGGAACGGCACCAGCAGGATGAAGGCGATGACGGCGGCGGTGATGATGGCAGCCCAGTGGCGCCGCCGCGGCAACGCGATCGGCACCGTCAGCGCGACGGCAATGGTGCCAAAGAGCAGCCAGTGGATGTTCGACAGTCCGTTGAACAGCAGCGCCATGCCGAAGAGCGCGGCGCGGTCCCACGCCGGACGCCGCGCGTAGTGCAGCAGCGCGGCGAGCAACATCGGCACCCAGCCGGCGAAGACGTGCTGCACATGCGGCAACTGCGTGAAGCGGAACGGCACGAACGCGTAGAACACGCCCGCCGCGACGCCGGCCGCCGTGCTGCCGCTGACCAGCCGCCCGAGCACGAACATGCCGAAGCCCGAGAAGGCAAACCCGAGGAGCAGGGCGATGTTGTGCGCGGTCAGCGCGTCGACGCCGAGCAGGCGCAGCGGAAACACGGCCATGGCGATCCCATAGAGGTTCTCGCTGAAGGCGAGCGAGTCCTTCGCCGGGTGAAACGCGTTCGCGTCGAACAGATGCAGCGGCTGGTGCAGCGTGGCGTACCAGTCCCAGTCGAGGATCCAGGTGTTGATGTAGGGATCGCCCGGATAGGCCACCGCCGTGGAGACGTGTGTCACCAGAGGCCAGGTCATCGCTACGGCCAAAAGGGCGAAGAGCGCGGCTGCGAAGCAAGTGCTGTGGAGTGTGTGCTGTGTCCTGAATGCAGTCTTACTCGATGCGCTAGAATCGCCCGTCGTCATTCAAATCCGCTCATCTCTCTCACCGGGGACGCCAATTATGGTTGCGATTCGCTTTACCGGAAACTACGAAGACCTCTCCACCGACCGCGGTTATCAGTTCAAGTTCTATTGCGAGAAGTGCCACAACGGCTACATGTCGACGTTCAAGGCGTCGACCATCGGCATGCTCGGATCGGCCGCGCGCGCGGCAGGCGATCTGTTCGGCGGCATCTTCGGACGCGTGGCCGACAGCTCGTACGAAGTGCAGCGCGCCGTCGGCGGCGGCGCGCACGACAGCGCGCTGAAGGAGGCGGTGGAGGAGATCGCGCCGACCTTCAAGCAGTGCACGCGCTGCGGCAACTGGGTCTGCGAGCCGATCTGCTGGAACAAGAAGGCCGGACTCTGCGAGAACTGCGCGCCCGATCTCGACGAGGAGATGGCCTCCGCGCAGGCCAACGCCGCCCGCGAGCAGATTCAGGAGAAGGCCCGCACGGTCGACTGGACCAAGTCGCGCGACGTGAGCACGGTCTCAGGCGCGGTCTGCCCGCACTGCGGCACCAAAACGCAGGGCGGAAAGTTCTGCCAGGAGTGCGGCGGCACACTGTCGGCGAAACGGTCCTGCGCCGGCTGCGGCCACGAGGCCGAGGGGACGCCGAAGTTCTGCCCGGAGTGCGGAGCGAGGTACTGAAGCGGTTGGATGTTGGGTGGTTGGGATGTTGGGATGTGGCCGTCGGGCGGGTGGGACATCCCATCATCCCAACCACCTGACATCCCAACCTCTCCCGGCCCCACCCTTGCAGTTGAGCCAACCGTGACCACCATCGTCCTCTTCGGCGGCCGCTCCGACGAGCGCCACGTCTCGGTCGCCTCGGCGCAGAACGTGGCGCGCACGCTCTTGCCGCCTGCGCTCTGCTGGTTCTGGACGCCCGAAGGGGCGGTGCACGACGTCTCTCTCGCTGAGCTGCTGGCGCACCGGCGGCCGTTCGAGATCGATTTCGAGCCGAGCCGCCCGGCCATCTGGCCGACGCTGGAGCAGGCCCTCGACACCCTTCCCGTCGAAGATCCGATCTTCCTTCTCGCCCTGCACGGCGGCGAAGGTGAAGACGGCACGGTGCAGCGGATGATGGAGCGGCGCGGGATCGCCTTCACCGGCTCGGGCTCCGAGCCGAGCGCCGCCGCATTCGACAAAGGTCGGGCCAAAGATCTGGTGAGGGGGCGGGTGCGGACGGCGGAGTCGCGCGTGGTCAACGACCCCGCGGCGCTGGAGGAGGCCGCGCGCGACATGCTGTCGCGACACGAGCGGATCGTGCTCAAGCCGGTGTCGGGCGGCTCGTCGCGCGGGCTCTACTTCATCGGCCGCGGCGACGAGATCCCGCGCGTCGGCATCCCGTACATCGTCGAGCAGTTCCTGGCCGGCCGCGAGCTGACCTGCGGCGTGATCGACGACGGCGGCGGCGCCACCGCCCTGCCGGTGATCGAGATCGAGACCGATCCCGGCCGCGCCTTCGACTACGCCGGCAAATACCTCGGCAGCGGAACGCGCGAGATCTGCCCCGCGAACATCCCCGACTCGCTGCGCGACGCCGCGCAACGCGTCGCCGTCACCGCCCACACCTCCCTCGGATGCACCGGCTACTCGCGCACCGACATGGTCGCCACCCCCGCCGGCGAGGTGTACTTCCTCGAGCTCAACACCCTCCCCGGCCTCACCTCGAGCTCACTCGTTCCGCAGGAGCTGGCCACGGCCGGCATCGCGTTTCCCGAGTTCCTGCAGCGGCAGATCGAGCTGGCGCGGACGCGTAATACGCAGGTGGCAGGTGTGTAATACAATCGGCTCCACATGAAGACGCTGACGTTACGCATCCCGGATGCGTTGGCCGCCGAAATCGAGGCTGAGGCGCGCGCGACGGGGATGTCGAAGTCGGACGTCGCGCGACGGCGCCTCGAGCGCGGACGCAACGGCGACGGCGAGGGCCCGCGGCCACTGAGTTTCTGGGATGTAACGCGAGACCTGATCGAGCCTCTCGAGCGCGAGGCCGCGGGAGAGCCGATGACCGATGTCGCCTCGAACAAGAAGTACTACCTGCGGAAGTGGGGATTTGGCAAAAACAAACGTCGTCCTTGACGCGGCGGCGATCACCGCATATCTCGATCCGCACGAAAAGCATCACAAGTGGGCTGCGGCGCAGGCCAGAGAATTTCCGCCGCCTTGGATCACATGCCAGTCCGCGCTCACTGAGAGTCTCTACCTGCTTGAGCCGCGACATTCGGGCGTATTGATCAACATTCTCCGGCGGGGCGACCTCTCACTGGCATTCAACCTCGCTCAAGAGATCGACGCCGTTCTCGCGCTCATGGATAAGTACGCCGACGTCCCCATGAGCCTCGCCGACGCCTGCCTGGTGCGCATGACGGAGATCCTCAGCAATCCCCTCATCCTCACCACCGATTCCGACTTCCGCGTCTATCGTCGCCATGGGCGGCAGGTCGTGCCATGCAGGATGCCGTGAACGTCCATGACCTACCGCATCGCCGCGGACGCGCTCGTCACCTTCCACTTCGCCTTCATCATCTTCGTAGCGCTGGGCGGGCTGCTGGTGATCGGCCGCCCTGCACTGAAATGGCTGCACCTGCCGGCAGCGTTGTGGGGCCTATTGATCGAGCTCGGCGGCTGGGAGTGTCCGCTCACGCGATACGAGAATCTCCTCCGCGCCAAGAGCGGCGCCGCCGGGTACGGCGGCGGCTTCATCGACCACTACCTGATTCGCATCATTTACCCGGCCGGACTGACGCGCGGCATCGAGCTCGCGCTTGCCGTTGCCGTCGTCGCGATTAATATCGCCGTGTACGCTTATGTCTGTCGCCATACCGCAACACCCCGTATCGACCACTGACAAGTCTTTCGACTCCCTCGGCCTCGGTGCCGAGGTCCTCAGCACCGTCCGCAGGATCGGCTTCGAGCATCCCACGCCCATTCAGGCCGCGGTGATCCCGACCGCCCTCTCCGGCCCCGACGTGATCGGCCTGGCTCAGACCGGCTCGGGCAAGACCGCCGCGTTCGTCCTGCCACTGGCCGAGCGCCTCACGCACGGCGGCGGCGTGCGAGGGCTGATCCTCTCGCCCACGCGCGAGATCGCCCTGCAGACGAAGGCCTTCCTCGATCTGTTCGGCGAGCATCACGCGCTCAACACCGCCTGCCTGATCGGCGGCGTGAAGATGCGGCCGCAGACCGACGCGCTGAAGGCAAAGCCGGACATCGTCGTGGCCACGCCGGGGCGGCTCCTCGACCATATCCGCCAGCGCCACGTCTCGCTCGATGCGATCGAGGTCCTGGTGCTGGACGAGGCCGATCACATGCTCGACCTCGGGTTTCTGCCGCAGATGCGCGACATCCTGCGCCGCCTGCCGCGCAACCGGCAGACGATGATGTTCTCCGCGACGATGCCGGAGTCGATCGAGATGATCGCGCGCGACTTCATGCGCGATCCGGTGCGCATCGACATCACGCCCGAGGGGAGCGCGGCCGAGGGGATCACGCACCGGCTCTACCTGGTCAAGCCGGAAGACAAACGCAATGCGCTGCTCGCGCTGCTGGACGAGGAGCTCGGCAGCACGCTCGTCTTCGTGCGCCGCAAGATCGACGCGGAGTGGCTCTACCACATCCTCAAACAGAAGGGACATCCGGTCACGCGCATGCACGCCGACCGCTCGCAGGGAAAGCGCGTGCAGGCGCTGGCGGGCTTCCGCGAAGGGCAGCACCGCATCCTGGTAGCCACCGACATCGCCGGCCGCGGCATCGATGTCCCCGGCATCACGCACGTCATCAACTTCGACATCCCGGAGAACGTGGAGGACTACGTGCACCGCGGCGGCCGCACCGCGCGCGGCGCCGCGCAGGGGATCGTGTCGACCATCGCCACCTGGCAGGAGATCCCGATGGTCCGGCAGATCGAAGCAATCCTCGGCGAGAAGATCCCGCGTTGCACGGTGGCGGGGATCGAGCCGTGGATGGAGGTGGAGAGGACGGCGGCGAAGAGGAGGATGCGAGTTTAGGACGGGAGAAGTTCGAAGTGCGAAGTGCGAAATGAGAACGAAGAGGAGGCGCTCCCACGGTCAACGCACTTCTTCGTTCTTCGTTCGAACCTCTAACCTTGAACTTCTCGGCCTCTAGTCGCGGTCGTCCGTCGAAAACCCCGTCACGCCGATCGCCACCGCCCCTTCCTTCGGCGTCGCTCCGCGCATCCGGCTCGCCTCGATCTTCGACTCCCCTTCCGCGCTGACCGGCATGACGCGGGTGGTCATCTGCGCGCGGGCGCTGGCCAGGTAGACCTTCACGCCCTTTTCGGCGTAGATCCGCGCGATCTCCAGCTCGTCGGCGTCGATGACGATGTAGTCGTCGATGCGCGTGGAGTAGATGGCGAAGCGGCCGTCGGCCTGCTTCTCGATGCGCCAGCTCATCGGCGGAAGCGTAGCCCAAGGCGCGCGCTGCGCGGCTGGCCGAGCGTGATGACGGGCGTGGCGGCGGTCTCGACCCGGCGGTCGAAAACATTTTCGACGGCGACGAAGAACGGCCCCCGCGCCGCGAAGATGTCGGCGGCGAAGTAGCCGCGCAGGCGGAACTGATTGAGGTCGTCGTCGAACTGCATGGTGGACCAGCGCGCCTGCGCGCCGAAGTCGCCATAGCGAGCCTGCAGCGTGGCCTGATGACGCGGTACCTGCGGCGGCCGCTTGCCGGTGGAGAGGCGCGCGTCGGTAGTGAGCCAGCCGGCGTCGACGATCCAGCGCGTGCCGAAGCGCTGTTCGTAGTCGAGCTCCAGGCCGCGCGAGCGGCTGCTGCCGAAGTTTTGGCGCTGGCGCGTGATGAGCGTCGGCGTGGTGGACAGCGTCACGTTCGCGATCGTGTCGGTGGTGGTCATGGAGAAAAGCGTGGCGCGCAGCGGGCCGCTGCGCACGCCTGCCTCCACCGCGGAGAGGCGCTCGGGGCCGAGCTGGTCGTTCGCCAGCGTCACCACATTGCCGACGCGGAAACCGCGAATCAGCTCGTTGAGCGTGGGAGCGCGGAAGGCGCGGTAGGCGGCGGCAGTAAAGGCGAGGCGGTCGTTGGCCCGGAAGAGCAGCGTGGCGCGGGGACTCCAGGCCGTATCGCGCCAGCGGTCGACGCGCAACGCCGCGGTCGCGCTCAGGCGCGGCCCCAGTGTCATGACATCTTCCACGTACGCGGCGGCGGTGCGCTGGCGGCCGGACAGCCGGGCGGCTCCCTCGTCATCGACGCCGCTGACCTGCCGCACGTCGCCGCCGGCGACGACGACGTGGCCGCCGCGCGAGAGCGCGAACCATTGCGCGGAAGCGCCGCGGTTGCGCGACGGCACGCGCTGCTCGACGGTGAGCCGCTCCGACTGCCGGTTGGCCGCGATGGCGGAAAAGCTCTGCCGGTAGTCCTGGTCGCCGGCGTAGGCGCGCAGCGAGAGCGCGCGCAGGTCGGCGCCGAGGATGAGCTGGCGAATCGTCGTGTCGTTCGTCTGCAGCGGCGTCCCGTTATTGCGCGACTCGTCGTAGTGCGAGGCGCGCAGGAAGAGGCCGCCGCGCCCGACGGTGGCGTCGACGCTGGTGTGCGACGTATCGGCGGCCCGATCGACCGCGCCGCGCTGCGACGGCTGCACCAGGACGTAGCCGGCCGTCGAGAAAAGATCCGCCGCCGCGCTGGCACGCCAGAGGCCGCGGTTCAGCGCGGCGTAGAGTTGGCCGTCGGCCGTGGCCTGTTGCCCGTACGAGACCTCGGCTGCGATCGCGTCATCCGAACGGCGGATGAACTGCACCACGCCGCCCATTGCGCCGCTGCCATAGAGGTCGGAGGCGCCGCCGCGAACGATCTCCACCCGCTCGATGCCGAGGCGCGGCACGCGTCCCCAATAGATCCAGCCGCCGAACGGATCGTTCAGCGGCACGCCGTCGTCGAGCACCAGCGCGCGCGACGCGCCGCTCGCGCCGAGCCCGCGCAGCGAGACCCCTTGCGTGGTGGGATTGGCCGTGCGGCTCCCGGCGCGGCGGAAGAGCGTGAAGCCGGGCACCTGCCGCAGCGCGTCGTCGACCGTCGCCGCGGGGCTGGCATCCAGCGCCTGGCGGCCGATCACCACCACGCTGGCCGGCGTGTCGGCCAACCGGGTCTCCTTGCGCGTGGCGGTGACCGTGATTTCCGAGTGCTGAGGAGGAAGTGCCGAGTGCTGAGGGGGGTCTTCCGCGAGGGCCACTGCAAGTAACAGTGTCAGCACGCGGCGATTCTACTCAGCACTCAGGACTCAGCCACTCAGGACTTACCTTTGCATGATAAAGTACTCGCCATGTACGATGTCTTTGTGGCCGGCGCCGGCCCGGCCGGACTCCAGCTCGCCCACCTCCTCGCCCTTCGCGGTCTCCGCGTCGCCCTGGCCGACCGGAAGGCCTCCGTGGCCGACTCCGTCCACACCACCGGCATTTTCGTCCGCAAGACCTGGGAAGACTTCCCCCTCCCTCCCGAGCAGCTCGGCCCCGCCCTGCGCGAAGTCGTCCTCTACTCCCCCTCCCGCCGGCCTCTCCGCCTCACCGCCCCCCGCGACGAGTTCCGCGTCGGCCGCATGCAGTGGATCTACCTCTGGCTGCTGGAGAGCTGCAGCCGCGCCGGCGTGGTCTGGATGCCCTCCACCCGTCTACTCCGTGTGGAGGGGTCTGACCCCATCGTCTTGCGGGGTGGGCGGGAGGAGCGGGTGCGGGCGCGGTTCGTGGTGGGGGCGGACGGCGCGCGCTCGCTCGTGGCGCGCGAGCTGGGGCTCGACCAGAACCGGGAGATGCTGGTGGGGATCGAGGACGTGCTGCCGGGCGAGTCGCCGGCCATGCACTGCTTCGTCGATCCGCGGCTGGCGCCCGGCTACATCGCCTGGGTGGTCGATGACGGCGCGGAAAAGCACGTCGGCGTGGCGGGCTACCGCGACCGATTCGATCCCGCGGCGTCGCTGGAGCGCTTCCGCCGCAGCGTTCCCGACCTCGCCGGCGGACGCGCCATCGAGCGGCGCGGCGGCCTGATCCCGGTGGGCGGGATCCTGCGGCGCATCGCCAACCCGCGCGGCCTGCTGGTGGGCGACGCGGCCGGCGCCGTCTCCCCGCTCACGGCGGGCGGGCTCGACGCGGCGATGAGGCTCTCCGCGTTCGCCGCCGAGGTGATCGCGGCGTATCTGGAGAGCGGCGATGAGCGCGTCCTCGCCAAGTACGACGGCGGGCGCTTCCGGGCGCGCTTCCTCTCGCGGCGCTGGATGCGCAAGGCCATGCGCGCGCTCGATCATCCGTTGGCCATCGAGCTGGCCTGCGCCCTGTTGCGGGCCACGCCGCTGCGCGCGCTGGCGGCGCACGTCTTCTTCGGACGCGGGTCGTTCCCGGACGTCGAAGCTGTCGGCGGCCTGGCCGCTAATCCAGCGGCACCGTGACGGTCTGCCCCGCCACGACCGTCACCGGGATCGACCGCTCCACCTTGCCGTCGCCGTCGAGGATCTGCACGACGTAGACGCCGGGGGCGAGCGTCTCCAGCGCGGGCGTCTGTCCCGGCGTGACGTTGCCGGTGAAGGCGTTCCGCTGCATGTCGGCGCTCATCATCTTCACGCGGTGCGGCGCGTTGGTGCGGAACGCGACGCTGCCGGCGCGCTCCAGCGACACGCGCAGGTCGGGCGTCGGCACACTGAACGGCACACGCGACTGCGGCACGTAGCCGGGCGAGAAGACGGTGAGCGAGTATTGTCCCGGCCGAAGATAGAAGCGGACGCCGTCTTCGTCGCGCTGCATGTTGCCGACGATCGAGCCCTTCGCGTCGAACACCGACGCCCCCACGTTCCCCAGCAGCCTGCCGGTCGACGCGTCGATGATCTTCACCAGCACCGGCGTGCCGCGCTCGAGGCGCACCTCGACGTCGGGAGCGGAGCCGCCCGAGACCACCACCTGCTGCTGGGCGGGCGCGTACGGCGACAGCACCGCGATCACGTCGTACGTTCCGTCGGTCACGGCGTTGAGGACGAAGCGGCCGTCGCTGTCCGTCGCGGACGCGCGGCTGCCGCCAACCGCCTTGCCGCGCAGACTGACGGACGCGCCGGAGATGGGCGCGTTGCTGTTCGCGTCGATGACGTGGCCCCGCACGGCGGCGCCGCGGATGTCGATGTCGTGCGTCATCGAGCCCGTCACGGTCAGCTTCTCGTCGTAGCGCACGTCGGCGGCGTTGAGCATGAGGCGGTAATCGCCCGCGCCGAGGCCGGAAACCTCGTACGAGCCGGCGACGATGCGGCCGCCGCCGCCCATGCGCCCAGGGCCAGTTCCGGAGAAGTTGACCATCCCCTGCTCCACCGGCGCGCCGTTGAACAGAACGCGGCCGCGCACGGTGAAGCCCTCGGCGAAGTCGATCTCCACCGGCGGCGCGGCGCCGTTCTCCACCGTGACGACCTTCGGCTGCGAGCGGCGGTTGCTGCCGGGAACCGACGCGGTGATGTTGATCTGCCCGTCGGGCACGCCTCGCAGCGTGAAGGCGCCGTTGACGTCCGTCTGCGCGCTGATGGGAGTCTGGCTGACGGTGCCGAACACGTAGATGCCGGCGAGCTCGTTCGGCTGCAGTCCGGTGACGCGGCCGGTGATGGTGCCGCCCGCGCGGAGAGTCAGCGTCAGCGGCGCCGAGGCCGGAACCTGGACGTCGCGCTCCACCGCCGTCACCATCCCTGGCTTGCGCGCCACCACGACGTAACGCGAGTCGGCGAGGCCCTCCATGACGAACGTCCCGTCGGGATCGGTCGTGGCGCGCGCGTCTTCCGAGCCGAAGCTCGACGCTGCCTGCGCGGCGACGTTGGCGCCGGCGACAGGGGCGCCGCCGGAGTCGACCACCCGTCCGCGCAGCTCGGCGCCGCGCTCGAGCTCCACGTCCAGGCGCGCGTCTTTCGCCGCGGCGACGTCGATCGTCTTGCGGCGCGGCAGGAAACCGTCCTTGCGGAACTCGAGCGTCCGCTCGCCGGGAGCAAGGCTGTCGAGGACGTACTCGCCGTCCGCATCGGTCTGGTTGCGCGCGGACGGTCCGCTCGCTCCATTGGCCGTGACTCGCACGCCGGAGAGCGGTTTGCCTGCCGCGGTGACGCGCCCGGTCAGGCGGGCGGCGCGCTCGAGCTGGATCTCGATGCCGGCGGTCGTTTGTCCTTCTTCGACGTTGATGTCGGTGCGGCTGCCGGAGACGTAGCCCCTCGCGGCGACGCCGATGGAGAGAGTGCCGGCCGGAACGTTGTCCAACGCGAACACTCCTTCGTCGGAGCGGACGGGCTGCACCGGGCCGGCTGGGCCGCCGGTGCCGTTGCGCCGCACCACCGTCAGGTTGAACTCCGTGACCGGACGGCCGGAGCCGCGCTCGACGACACGCCCGTCCACGCGCCCGCCTCGGGGCAGCGTGAGCGTGAGGTTCTGCAGCGGCGGCGTCACCTCCTTCGGCGACGTCGACAGCCGGCCGTCGGCGCTGCGCGCCACCACGATCATCTTCGACGACGGCAGCGAGTCGAGAGTGAAGACCCCCGCCGTGTCGGCAAGGGCGCGGCGCTCGCCGATGCCCCTCTGCGCGTCGATGGTGACCTCCGCGTTCGCCGCGGGACTGCCGTCGCCGTTCAACACCCTTCCGCTGACGGCGGCGCCGGCTTCGACTTCGACCGTGTACGGCGACGAGCGCGCGTTGAGCGCGGCTTGGCCGACCAGCCCCACGATCTTGGTCCGCTCGCTGCGAACGGTGTAGAGGTACTCCCCTTCCACGATGCGGTAGGTGACGATTCCCTTCGCGTCCGTCACGTTGCAGGCATCGCGTCCCGGATCGTCGCAGGCGGCGGACACGCCAGGGCCCAACTCGTCGCGCGAGTCCAGCGAGACCGTCACGCCGCCGACGGGTTGCCGGCCGCGATCGATCACGCGCAGTTGCAGAGGGAATCCCTGCGGCAAGGTGATGACGAGATCCTTGAGCGTCTCGCCGGGCTTGAGCGCGCGCTGCGCGGAGGCGCCGGCCGCGTAGCCGTGCTTCATCGCCAGGATGCGCACCGGGCGCGAGTCGGCGGCGCGGAGGAGGAAGTTGCCGTCCGCGTCCGTGACGGTGCGCCTCGACTGTTCCTGCGTGGAGACGATGGCGCCGGCCACCGGCTTGCGGGCCTCGTCGATCACGCGGCCGCGAACGCGTGCCAGAGGGCGCGCCAAGAGCGTGCGGGAGACTGACTCCGTGAGAGCTACCGGCGCTCCTTCGAACGCGTAGGCCCAGTGCAGCCCGGTGGCGTTGTAGTTGGCCGACGGAAGCGGATCGAAGGTGAAGCGGCCTTTGGCGTCGGCGATGGCGGTCGTCTGGTCGCGGAAAACGTTGTCGAAGAGCGTGACGATCGCGCCGCCGACCGGCCCTTCCGTCACGGTGTCGCGCACGCTGCCGGACAGCACCGCGCCGCGGCGCAGGCGAACGTCGACGAACGCCGCCTTGCTCGGCATGGCCACGCCGACGTCGTTGCCGGCCACCGCCATCACCGAGCGCCAGCTCGCCGGCGCGTGTGCCACCGTGAAGGTGCCGTCATCGCCGCTCTCCGCCAGCGGATAGCCGTTGACCATCACCACCGCGTGTGCCACCGGCCCATTCGCTCCGGTGACGCGCCCTTTGAGGGCCACTCCCTTCTGCAGCTTCACCTCGGATACGCCATTGATCGAGAACTGCTCGATGGCGTAGTCGGGATGGATGATCGTGGCGCCGCCCTCGTTGCCCGCATCGAAGTTGCCCGCCGCGTCGGTTCGTGTCGTGCGCGACGTCGAGAAGACCACCAGCGCGCTCGCCACCGGCTTTCCCGCGGAGGTCACCTTGACAGTGCGGCTGGTTGCCTCGCGCAGCACCATCGGGCCGGTATCGATGCCGTCGGCGAGCGGCATCGACATATGCGGACGGCCGCCCACCTCGACGACCACTTCGACCACCGCGTTTCCTTTCGTGTCGATGGAGAACGCGCCGTCGTCTTTCGTCGTGGCGGTGACGAGCGGCTCGCGCTCGGGCTTCGCGGAGACGAGCCGCGCGCGCGCCTGCCGCGTCGTCTCGGCGGGATAGACGCGCACGGTCGCACCGGCCACGGGCTTGCCGTCGGCGTGGACGAGCGTTCCGGTGATGGAGGCGGTGGCGCTGGCGGCGAGAAAAAGGAGGGCGGGAGGGATCAGGCTGCGCACATCAGCGAATTATCTCCCGAAGTCGGGTGGCCAGTGCGGCATGGCCGCGCTCGGCGGCGACGTCAGCCGGCGTCTTGCCGTCGTCGCTGAGGGCGCGCGCGTCCGCGCCGCGCGCAAGGAGGAGCTCGGCCATGGCCGCGTCGCCGTTGTTCGCCGCGCTGTGCAGCGGCGTGAAACCGAGCTGCTGGACCGCGTTCACGTCGGCGCCGCGGTCGAGCAGCAGCGCCATCGTCTGGCAATCGCCCACCGAAGCCGCGGCGTGCACCGGCATCACGCGCGCCGCATTGCGCGCGCGGGCGCTCACATCGGCGCCGCGCTCGATCAGCTCGCGCGCCAGCTCGGGATGGCGGAAAAAGACAGCCAGGCCGACGAGCGGAAAGCCGTCCTGCGAAAAGGCGTCGATGTCGCCGTCGAGGCAGCGTCGGTCGCCGAGCGCGGCGAGCTCCGCCCCCGAGAGCTGATGCCCGCGCTCGACGAACAGGCGCGCCAGGTCGGCGTGGCCGTGGTAGACCGCGAAGAGGATCGGCGTGATGCCGTTCGATGTAGCGCCCATCAGCGACGGGTCTTCGTCGAGGAGCGCGGCGACGGCGGCGGCGTTGTTGTCGCGAAGGACGGCGAAGAGCTCGTCGGTTTTCATGGCGCAATGCTATGCGTTTTGCGAGGCCGCGGGGTATCGGGGCCTCGCGCTCTCCCCGCGGTGGAGTCCGCTTTCTCCTCCCGAGAGCGCGCTCCACACGGGGAAGAATCTGGCGTCCTTCTGGCGCGCATCCCGCACTCTTTTGTCATGGCGACGATGGCTGATTCGACGAAGAAATGCCCGTACTGCAATCACTCGCGCGCGGCGCACACCGACGGCATTCACTGCGCGCTCTGCCGCTGTCGCTCGCAAGTGCTGAAGCCGGTTCAGGAGTCCTTCGCGTTTCGCGGCATCACCTCGAGGAGTGATGGCGCCACGCGAAAACGGTGACTTTTGCGATTGGATTACTTCGTGTTGATCGTTCGTTGACGCCTCCATGATGATGAGCGAAAAGGTCGCACGGAGCCCCAAAACCGTCACCGTGTCCGAACGCAACCTCCAAACCGCCGCCACCCGCCTCCTCCCCAAGAACAATCGCTTGGTCTCTTCCGAGGTGGACTACCTTCGCCGGGTCCTCGGCGAGCGCGCGACGCAGCACGACATCGACGAGAAGATCCTCGCCGTCCGCAAGATGCCGTGGTCGGAGATCGTTCGCGAGTGACGTGAACCGGACGGGCCGCTGACCCGTCCTCCATGCGCTACGACACCATTGTTATCGGCGCCGGCGCGGCAGGTCTCGCCGCCGCGCGCGAGCTTTCCGGCGCCGGCCGACGCGTTGCCGTCCTCGAAGCGCGCGACCGCATCGGCGGCCGCATCTTCACGCTCCATCAACCAGGCCTCGCCCTTCCTATCGAGCTGGGCGCGGAGTTCATTCACGGCGAGGTCGCCGAGACGTTCGACATCGTCGACGCCGCCGCGCTCCTCACCTACGAGCTCCCCGACGATCACTGGTGGATCCGCAACGGCACGTGGGAGCTGGTGGACAACTTCTGGGCGGTCGTCAACGGCATCCTCTCGCGCATCCGCGGCGGGCGCGATCGCTCCTTCGCCGAGTTTCTCCGCGCACAGCGCGCCGCGCCGCGCGTGAAGGAGATGGTCCTCGGCTTCGTGGAAGGTTTCAACGCGGCGCACGCCGATCGCATCAGCGCGCTGGCCATGCGCACGGCCGACGACGAGCAGGTCGGACCGCAGGGATTCAAACAGTTCCGCATCGCCGCCGGCTACGACACGCTCATCGAGTGGCTGCGCGCGGGGCTCGATCCGGAGCGCGCCTCCATCCGCCTCGGCACCGCCGCGACGGAAGTGCTCTGGCAACGCGGCGACGTCACCGTGCGCACTGCCCTCGGCGACGAGCTGCGCGCGCAGAGCGCGGTCATCACCATCCCCATCGGCGTCTGGAAAGCGCCCGACGCGCTCCGCTTCACGCCGGCCCTGCGCGAGAAAGAGCGCGTCATCGCCAAGATCGAAGTAGGGCACGTGGTGAAGATCGTCTTCCGATTCCGCGAGCGTTTCTGGGATGACTTCAACTTCGTGCACGCCTCCGACCCGCACGTGCCGACCTGGTGGTCGACCGCGCCGGTGCGCGCGCCGCTGCTCACCGCCTGGGCGGGCGGACACGCCGCCGACCGCCTGCTGGCGGAGGGATCGGAGGCGATGATCGAGCGCGCGCTGCAGTCGCTCGCCGCGACGTTCTCCATCCCGCGGCGACGCGCGCGCTCGCTGCTCGACGGCGTCCACCTGCACGACTGGCAGGCCGATCCCTTCAGCCGCGGCGCATACAGCTACGCCGGCGTCGGCGGCAGCAACGCGCATCGCGAGCTGGCCAAACCGATCGCCAACACGCTGTTTTTCGCGGGCGAGGCGACCAGCGACCAGACCGGAACCGTGGCCGGCGCGATCGGCAGCGGTCGTGCCGCGGCGCGGCGGATTCTGAGGCGCGCGTAGACTCCCCCTTGCCAAACGGGTGCAGCGGACCCAAAATATGCGGCGATAGCATAACCGTCGATGGAGGTCCCATGGCGCGCCGCCTCCCCTGGTTCTTCATTCTCCTGCTCGTCTCGACCACCGCCTCGGCGCGCATCGTCTCGTACGCGCCGATCAGCAATCGCTTCGTCACCATTCCGGTCATGGGCCATCGCCTCAACCGGCATTTCGCCGTCGTCGAGTCGTCCAGCGTCCTGTCCAGCTACAGCGCCAGGATGCTCGGACAGCTCGTTCTGTACGACAGCCAAGGCGAAGAGGAGCCGCGGGTGGTGGTGCCGCGCTTCGGCTCCGCCGAGTACGAGCTCGACAGCGTGACCCTGCGCGAGGGCCCGGGCGATCAGCAGCCCCAGATCCTGATCAGCTACGAGCGTGCGTGGTCGCTCACCGTCGACGGCGGCCGAACCTGGATCCGTGTCGCTCTCGACGCCGCGTTGGCGCCGAGCTACTACCAGAACACGCGAGACGTCGGCGGCTGGTACGCGCGCGGCCTCTACAGCAACATTCGCATCGGCGATGACGACACTCCGTTCGTCGTGGTGACGACCGCGACCGACGGCTTTCGCCTCGTGGCCATCGCCCGCGACGGGACGACCCGGCAACTACTGACCTCTTCGAAACAGGCGGCAATGTCTCTGCTCGGCTCCGACAACGCCGGCCGGCGCTTCCTCGTTCGCGTCGGCATGGCCATCCACATCGTCGATCCGGACGGCAGCGACACACTCCTCGGCACCGCGCCGAGCGCGAGCGCGTACTCGAAGATCGAGGGGTGGATCAGTGGAGCGGGTGCGGTTTATGCCGAGGTGTGGGACGGTGGGCTCGACATCGCCCTCTGGCAGCTCGCGCCAGGCGTGGCGACGTTCATCGACGGAAGCTCTGACAAGACCAACCCTGCGGCCACGCCGCCGAAGATCGGCGCCGGCGGACGGATTTTCTTCGCGGTCCCGACGAACGACTCGAGCGGCGCGTGGATCGTCAAGCGCCTTCCTGGGCAGCCGACGCGCCTTCTCCGCCACACGCCTGAGGGCGGACTGGTCGAGCAGTGGAGCGACGCCAGCGCGCCCGAAGTCGAGGCCATCATTCCGGCGCCGTCGCCGGACAAAATCCTCATCCAGGTCCACCGGCCGCGCCCCACGGTGGTGGTTCCGTTCAGAGATCCGGCGCTGGCCGTCTGGCATGTCGGCGATCCGGCGCCGCGCGCGTATGACGAGCTGTTTCTCGCGGAAGTCGACAGCAAGGGATTCGTCCACATCGACGTCGACGCCGCTGAGCGCGGAGAGCCGTTCGTCTTCGACGCCGGGTGGATGCCTCGCTCCGCCAACACCGTTTCCGCGGGCGGCGGCGGGAGCGACGTCGCCAGCGACGCGGGTGTCGTGCGCGGCTCGTTGCGCCAACGGCTGGTTCTTCCAGGCTTTGGCCATACGGCCGGCGCGTTCGGCAGCTTCTGGCGCTCCGACCTCACGCTGTACAACCCGAACGACACGCCGGCGCAGGTGACGCTGCGCTTCGTTCCGGCGGGCGCGCAGGTCACGGCGTCCGAAGCCAACGTCGCGCGCGTGCAGCTCGCGGCGCGCGAGATTCGTCTGATCGCGGACGCCGCGCGCGCTCTCTTCGCAGTCGACGGCGCGGTCGGCGCGCTCTTCATCGAGCCGGACAGCGGCCTCTCGGTCAATGCGACCGGCCGCACCTACAACTCAACCGCGAGCGGTACCTACGGCTACGGCATGCAAGCCATCGACGTCTTCGCCGCGGCCAGCGCGCGATTCCCCGTCAGCTTCGCCGCCGCCTTCCAGGGATCGAAGTTCCGCACCAATCTTTTCCTGACGGACGTCTCGGGTCGCGGCACCGGCGTGCAGCTCGCCGCCGACGGCCCCACCGGCAGCATCGAGGCGCTGGACGTTCCGGGGACCTCCGCCAACGGCGTGATGCAGCTCAACGGCCTCGGCTACCTCCCCTTCGGCGCGCTGACCGTCACGCCGACGCGCGGCCAAGCCATCGCCTCGCTCTTCTCCGTCGACAACCTCACCAACGATCCGACCTTCTTCCCTCCCGACCTGGCCGGCGGCAACGTGCGCACGATTCCGGTGGTCGGACACCTCTTCGGAGCGAACGGCTCGCAATTCCGCAGCGATCTGTTCCTCTACAACGACAAGGCGACGCCGAAGTCGCTGTTCGTGGAGATGCACTCCTGGACCTCCACCGCAGGCGGCAGGATTCCGGTCTCGCTCGCGCCGCACGAGGCCCGCATGGTGACCGACGTGCTGAAGACGTGGTTCGGCCGCACCGACGACATCGCACGGCTGGTCATCGTCTCGGTGCCGACCGACGCCGACCTTGACCTCGGCTTCCACGTCACCTCGCGCACGTACACCGTCGGCGCGGACGGCGGTACCTACGGCTTCCTCATGCCGCCGCTCAACAATTTCCAGATGGCGGCGCCCGGGGAGACGCTGGAGATCCTCGGCACGGCGCTCGATCCCCGCTTCCGCACGAACATCGGTGTGTTCGACACGGCCAGGGCCTGGACCGGGGCACCTACTCCCCGAGTGCGGATCGCCATCGTCGGCGCGAACGGCACGCCGCGAGTCACCTTCGAAGAGAACATCGAGGCGGTCGCCGGCTTGCAACTGAACGATGTCTTCCGCAAGCGCGGCTTGGCGCTCGACGGCACTCCCGTGCTGATCCGCATCACGCCGCTGCAGGGGATGCTGGGCGCCTACGCGGCGATGCTCGACAACTCGACGAACGACTCGATGTACTTCGCCGCGAACCTGGCGGCGGCGAATTGAGCGCGCCCCTCGCGCAATCATCTTCCATACAGACCCTAAATATGCTACAACCACATAGATCTGACCAAGGAGGTTCCCGAATGTCCCGCCGCCTCCCCCTGCTGTCGGTTGTTCTGCTTCTCGCCTCGACCATCGCTTCCGCGCGCGTGATCTCCTACGCGCCGTACAGCGACCGCATCAGCGTCCCCGCCTTGGGGCATCGCCTCAATCGCCACTTCGGACTCGTCGAAACGCGCACCGGCACCGCATTCAGCTACGACGGAAGCACCTACGGACAGCTCGTCATCTACGACACGAAGGGCGAGGAAGAGCCGCGCGCCGTGCTGCCGGCCGGAACCAGCGAGATGACGTTCAACGGCGTGGCATTGCGGGAGCCGCCGGGCGAGCAGCCGCAGATCCTAGCCGTGACGACCTATCCGCCGACATGGAACCTCAGCGTCGACGGCGGCCGCACCTGGAAGCAGGTGGCTGTGACCGGCTTGCTGGCCGGCAACTACGCGCCGAACAAAGTCGATCTCGGCGGGTGGTACGCGCGCAGCCGCTACGCCAATATCCGCGTCGGCAACCGCGACTATCCCTTCGTCGCCGTCAGCGTCTCCAACGACGGCTACCGCCTGGTAGCCATCCGCGCCGACGGAACGGCCAAACAGTTGCTCTTCTCGCCGCAGGCCATCCCCTTGAGCCTGGCCGGCTCCGACGACGCGCGCCGGCGCTTCCTGGTGCGCGCCGGCCTCGACATCGACATCGTCGACCTGGACGGAAACGTCAACACGGTCGGATTCATCACCAACGCCACCTTCGGCGGCTATCTGGAAGGTTGGATCACCGCCGCGGGCGCCGCGTACGCGGAGGTCTGGAAGGCCAGCAACGACATCGCGCTGTGGCAATACGTCAACGGCGTCGCCACTTTCATCGACGGCACCTACGACAAGACCAACCCGCTCGCTCCGCCGCCGCAGATCGTGACCACGACGCAGAATCCCTTCTTCGCCGTTCCCACGAACGATCACGAAGGGGCCTGGGTGGTGAAGCGCATGCCGGGGCAGCCCACGCGACTGTCGCTCCACACCAAGCAGCGCGGGCTGGTCGAGCAGTGGAGCGACATCACCGCTCCGGAGGTCGAGGCCATCATCCCGGCGCCGACCTCCGAGCGCATCCTCATCCAGGTCCACCGGCCGCGCCGCTCGCCCGACTCGTTGGTCATCGCGGTGCCGACGGACCCGGCTCTGGCCATCTGGCAGGTCGGCCAGCCCGCGCCGCGCGCGTACGACGAGCTGTTTCTCACCGAGTCGCCCGACAAGGGCTTCGTCCACATCGATGTCGACGCCGCGCAGCGCGGCGAGCCGTTCGTCTTCGACGGCGGGCGCACCATCGTCGGGTCGGGGAACGGCCTCTCCGCCGGCGGCGGGGGGGCGGATGTCGTGCAGGAGTGGGGCGTGGTGCGCGGCTCGTTGCGGCAGCGGCTGGTCCTCCCCGGCTTCGGCCGTACCGCCGGCGCGTTCGGCAGCCTCTGGCGCTCCGACCTGACGCTGTCGAATCCGAACGACACGCCGACCGACCTCCTGCTGCGCTTCGTGCCGACCGGCGCGCAGCTCACCGCCTCGGCCACCAACGCCGTGCGGCTGCAGCTCGGCGCGCGCGAGATCCGCCTGGTGCCCGACGCGACCAAGCAGCTCTTCGGACTCGACGGGGGCGTCGGCGCGCTCTTCATCGAGCCCGAAGGCGGCGCCTCGATCGAAGCGACCGGCCGCACCTACAACCTGACGGACAACGGCACCTTCGGCTACGGCATGCAGGCGATGGACGTGTATGCCGCGGCCGGCCCGCGCTTCCCCGTCACCTTCTCCGCCGCCTTCCAGGGGCCGAAGTTCCGCACGAACCTTTTCCTGACGGACGTCTCCGGCCGCGGCACCGCCGTGCGGATGATCGCCAACGGCCCGACCGGCGCCGTCGACGTCGCCGACATTCCGGAAGCCATCCCCAACGGCGTCATGCAGTTCAACGGGCTCGCCTTCCTCCCCATCGGCTCGCTCACAATCACGCCGACACGCGGCGAAGCCATCGCCTCGCTCTTTTGCGTCGACAACGACACGAACGACCCGACCTTCTTCCCCCCCGACCTCTCCGCCGCCGTCACCCGCACCATTCCGGTGATCGGTCACCTGGAAGGGGCCAACGGCTCGCAATTCCGCAGCGATCTCTTCCTCTACAACGACTCCAGCGCCAGCAAGGCGCTGGCCGTGGAGATGCGCTCCTGGACGTCCAATGACAGCGCGTCGATGTTCGTAACGCTCTCGCCGCACGAGGCGCGCATGGTGCCGGACGTGCTGAAGACGTGGTTCAACCGCACCGGCACGGCACGCCTTCGCATCGCCAATCCCAATGCAGGCGTGAACATCGGCGACACCAGCATCCACGTTACCTCGCGCACGTACACCGTCGATGCGAAAGGTGGCACCTACGGCTTCCTGATGCCGCCGCTCAACGGCTTCCAGATGGCCACCACCGGCGACACGCTGGAGATCCTCGGCACGACGCTGGAGCGACGCTTCCGCACGAACATCGGGCTGGTCGACGTGACCTCGCCCACGGGGCAGGCGCTCCCGCCGCGCGCGCGCATCGAGATCATCGGCGCGAACGGCACTCTGCGCGACAGCTTCGAGACGAGCTTCCAGGCCCTCGGCGGCACGCAGCTCAACGACGTCTTCCGCGCCCGCGAGCTGGCCATGGACGGCACGCCGGTGCTCATCCGCATCACGCCGCTGCAAGGGATGATCGGCGCCTACGCCGCGTCGCTCGACAACGACACGAACGATCCGATGTACTTTGCCGCGAACCTAGCCGCCAAATGACCCTCGAGAGCGAGGCGAAGGATCCTGCTCGCTGCACCGGCAGGGTCCTTCGCCGTCTTCCAAGAGTTGTGTACGTCAAGTTCTGCAAAATTGGGTTGGGGTCTCTTCGGTTCTCCTCGCCTGTTTTTCTCTAGCAGCAGGGGCTGTGGGAGCTGTGGGAAACGCAAAGCGTTTTCCAAGTCCTGTGGGAAGGCGCGGCCTCATCGCGGCTTTCCACAGGACGGCAGATTCCATAGCCCGGGACTCCTACGCCACCTCGCGCAGCTGTTGTTTTTTGTGTTCGCGAAGTAGATCCATGTTCAGGTACCGCGTGGCCTCGATCCAGTTCTCGTGCGTCTCGACCGCCAGCGCCCGGACCAGTCGCAAGCAGCTCGCAGCGTTTGGAAAAATACGAACCACGTGCGTGCGCCGTTTCAACTCCTCGTTCAGCCGCTCGAGCATGTTGGTTGACTTGAGGTGTTTGTGGTGTTGCGCCGGCAGACGGTAGAACGTGAGCGTTTCTTCGATGTTCTCCTCGACCCACGCCACCAGCTTTGCGTATCGGCTCTCCCACTTCGTGATCCAGGCCGCCACATCGTTCCGTGCTTCGCCGAGGTTGCGCCGCTCGTAGATCCAGCGCAGCTCACGCAGGCAGTCGTCATCGCCCTTGCGCGGAAGATGGTCTAGACAGTTCCGCAGAAAGTGCACGTAGCAGCGCTGCCAGGCGGCCTCCGGCAGCACCTCCGCAATCGCCGCCCGAAGACCGGCCTGGTCATCGGTCACCACCAGTTCCACACCTGTCAGCCCACGAGTGCGCAGTCCGAGCAGGAACTCCTTCCAGCTACTGATGCTCTCGCGGTTGGCCAGATCGACTCCCAGAACGCACCGCCGGCCCTCCCAGTTGATCCCGATCGCCACCAGCACCGCCCGCTTGTGGATCGTTCCGTTCTCCCGAACACGCTCGTACCGCGCGTCCAGGATCAGATATGGGTACTCCTCATCCAGCCGCCGCGTCGCGAACTGCGCCAGTTGCTCGTCGAGCGTTTTGTTGATGTCACTGATCGAGCTCGCGCTGAACGAGTGTCCGCAAAGCTCCTCGGTGATTGCTTTGACCTTCCGCGTCGACACGCCCTGCACGTACATCTCCGCCAGCGCCGACACCAGCGCTTTCTCGCTTCGTTGATATCGCTCGAACAACTGCGTGCTGAAGCGCCCCTGCCGATCTTGCGGCACACGAAGCTCCAGCTTCCCCACGCGCGTGATCAGCGTCCGCGAGTAATACCCGCTCCGCAGCCCCTGCCGCTCCGCCGTTCGCTCCCCAGGCTTGGCCTGCAGCGTCTCGGTCATCTCCGCCTCGAGCACTTCCTGGAGCACCTCCCGGAATAGCTCTCGGACCACGTCCCCCCCGCCAGCAGCTCGGATTTCCAATCGCTCTTGTTCGCGTTAGTCTTCTTCGGGGCCATCGACTCCCTCCTGTCTCTTTTCGTTTGGCGACTTGAATTTACAGGAGACTCCTTGGCCCTTTCTTTTTGCAGAACTCTTCGGACACTACCTCTTCCAAGAATCTTCCAGTGTTTATGCGGCTTCGAGGCGCAAGCGCGTACCGTCGCGTCATCCCGAGCGTGAGCGAGGGACCTGGGCGGGCGGGCGGTGCGCTCGAGTCGATCCTGCGCGCCGCCCACGCACCCAGGTCCCTCGCTCACGCTCGGGATGACGGACGGACGCCTTGCGCTGTTTCTTTCTCTCGGTGGCCGCGAACCGCGGTCCTTGGCTCAGGACGACACGGCGGCGAGCTCCCTCATCAGCAGGCTTCGCAGCTCCTCCGCCGGCACCGGGTAACTGAAGTGGTAGCCCTGCATCTCCCGGCAGGCGTGGCGCTCCAGGAACTCGAGCTGCTCTTTCGTCTCCACCCCTTCCGCCACCACGCGCAGGTCGAGCCCGTGCGCGAGCTGCACCACCGCGCGGACGATGGCGGCGTCCTCGAAGCCGTCGGGCAAATCCTCCACGAAGTGTCGGTCGATCTTCAGCGCGTCGATGGGAAAGCGCTTCAGATAACCGAGGGAGGAGTGGCCCGTGCCGAAGTCGTCAATGGCGATGCGCACGCCGGTGTCGCGCAGCGCGGAGAGGACGCGGAGGGTCAGCTCCACGTCTGCCATGGCCACCGTCTCGGTGATCTCCAGCTCCAGGCAGTGCGGGTCGAGTCCTGAGTCGCGCAGCGCGGAGGCGACCGTCTCGATGAGCGCATCGTCGCGCAGTTGGCGCGCCGAGAGGTTCACCGCCACGCGGAAGTCAGGGAAACCGAGGTCGCGAAACTCCGCCGCCTGGCGGCAGGCCTGGCGCAGCACCCAGTCGCCGATATAGACGATGAACCCTCGGTCCTCCGCCACGCCGATGAACTGCTCCGGCAGCAGCATGCCGCGCTGCGGGTGGTTCCAGCGCACCAGCGCCTCCATCCCCACGATCTTCATCGTGCGCACGTCGATCTGCGGCTGGTAGTACACGACGAACTCGTCGCGCTCCATCGCCTGATGCAACCCGCTCTCGAGCGAGAGGCGCTCTTCCATCGAGCGCGTCAGCTCCTGCGTCGCCGTGGAGAACGTGTTCCGCCCCTCCGCCTTGGCGCGATAGACCGCGTGGTCGGCGTTCTTGAGCAGCGTCTCGGCGTCGGCGCCGTCCTCGGGGAAGACCGTGATGCCGACGCTGGTGGTGACGTAGAGGCGGTGTCCGTCGAGGTCGATCGGCTCCGCCAGCGCGCGCAACACCTTGCGCGCCACCGTGATGGCGTGCTCCTTCTTCTCCAGCTCCTGCAGGACGATGGTGAACTCGTCGCCGCCTACCCGCGCCACCGTATCGCCTTCGCGCAGGCAGGCCTTGAGCCGCGCTGCGACCAGGCGGAGCAATGCGTCGCCCATGGTGTGGCCGAGCGTGTCGTTGATGACCTTGAAGTGATCGAGGTCGAGGAAGAGCACGGCCACCGCGCGCTCCCGCCGCGCCGCCAACGCCAGGGCCAGCGAAAGGTGCTCCTGGAAGAGGCGGCGGTTGGCCAGGCCGGTCAGCGCGTCGTGATAGGCCTGATACTCGACCTGCTGCTCGGCGATCTTGCGCGGCGTGATGTCGCGGATCAGCCCGATCACGCCCGCCACACAATCGCCGTCGCCCTCATAGTGCGGGCGGTAGAGCGCGGAGAACCAGCCGCCGCGGCCGGCGCCGGCCACGTCGTATTGGACGTCCGGCGCCACGACGGTCTGGCCGCTCATGGCCTGCTGCAGGAGGCGGTCGGTTCCGTGGTCCAGAAGCGGTGGCCAGACCTCGCCGGCCGGCCGGCCTACGACGTCTTCGGCGGCCAGGCCGGTCAGCTCCTCCATGAAGCGGTTCCAGAGGAGGATGCGGAGGTCGCAGTCGTAGACGACGATGCCCTCGCCGGCGTTCTCGATGATCTCCGCCGCGAATCTCCCCGCCTCGACCTTCCCCCACCGCATCAAGTGTTGTGCAGTGTACCAGCGGAGCGGCGGCGCACGGCCGCCGCTCCGCGTAAAAAGCTACTGGACGGCGTTCCCGTCCGCATCGATCAGTCGGATTTCGCCGAGGTTGAGGTCGCGGATGCCCTTCTCGATCTTGGCGCGGTCGCCGACCACCACCCAGACGAAATTGTTCGGGCGGACCACTTCCGTCGCCGCAGCGTTGGCGTCGTTGAGCACGATCGCCTTCACCTTGCCGGCGAAGGTGTCGTAGTAGTCGGCCGGCAGGCCGAACGAGACCATCTCGCTGATCGACTGCGAGACGGCGCCGGAGGTCTCCCACTCGCCGGGCAGCGACTGCGTCATGTTGCCCTTGGCCATGGCCAGCTCGTCGGCGGTGATGACGCGGTCCTTGGTGATCTCGCGCAGCTCCTTGGCCATCTCGCTGACCGACTCCTTGGTCTTGTCGGTCTGCACCGGGGCGTAAGCGACGAAGATGCGCTGCGCGCGGGCGTTCGGCAGGAAGCTGCCGGCGCCGTACGACCAGTGCTTGTCCTCGCGCAGGTTCATGTTGAGGCGGGAGATGAAGGCGCCGCCCAGCACGGTGTTCATGGTCTGGATGGCGATCTCGTCCTTGTTGCCGCGCGGCGGCGCCACGATCCCGGCGAAGATGACGGACTGGATGGCGCCCGGCTTGTCGACCAGGTACACCGTCGGCTTCTCGTTGAACGGCACGCTGGCGATGTTCTTCTTCGGCACGTCGCCGCCCTTCCACCCGGCGAAGAGCGCCTCGAGCTTCGGCTGGATCTCGGCGAGGGTGGTGTCGCCCACGACGATGAGAGTGGCGTTGTTCGGCTTGAACCACGTCTGGTGGAACTTGACGAGGTCATCGCGCGTGATCTTGGCCACCGACTGCTCGGTGCCGGAGCCGGTGAACGGCGTCCCGTAGGCGTGGCTGCCGCCGTAGATCAGGCGCGGCAGGACGCGCAGCCCCATCTGGATCGGCGTGGCCTTCTCGCGCTGGATGCCGGCGATCTGCAGCTTCTGGCGCCGCTCGAAGTCGGACTTGGAGAAGGCGGGATGGAGGATGACGTCGGCGTAAAGGCGGAGCGTCGGATCGAGCTCGGTCTTGAGCGCCGAAACGTTGACGAAGGACATGTCGATGTTCGAGCCGGTGGAGAGATTCGCGCCAAGGCGCGAGAGCTCCGTGCTCAGCTCGATGGCGTTCTTCGTCGTGGTGCCGTCTTCCATCGTCCGCGCGGCCAGCGAGGCGGTGCCGGGATTGGCAAACTGGTCGGACGAGTAGCCGGCGTCGAACAGCATGGCAAAGTTGACCACCGGGACCGAGTGGCGCTCGGCCAGGATCACCTGCAAACCATTGGAAAGCTTGGCTCGCTTCAGCTCGGGGAACTTCGGCGCGGGCGGCTGTCCCGGCTCCGGCATCTTCGAGCGGTCGGCGCCCTGCGTGGCCGGCGCCAGGTTCGGATACGGGAGGATCTCCAGGGTGTACGCGCCATCGCCGAGCCACTGGTTGGCCACGCGCTTGATGTCCGCGGGCGTGGCCTTGGCCACCCACTGCAGCGTCTTCTTGTATGCGTCGGGGCTGCCGCCGTAGACGGTGCTCTGCGCCAGGATGTCGGACTTGCCGCCGAAGCCGCCGATGCGCTCGGCGCCGCGCACGAAGCCGGCGAACCACTGCGTGCGGACGCGGTCGAGCTCCGCCTGCGTCGGCCCATCCTTGAGAACCTTGGCCAGCTCCTCGTCCACCGCCTTCTCCACCTTGGTCAGGTCGTCGCCCGGCTTGGCCGTGACGTTGAGGTAGAACAGGCCGCCCACCTCGCGGTCGTCGATGAACGTGCCGACGCCGGTGGCGATCTGATCGTCGTAGATGAGGCGCTTGTAGAGACGCGAGGCCTTGTCGCTGTTGAGGATGTCGGCGAGCAGGTCGAGGTAGGCCTGGTCCGCCGTGCCGTGCTGCGGCACATTCCAGACCTTGTAGAGCCGCGCCTGCGGCACACGGTCCTGTGCTACCTGCCGCTGCGAGCCGGTCCGCTTGGCCACCCACGACTCGAAATGCGCAACCGGCGGGCCCGGCGGAATGTCCCCGAAGTACTTCTCAACCTTCTGCCGCGCGGTCTCCGCGTCGATGTCCCCCGCCACCACCAGCACGGCGTTGGAGGGGCCGTAGTACGTCTTGAACCACTCCTTCACGTCATCGAGCGACGCGGCGTTGAGGTCTTCCATCGAGCCGATGACGGTGTGGGAGTACGGGTGCGAGGCCGGCCAGACCGCGCGCGTGACCAGGTCTTCGCTGATGGCGTACGGCTGGTTCTCACCCTGCCGCTTCTCGTTCTGCACGACGCCGCGCTGCTCGTCGAGCTTCCCCTTGTCGATGGCGCCGACCAGGTGTCCCATGCGGTCGGACTCCAGCCAGAGCACCATGTCCAGCGCCGAGACCGGGACGTTCTGGAAGTAGTTGGTGCGGTCCTCGTTGGTGGTGCCGTTGAGGTCGGTCGCGCCGACCTTCTCCAACGCCTTGAAGTAGTCGGTGTTGAAGTTCTCGCTGCCGTTGAACATGAGGTGCTCGAAGAGATGCGCGAAGCCGCTCTTCCCGCTCGGCTCGTTCTTCGAGCCGACGTGGTACCAGATGTTGACGGCGACGATGGGGGCCTTGTGGTCCTCGTGCACCACCAACGTCAGACCGTTCTTCAGCTTGAACTGCTTGTACGGGATGTCGACCTGCGGCACGTTCGCCGTGGCGGTTTTCGGAGCCGCCTGCGGCGTTGCACCGAACGCCATTGCGGCCACCAGCAAAAAGGCAATCGAACACTTCACTGGGCGCATGAAGCCTCCTCCGAAGGAATTTGGACGCCAACGATATACGAAAGGTTGGGTAGGGGGTTGCCGGGGTGGGACGGGAGGAGGCGGTGGCGTGATGGACCAACAGTCTCGCTCGACGAGACCAAGCGGGCAGCGGCGAAGCACCGGCATCGCCGCCACCCTGTCGCACTACTTTTTACAGGAGTAGTAGTTGTTCGTCTCCGTCTCGCGGTCCGGCGCTACGCAGCCGGCATTCATGTAGTAGATCTCGGTGCACGTCTTGAAGAGACCGGTCTGCGTGCATTCGTCGGCTGGGTTTTTCGTCGGCTTGCAGAAAGTGAAGGTTTTGTCGGCTTCGCCCGTGGTGCGCCTGACGCTCCCCTGCGCGAGGTCCGTGCAGCCATCGCACTTGAAGTCGACGCAGGTGTGCTTCTTGACCTTCGTCTGGCACGCGGCCGCCGCCGGCATCGTCACCATGACGACGGCCTCGGCCGGCAGCGGATCGAGGACGCTGTAGGCGACGTCGTCGCCATTCGTCGGCGTCTGAATGGCCCACTGCGCGATCTGCGGCGTCAGCACCTGGCCGGTCGGCAGCGTCCAGGAGCCGTCGCTCGCCGCGGTGGCCTGGAGCTCGAACTGCACGTCCGCCACACGATCCGGCGCGACGACAAGTGTGGAGGTGTCGCGGCAGACGACATAGACCAGCAGCGGATCGATGGCTACACGGCCATCGGTGCGGCTGTAGCCGTAAGGAAGCTGGACCGTGGAGGCCGGCGATGGCGGCGGAGTGACCACGACGCCGGGCGTGACTTGGGCCAGTCCGGCGGCGGCGATGCCGAGAAAGAGCGCGGCAGTCAGGCAAACGATTCGATATTTCGGTCGCATGGATGTCTCCTCATTGGTCCATGTCGCACTGCTGAATGGCTTTCACGCCGCGCTTGATGATGGCGCCCTTGCACTTGTCCAGCTCGTATTCGGTGTATTTGCAGGCGACGATCTGGCCGTTCATCTCGCACTGATCTTTGTCGTCACCCGTCCACCGGCAGGTGGTCGCCTTCGCCGGCCCCTCGAACTTGCGGCGGCCGAAGCACCCCGAGCAGCCGTACTGCGTCCCGTCGGGGTTCTTGTCACGGCATTTCCATCGCTTCACCGCCGAGGTGCAGGCCAGATTGAGGTCGGCCATGACCAGCGACACCTGGTCGATTCCGATCGGAGTGAGCTCCGATGCCGCCGTCGAGACGACGCTGGCGGGCGGCACGATGGCGTAGGTGGCGATCTGCGGGACCACCGCCGTCCCGCTCGGCAGCAGCCACGAGCCATCCTCGCGGCGGATTGCGTTGAGTGCCGCGGCAACGGTGTCCTCCTGCCCGGCATGGACGATCAGGGTCGATGTCTCGGTGCAGACGGTGTAGACGAGATTCGGATCGATGGCGACGCGCCCCGTTCCGGCGACGTAGCCATAGCGGAGAGAGCCGAGGAACGGATCGGGCGGATCGTCGTCGATCGGCATTGACCCCGTGGGCTCGTCGCCCGCCGGGGGCGGCGGCGACACCGTGAGCTGCGCCGTCAGGCTCGAGGCCAGGCCAGCGCAGAATACCGCCACGAACGTACAGCGGATGACCAGGGATCGCTGAATCATGGAGACACGTCCTTTCTGATATGTTGCTTGCTTCATGAATGACGGGGTGCCGGCACCGGCTTCAATAAGCAGCCGCGGGCTCGACCTGTCCTGACGAGAGCCTGAAGGATGTCTGAAGAAGTCCTGAAGGTAGTGAGCCCCGACGAGGGTCCGCTTTACGAGTTCGGCCCCTTCGTCCTCGACGGCGCGCGCTGTCTGCTCCGCGTCGATGGCGAGCTGGTGGAGCTCGAGCCTCTCGTCCTGCGCACGCTCGTCGTGCTGGTGCGCGCAAAGGGCGAGCTGGTCGAGAAAGCCGACCTGATGCGCGAGGTCTGGGATGGCGCCGTCGTCACCGAGCACAGCCTGACCCGCAACATCTATCGTCTCCGCCGCACGCTGTCCGCCGGCCTCGGCGGGCGCGACTGCATTCGCACCGTAGCCAAGCGCGGCTACTGCTTCACGATTCCGGTGACGGAGCGGCGCGGCCGCGCGCGGACTGCGACGAGCCTTCCGGAGATCGTGCCGCGGCCGCGGCGACACGTCGGGCGACTGCTGCTCGCGTCAGGCCTCGCCGTGATCGTCCTCGCCGCAATCGGCATGGCCTTTCAGCGCAGGCCGCGGCCTCTCGCGGAGAAGGCCGGGGAATGGAGCGGCGTCCTGGCCTTTCCTGCCCAGCAACTGCGCATCATCATGGATATCCGCGGCGAGGGTCCGTCATTGCACGCCCGCATCGACAGCCTCGACCAGGGCGTCAATGGTCTGGCCGTCACAACCATCGCGCAGGCCGGCAGCGACGTGACGTTCACGCTCGCGCCCGCGAGCTTCGCCTTCCGCGGCAAGCTGGAGGGAGATCGGATTCAAGGCACCTTCGTGCAATACGGTGTGGAGGGAACGCTGCTGCTGAACAGACAGCCCAGCGCGGCGGGCGGCGGTCTGCCGGGCGTGTGGAAAGGTGCGCTGCAATTTCCGCCGCGCCGGTTCGGCTGCGCTCTGCATCTGAAACGCCTCGACGGCGGCGCGCTGCAGGCGATCGTCGACTTCCCTGACCAAGGCTCGTTCGGGTTGGCGGTGACGATGATCCTGCAGAAGGGCCGCGAGCTCGAATTCGCCGTGCCGCTGTGGGGCGCCTACTTCCATGGCGAGATCGAAAACGACGGCAACACGATCCGCGGACGCATCGACGAGCCGGGCATGAACGGCACGCTCGTCCTGGCTCGTCTGCCCGAGCCCGACGGAACCTCGGCAAGCCAGCAGACTGTCCGCGCCGCTGGCCGTTAGCGTGTCATCCTGAGCCGCAAAGACGGTGAAGGATCCCCCGTCTTCTGACCGGAACGGCACCCGATACGGGGGATCCTTCGCCGTCTTCGCGGCTCAGGATGACAGTTGAATCCCCATCGACCGGCAGTACAACTGGTGGAAGTGGTGCACGCCGTTCTCGCGTGCCGGCGAGTAGCGGCCCGTCGAATACGTCGACGAGCGGAGGCCGCGCTGCACCGCCTCGCAGATCTCGATGTCCTCGATCTGGATCTCGTCGCTGAAGGCCACCGTCTCCTTGACCGCCGGATCGTCCGGATCACGGAAGTACCAATCGAACAGCGTGAGCGTCTTCTCGTGCCCGACCGGGACAATCAGGTTCGTCGAGAAGTTGTCCGGATAGACGTTGATCATCAGATTCGGATAGACCCAGAAGTACTCGGCCTCGTCGCCCGCCGCGTCGGCGCGAATGCGCTCGGGATTCCGCAGGGGCGCGTGCTGGATCGAGTAGTTGCGGCGCGTCTCGGTGCGGTAGCTCGGATAGTCGATCTCGCGGAACAGGCCGGGATGGACGATCGGGATGTGGTAGCCCTCCAGGTAGTTGTCGACGTAGACCTTCCAGTTGCAGTCGAGCATCCACTCCTTCCGCGCGGCGAGTCGGAAGCCCGCGTAGCCGCGACGCTCGAGCGCTCCGGCGAGGTCGCCGAGGAAGTCCGAAAGAGAGGGGGCGGAGCGATCGAGATTGACGAAGACCAGTTCGTTCCACACCTCGACGCCGAATTGCGGCAGGCAGACGGCGCGCGCGTCGAAGTACTCGATGCCCTGCATCTCAGGCGTGGTCAGCAGCCGCCCGTCGAGCGCGTAGGTCCAGCCGTGATAGCCGCACTGCAGGACGGGACGCTTCCCCTCCCCTTTCGCCACCGGGCCGGCGCGGTGGCGGCAGACGTTCGACATGGCGCGCAGGACGCCGTCGCCGCCGCGGATGACGAGCAGCGGCTCGCTGCCGACCGTCGCGGTGAAGTAGCTTCCTGCCTCCCGCACCTGCTCCAGCCGCCCCGCCAGTTGCCACGTCGTGCCGAAGACGCGCCGCTCCTCCGCCGCCAGCACGGCGGGATCGATGTAGTAGCTCGACGGCAACGTCGAGGCGCGCGGCAACTGCGATTCGAGGCGATAGTCGTTCATCGGCGCTTGACCAGAAGGTATACCGGGATGGTCAGGGCGAGAACGATCAGCGCGTAGAGCGAATTGCGAGTGTCGCTGGCCACGGCGCCGCCCAGAAACGCGAGCGACGCGAGCAGCGCAAGGCCCGTGGTGACCGGATGTCCTTTCGCTCGATACCCGGCCAGCCGCGCCTCCGCCCGCCGCCGCAGAACAAACAGGGAGAGGAACGAGAGCGCGTAGTTGGCTACAAAGAAGAAGGCGAGAACGGCGATGACCTGCTCGAAACGTCCGGAGACGACGAACAGCGCGCCGACCAGGCTGCTGAACAGCAGCGCGACGTCGGGTGTCCCTCCCTTGTTGACTTCGGAGGCGCCGCGCCAGAACAGGCCGTCGCGGCTCATGGCGAACAGCACGCGCGGCGCCATCAGCACATTCGAGTTGAGCGCGCTCAGCAACGCCACTACGGCAACCGAGGCGATCACTGTGTGGCCGTAAGGCCCGAACAGACGCTGCGCGACCACACCCGCGGCGAGCTTGGAGCCGGCGATGCTCCCCAGCGGCACGACGCGCAGAAAGGCAACGTTCAGCAGGAGGTAGATACCGAGCACGCCCACCACACCGCCCAGCATCGAGCGCGGGATGTTTCGCGCTGGATCTTTCACCTCCTCGGAGAAATAGATGATGGCCGTCCAGCCGTCGTACGTGTAGATCACGGCCTGCAGGGCCACGATGTACGCCAGCAGCAACGAGCCCTCGCGCACGGCCTCGATCGACGTCGCCGCCGGATTGCGCCCTCCCAGCCAAAAGCACGCGCCGATGAGGACGAGAAAGGCCAACGCCTTCAGCGCGCTGGTGGCGTCCTGCGCCCAGCCACCCCACCGCACGCCCACCCACTGCACCAGCGTGAGCAGGGCGATGGCGGCGAGGGCGATCGTCTCGACGCCGCGCAGCGCCGGGAAAAGCGCGAACAGGTATTCGCCCATGGTGATGGAGACGGCGGCGGTGGTGCCGCAGGTCGAGACCCAGTCGCTCCAGCCGACCAGCAGGCCGGCGTAGTCGCCGAGGGCGTGGCGGACGAAGACGTACTGCCCGCCCGATCGCGGCACGAGAGTGCCGAGCTCCGCGAGCGCGTTCGCGCCGAGGAGCGCGTAGAGGCCTCCGATGATCCAGACCGAGAGGAAGAGCCAGAAGGTGGGCAGCTCGGCGGCGATGTCACCGGGAGTGCGGAGAATCCCCGCCCCGATCATGTTGCCGATGGTGACGGCGAGGCCGAACGTCAGGCCCAGGACAGTGAGAAGGGATCGGCGTTGGGACAACAGGAAGAGTTTACGACGAGTGATGAGTGCCTCGCGGCACTCATCACTCGTCACTCATCGCTCGTCACTCGTCACTGATCGCTCTCTTTGACGGCGACCGGACCGTTGTTCGTGGAAAGCCGGATGGCCTGGGAGCCGGAGCCGAGCTCGATGCGGCGGGGACGATCGCCGTCGCCGTCGTCGTTGAACCGGCGGATGTCGCGGCACGCTTCGGCGCGGCAGGTGACGGGACCGTGGCCGTCGGACTCGACGACGACACCGGAGCGGTAACCGCGCGGGAGCTTGAGCGCGAGCGGTCCGTTCTGCGTGGAGGCGTCCAGATTGCCCGTGCCCCAGCCGCTGCCGAGCAGCTTGACGGCGATGGGCCCGTTGGTGGCGCGCAGCTTCACGTTGCCGGAGTCGCCCTCGAAGGCGATCGGACCGTTCTGCGTGCTGATGTCGAGGCGGCCGTCGGAGTCCTTCACCGCGATCGGGCCGTTCAGCGCGTGCGCCGTCACGATGGCGTCGACGTGGGAGATGGCGATGGGGCCGTTGTTGGCGGAGAGGTCGAGCTCAGCGCCGCGAGGCGCCGTGACGATGAAGTAGACGATGTCCTTGCTGTCCTCGTCCGCGCTGGCGCTCACTTCGTTGCCGTCCACGCGGACGCGGATGTTGCGCGCGTCGCCGAGGGCCGATGCCTTGCAGGCCCTCACGCCGAAGGCGCGGCCGCCGCCGTTGACGTGAATGCCTCCGTTGCGGTCGCTGCGCACGCGCAGGTTGCGCACGTTGCCCACCGCCAGGTCTTCAGAGATCATCGGCACGCTGCGGCCATCGTAGGTGACGCGGATCTGGCTGCAGTCGGTGATGTCGCCGTTGTCGTCGTCGGTGCTGATGGACAAGCCGCGGTGGCTGCCCCAGTTGTTGCGCCCGGCAAACGCCGGAATCGCCAGCGCGGCGGCAGCGAGGATGATGAGGATACGTCGCATGGTCAATCCCTCCGTACGTCACGCTTAGACGCCGGGTTGCGGAGGAAGTTAGTATCGGGCCATGAGAACCGCCATCGCCGCCATCGCCCTGCTCGCCGCCACCGCCGCCGCCGCTCCCCCGCCGAAAAAGGAAAACGTGCAGGAAACGAACGACCGACTGGCCGCGCAGGTGCTCAAGTCAATCGCCGGCCACGAGAACGACCCGGCCGAGCAGGTCTTCATGGACATCCGCATCGAAGCGCTCAAGCAGGTGCCCGCCTCCCGCTTCCTCAACATCATGAACAAAGGCTACGCCAAAGCCCTCGGCGTCAGTTGCACCTACTGCCACGACGAAAAGGACTTCTCCAGCGACGACAAACGCCCCAAACGCGCCGCCCGCGAAATGGCCGCCATGCACCGCGCGATCAATACGCAATTGCGCGATATGAAAGAGCTGGACGACGCCCCCGACCAGCGGGCCATCAATTGCGCGCTGTGCCATCGGGGGCAAGTGGATCCGCGGGATTGGGACAAGCAGTAAGACTCCTGGTAGTTACTTATTGACGGAAGGACGCTGCGGCATTAACTTCGGGAAGCAGACCGAGGTGCCGCATGACGAAGATTCTGTCGGGGTTCCGCCTACTCACCGTAAGTGCAGTATTCGCTACGGCACTGACCGCGCAACAGTCGCCGATCTTTCTGAACCCACAGGGTGGGTCGGGCTCGGGCGGAAGCGGCGGGAGCGGCGGTGGGGGTGGATGCATGGCGTGCAAGGCATCGACAGAGGGAATCCTCATGACGATGCAATGCACCTCGGCGGGTCACGGCCAGTGGGGAAGTCAGAGTTGCTGGACGACCACCGAAGGTGTGAAGTACTACTGTTTCCCTGAGGGAAGCGCGTGCTGCGTCGACTGACGCTCGACGCGTCTCGAGGCGCCGCAGCCTGTTTACTCATCGCAGGCAACGCTTACGCCGGCTCGATCAGCGTCACGCTGAAATGCCGCACCGGTCCAAGCTGCGAAGCCCGCGGCACGCTCGTTTTGCAGTCGTTGCGCGATCCATCCGTGGTACGACGGGTGCCCTTCGCCACCCAGAATGTCCCGATCGCCGAGCAGCCTGGCTCGGAGTGGGACATGACGGTGGATGCAAAGGGTTTGTGGTCGCTTCCGGAGCGAGTCATCTTCCCGGCAACCGACATGGCAGTGCCGCATGCTCTGGCGGTCTGGCGGACCGGCACGCTCCAAGGGCAGATGAAGTTCGCCGGTGGGCCATCCGCCTCACCTCCCGCGGTGAAGGTGGTGGTGGCATCGCGCCCCGAGCCGCGCATCCCGCCGGAGATTCCGCGAAACACATCGTTCGACTGCACCACTGAGACGAACGCCCAATTCAAGTGCGCCATCCCGGCGACTCTGTTGGACATCGCCGTCCGCGCCGAGGGATACGCGCCGTTTCACAAGTGGGATGTGAAGGTTCCCGCCGCCGGCGCGGTCGACCTCGGCACCGTCACGTTGCAGAAGGGAGCGTCGCTTGTGGCATGGCTCGACAGCGACTTCGCCAAGCGGGTCGAGGTCCCGGTCCGCGCCGTTCTGCGCTATGAGGCGGCTGCGGGCCTCTCTCCCACGGCTGCGCGCCTGGCTTTGCCTGTGGCCGAAGGAGTGTTCTCGAAAAAAGGCGTCGTCCAATTGGCACCGATTGCCCCCGGCCGTTACATCCTCGAAGTGCAGGCGAAGGGTTATGCGCCGGCACGCATTCAGGCCGAGCTCTACGCAGGAAAAGAAACAACGCCGCGCCGCTCCATCGATCTCTCGCCGGCCCTCCGCACCCGCCTTCTCATCCAGCCGGCGCTCGGGCCGGGCAGCGTTCCGTGGCGCGTCCAACTCTGGCGCCCCTATGAGTACGGCCCCGGCTCCCGGGACGCCGGCAGCGGGACAGCGTCGCGTGAGGGGATCTTCGATGCGGGAGAACAATCGGAGGGAGAGATCCACGTCTTCGTGATGGACGCGCGCCGCAATGTCATGGCAACCCGCAATGTCACCATCACTGCGGGCGTCACGGACTACACCGTCAAGACCGACGTCAGCACCGTCTCCGGAAGCGTCACGCTCGGCGGAGATCCGCTGCCCGATGCAAGTCTCCTCTTCGGTGGTGCGAGCGGCGCCGAGAAGGTGTACGCCACAACAGATCCGGAAGGACATTTCACGATCACTCTTCCTCGGCGCGGAAAGTGGGTCGTCGACATTGAGGCCCCGAAGTACGCAGTGGCGTCATCGACGGATACGGTCATCGAGAAGGACGAGGTGGTGATCGCACTTCCGAACACGGAGGTGTCCGGCTGGGTACTCGATGCGGACGGCAAGCGGGCGCCGGGTGCCACCGTACAGCTCACAACCGGTTGGTCCATGTCGCGACGCACCGAGGCGGATGGCACCTTCCGGTTTCGCGGTGTCCGTTCCGGACCGGCGAAGCTCACGGCGCGCGATGGCCGGAGTCCTGACTACAGCCGGATGGTTCAGATCACCGTAGCGGAGGAAGGAAAAGTCGAAAACATCGAGCTCGATCTGGACGCGGTGAGACCCTTCAAGGCAATCGTACGATCGAACGGCGATCCGGTGGTCGGAGCGCTCGTCCACGGCTTCGCCTTCCGGGGAACCTCGGCGGAATGGAGAGAAGCGACGACGGATCTGCAGGGAGCATTCTCCATCGACGTGCCCTCCTCTGCGTCGGAGATCATTTTCGTCGTCTCGGCACCCGGGCGAACGCTCGACAGCTTCAGCGTCCTTCCAAAAACTCCTGAGCCAGTCGTTCTCAACCTTGCCCCGCGCGGGGGCACGCTCAAGCTGCGTTACATCCCTGAAAAATCGGAGCACGGCGAGTGGCGGATGGAGTTCATGTTCAATGGGCATCGCACGTCGGTAATCGACATCTTCATGTGGGCGCGCGCACAAGGCTCGAGAGGGCAATCCGACGGCACGCAAACGCATATCGAGTTCCCGAACCTTGCGCCCGGCGTCTATCGCTTCTGCTCATCCGGGCATTGCGCCGAGGGGTTCCTCGCGGCGGGCGCCGAGCTTGCGCTCGACGCCACGCACTGAAACGCGAGATCTACTCCGCGATCACCAGCTCCACGCGCCGGTTTTGCTGGCGTCCGGCAGTGGTTTTGTTCGTGGCGATCGGCTGTGCTTCGCCGCGGCCCAGGGACGTTACGCGATCGGCCGGGACGCCGGCACTCACGAGGAAGTCGCGCACGGCCTGCGCGCGTTTTTCCGAGAGCTGCTGGTTCTTCGCCTCCGTGCCGGTGCTGTCGGTGTGACCCTCCACCGTCACCTTCACGTTCGGATTGGATTTCAACTGGTCGGCGATGCGGGTGAGCGTGGCCTGCGCGCCTTTTTTCAGCGCGGTCTTGCCCGTATCGAAGAAGACGCCCGATGACAGCGTGACGACGAAGCCGCGCTCTTCGCGCCGGGTGGCAGTGATGCGGGCCAGCTCGTTTTCCATCCGCAGGCGGCGCGCCTCGGCCTCGTGCTGTGCGGCTTCCTGGCGCGCGCGATCCAGCTCGGCCCGCGTCTCCGCCTCGCGTTGCGCGGCGGCGCGTTGCGCCTCTTCGGCGTTTTTCTGCTGCTGCTCGAGCTGCGCGCGAACTGCCGTGTCGCGCTCGGCGGCCTCGCGGCGCGCCTTCTCCAGCTCGGCAGTGGCCTCTTGCGCGGCGGCGGTGGCCTGCTGCGCGGCCTGCGTCGCCTGCGTGGCTTGTTGCTGCGCCTCGAGCGCCTGGCGCCGCGCCTCCTCCGCCTGCTGCTGCAGCGCGGCGGCGCGCGCCTCGCGATCCTGACGCGCCGTCAGTGCCGTGGTGATCGCGGCCTGCTGCGAGCGCTCCGTTTCGCCGCGGCGGCTGGCTGCCTCGTCGCGCTCGCGGCGGAACTGCTCGAGCTGCTGCTGACGGCTGAGCAGGTCGGCCTGGCGCTCGGAGAGGACCGGCGCCGGGATGATATTGGCCTGCCGCGCGGCGTCTAGATCCGTGCGAAGGCGATTGATCTCCGCCTCCATCGATTCCTGCCCGAGGCGCTCGCGCTCCTGCGCGGCGCGGAGAGCGATCTGCGCGTCCTCCAGCGCGCGGCGCGAGGACTCGAGATCCTCGGCGGTGGTCGACGACGAGGCGATCGCCGTCTGGTAGGCGCGGAAGGCCTCGTCGGCGCGGCGCTCCGCCTCGGCGCGCGCGGCGCGGTCGGTGGTGCGGCGCTCGTCCGCGGCTCGACGATTGGCGTCGATCTGCTGGCGGAGACGCTCCAACTCCGCCGACTGCGCCTCGCGATTGCTCTGTTCGGCGGCGAGCTGCCGCTGCAAGTCGGCGGCGCGACGCTCCGCCTCCTCGCGTTGCTGGCGCTCTTCCGCCGCCGTGCGCTCGCTCGCGGTCTGGGCGAGCCGCGTGCGCTGGAGCTGGACGTCGGGCAGCGCGCGGTTCGATTCCGCCAGCCGGGCCAGGTAGTAGGCGCGCCGGGCGATCATCTCGGCGCGCAGAGCCAGATGGTCGGCGGTCTCGCTGTTCGTGTTGGCCTGCGCGACCTTGCGCGCGCTGCCGAGGTAGGCGTCGGCGGTCTTCAGATCGCTGTCCGGGACCGTCTGCTCCGCGCCGGAAGCACGAGCTTGATCGATGGCGTTTTGCGCCGTGGTCAGGCGCTCCTTCGTGGTCGCGCCGCGGTTGATCTCCTGGCCGGGAGGCTCGTCGCGCAGCGAGACGTTCGAGCGGCCGCCGAAGCGGCTGATGTCTTCCTGCAGCGTGCGGATGGCCGCGTTGGTGCTGAGCCAGCGCGCCTTGGCCGTGGCCGCGCGTGCGACCGTAATGGCCTCGATGGCGCGCATCTGCGCCTGGTTCTTTTGCTTCCCGTTCCAGTTGTCCTGAGCGAAGCGGACGCGGTACGCGGCGTCGTCGTACAGCGTCTTGGCGTACGTTGGCGCGCCGGCCGCTTCGGCAGCGGCGAGCGCAGCCTTGGCCTGATCGAGATCGGCCGTGTTCTGAGCGAGCCCAGCAGCGGCCGTGATGGCGATCAGAAAGGCGATGCAAGTCGCTTTGCGAAAAAGCATGAGGGACCTCCTTGTCTGGGAGGTCCCTTGCAAAGCAAATGCGCGGCTAAGTTACTCGGAGTGCGAAGTGTAGGCGCCCGCGGAGCCGTGCGCCGCCACCTCGCGCATCGTGTGATGCTCGGTGGACATGACGCTGTGCTTGCGGCCGTAGAAGAAGTAGATGATCAGTCCGAGAGCCATCCAGGCGAACAACCGAGCCCAATTCGCCGCCGGAAGCGAGAACATCAGCATCAGGCAGGTCAGCACTCCCATCACCGGCACGAACGGCACCCAAGGGCAGCGGAACGGCCGCTCGGCATTGGGATACTTCTTCCGCATGATGAGAACGGCCAGGCAGACGATGACGAAGGCGAACAGCGTTCCGATGTTGGTCAGGAGCAGCAGCGCATCGAGCGGCAGGAAGCCCGCCATGACGATCACGCCCATGCCGATCAGAATCGTCGACTTCCACGGCGTGCGGAACTTCGGATGGATGTCGGCGAAGAACTTGCGGGAGACGAGGCCGTCGCGGGCCATGGCCAGGAAGACGCGCGGGCCGGACAGCATCATCACCAGCATGACCGAGGTGATGCCGGCCACGCCGGCACAGGCGATGATCGCCTCCGCCCATCCGATGCCTTTCGTTTTGAAGGCCAGGCTGACCGGCGCATTGATGTCGAGTTGGTCGTACTTGACCATGCCGGTGAGCACGGCCACGACCGCGATGTAGAGGATCGTGCAGACGATCAGTGAAACGACGATGCCGATCGGCACGTCGCGCTGCGGGTTCTTCGCCTCCTCGGTGTGCGTCGACACTGAGTCGAAGCCGATGTACGCGAAGAAGATGATGGCTGCGCCGGCGAGCATTCCCACGGGCTCCCCGCCCGCGTTGGTTTGACCGGCGATGTGCTTGCCGAAAAAGTTGAGACCCGTCCAGCCGTACGGCGCGAACGGATGCCAGTTGGCGGTGTCGATGAAGAAGACGCCGACGCCGATGACGAAGAGCACCGCCGCCACCTTGATCCCGACCATCGTGGCGTTGAACGTGGCGCTTTCCTGAATCCCCTTCACCAGGATGATCGTGATGATGAAGACGATGACCACCGCAGGGAGGTTCACGTAGGAACCGGTGGAAACGAAGCTGCCGTTGTCGTATCGCCAAGGGCTGGTTCGTAACGTCGCCGGCAGGATGATCCCGACCTTGGCCAGCACGTTCTGGAAATACCCCGACCACCCCGTAGCCACCGTGGCACTGCCGACGGCGTACTCCAGCACGAGGTCCCATCCGATGATCCAGGCGAACAGCTCGCCCAGCGTGGCGTAGGCGTACGTGTACGCCGAGCCGGCCACCGGCACCATCGAGGCGAACTCCGCGTAGCAGAGCGCCGCGAACACGCAGGTGATGCCGGCGACGGTGTACGAGAGCATCAACGCCGGCCCCCCGACGTTGTGCGCCGCCGCGCCCGTGGCAACGAAGATCCCGGCGCCGATGATCGCGCCGATGCCGAGAGAAGTGAGTTGGACGGGACCGAGCACGCGGCGCAGCCGGTGCTCGCCCTTCATTTCGTCGAGAAGGATCTCGAGGGGCTTCCTCGCGAATAGTTTGCTCATGAGTTCGGCAGTATATCCAGTTGGGATGTTGGGTGTTGGGATGTTTATCCGCCCAAATACGCCTTCTTGATCCGGTCCGAAGCGAGCAGAGCCTTCGTGTCGTCCTGCAGGACGATGCGTCCCGTCTCCATCACGTATCCTCGGTGCGCGGTGACGAGCGCCATGTGCGCGTTCTGCTCGACCAGCAGGATGGTCGTCCCCTCGGCGTTGATCTCCTTGATCACGCGGAAGATCGTCTGCACGAGCTGCGGAGCCAGGCCGAGCGACGGCTCGTCGAGCAGCAGCAGTTGCGGCTTCGACATCAGCGCGCGCGCGATGGCCAGCATCTGCTGCTCGCCGCCGGAGAGCGTGCCGGCGCTCTGTTTGATGCGGTCCTTCAGGATCGGGAAGAGAGTAAAGATGCGGTCGTACTCGCGCTGCGCGACTTTGTCCTTCCGCAGGTAGGCACCGAGCTCGAGGTTGTCGCTCACCGTGAGGTTGGCGAAAATGCCGCGCCCTTCAGGCACGTGCGAGACGCCGCGCGCGGTGATGACGTGCGGCTTCACGCCGGTGATCTCCTTTCCCTCGAAGGTGACGCCGCCCTTGCGCGGCTTGAGGAGTCCGGAGATGGTGCGCAGCGTGGTGGTCTTCCCCGCGCCGTTGGCGCCGATGAGCGTGACGATCTCGCCGCGCGCCACTTCGATGGAGATGCCGTGCAGCGCGGTGATGGCGCCGTAGCCGACCTCCACGTCGTGCACCATCAGCATCGGGGCGTCGGTCATGCGCTGGCGCTCTCCGCCGGCTCGCCGAGGTAGGCCTCGATGACCACCGGATCGTTGCGCACTTCGGTCGGCGTCCCCTGCGCGATGGTCTTGCCGAAGTTGAGGACGATGATGCGCTCGCAGATCCCCATCACCAGCTCCATGTTGTGCTCGATGAGGAGAATGGCGATGTGGAAGCGGTCGCGGATGTCGCGGATGGTCTGCATCAAGTCGATCGTCTCGCGGTCGTTGAGGCCCGCGGCCGGCTCGTCGAGCAGCAGCAGCTTCGGCCGCGCCGCGAGCGCGCGCGCCACTTCCAGCCGCCGCTGGTCGCCGTACGGAAGGTTCTTGGCGTAGTGACCGGCCCGCCCGCGCAGGCCGAAAATCTCCAGGAGCTTCAGCGCCTCCTGCTCCGCCACGTCTTCCGCGTGATGAAAGCGGTTGGTGTGCAGCACCGCCGAGGTGCCGGAGTACTTGTAGTGGATGTGGCCGCCGATCTTGACGTTGTCCAGCACCGTCAGCTCTTTGAAGAGGCGGATGTTCTGGAACGTGCGCGCGACGCCGAGCGCGGTGATGTCGTACGGCTTGCGGTCCGCCGTCGGCTTGCCATCGATGGAGATGCTCCCCTCGGACGGCTTGTAGACGCCGGTCAGCATGTTGAAGATCGTCGTCTTGCCGGCGCCGTTCGGTCCGATCAGCCCGACCAGCTCGTGCGGCTCGATGAGGAGGTTGAAGTCGCTGACGGCGGTCAGGCCGCCGAAGCGGATGGTGACGTTTCGCGCCTCGAGCAGGGGCATGGCTTCACGCCGCCGTCGGCGGCGCCCCCTCCTGCTCGTGCGTGCTGTCTTTGCGCTTGGCCAGCACCTGCCACAGCTCGCGGCGGCCGAGCATCCCCTGCGGCCGCGTGAGCATCAGGATGATCACGGTGAGCGAGTAGATGACCATGCGCGGGTCCTGATTGGTATGCAGGACATCCTTGACCACGCGCAGCCCCTCGGGAAGGAACGTCAGGACGATGGCGGCGATGATGGAGCCTGAGATGGAGCCCAGTCCGCCGAGGACCACCATCATGATGACGTCGAACGACTTCACGAACATGAACATGGCCGGGTTGAGATACATCATGAAGTGCGCGTACAGCCCGCCCGCCACGCCCGCCATGAACGAGCCGATCATGAAGGCCTTGACCTTGTACTTCGTGGTGTTGACGCCCATCGCCTCGGCGGCGATCTGATCCTCGCGCACGGAGAGAAACGCGCGCCCGACCGACGACTGCACCAGCCGCCACGAGATGAGGATGGTCAGGCCGCAGAAGAAGTAGATCCAGAAGAAGTTGCTCCAGTTGGCGATGCCGCTGAAGCCGCGCGCCGCGCCGATCTTGTCGATGTTGAGGATCAGCACGCGGATGATCTCGCCGAATCCGAGCGTGACGATGGCCAGATAGTCGCCGCGCAGCCGCAGCGACGGCAGCCCGACCACATACCCCGCCAGCGCCGCCAGCGCGCCGCCCGCCAGGACCGCCACCACCAGCAGCGCGTTCTGCGCGATCCACGACCGCGTCCCCTCCCCCAGCTTCTCCACCCACGGCGCGAAGTAGTAGAAGGTGAGGAAGGCGGAGAAATAGCCGCCCACCGCCATGAATCCGGCGTGCCCGAGCGAGAACTGCCCGGCATGCCCGTTGATGATGTTGAGCGACACGGCGAGGGTGATGTTGATGCCCATCAACATCAGGATCCGCTTGTAGTACGCCATCCCCGCGAACGGCAGCGCGTCGATCCCATACGCCGCGCCGATGAGAAGCGCCACGAAGAGAGAGAGCCAGAGGAGGTCTCGGAGGAGCCAGGGGAGGCGTTTCATTGGAAACACCCGAGGTTCGAAGTTCGAAGTTCGAATGAAGAATGAAGAAGAGCGCGCATAACGCTCCTTCTTCTCTTCTTCATTCGAACTTCGAACTTCGAACTTCCTGGTCATACTTTTTCTGCTTGGTATTTCCCGAACAGTCCGCTCGGGCGGAAGAGGAGGATGGCGATGAGAATGACGAAGGCGATGGCGTCGCGGAAGTTGGAGAGGCGGCTGCCTCCGACGAACGACTCGATGATGCCGATGATCAGGCCGCCCACTACGGCGCCGGGGACGTTGCCGATGCCGCCGAGGACGGCGGCGATGAAGGCCTTGAGGCCGGGCAGGATGCCCATCAGCGGCTCGATCTTCGAGTAGGAGAGACCGAAGAGGACGCCGGCCACGGCGGCGAGGGCGGAGCCGAGGACGAAGGTCAGGGAGATGACGCGGTCCACCGGGATGCCCATCAGCGCGGCGGTCTCGTAGTTGAACGAGACGGCGCGCATGGCGCGGCCGAACTTCGTGCGGTAGACGATGTACTGCAGCATGGCCATGAAGGCGATGGCCACCACCATCACGATGATCTGGTAGTTCGTCACGGTGATGCCGCCGAAGTGCAGCAGATGCTTCTCGACGAGGACGGGAAAGAACTTCGGGTCGGGGCCGAAGACGAGCTGGCCGCCGTACTCGAGGAAGAACGACACGCCGATGGCAGTGATGAGCGAGGCGATGCGCGGCGCGTTGCGCAAGGGCCGATAGGCGATGCGCTCGTTGAGGTAGCCGAAGGTGCCGCAGATCAGCATGGCCAGCAGCATGATCGCGCCGGCCGCTCCCCACCCCAGCGGCTCGCCCGGCGCCACCTTCAATTGCGCGGCGACGAAGCGGCCGGAGTAGAAGGCGACGAAGGATCCGAGCATGAAGACGTCGCCGTGGGCGAAGTTGATCAGCTTCAGAATCCCGTACACCATCGTGTAGCCGAGAGCGATCAAGGCGTAGATGGCGCCGAGGGCGATACCGTTCAGAAGGTTCTGAAGGAGCTCTTGCACGTTATTGCGTTCGCGTCGTGCCGCTCGTCGCAGTCGGTGCAGCCGCCGCCGCGCCGCTGCCGGCGGTCGGGTCGATCGTCTTGCGCAACGTCAACTCCCCGTTCTTGATCTCTTCGATGATGATTTTCTTGCCGATGGGATTGCGGTCGGGGCCGAGCGTGATCGTGCCGGTGACGCCGGCGTAGTCCTTCGTCTGCGCGATGGCGTCGCGCAGCGAGGCGCCGTCGAGCTTCTGCGCCCGCTTCATCGCGTCGGCCAGCACCTTCATCGCGTCGTAGCCGAGCGCGGCGAGCGCGTCCGGAACGGCGCCGTAGCGCTGCTTGTACTTGTCGACGAAGTTGCGCACGGCCGGGCTGGGGTCGGCGAAGTGATAGTGGTTGGCGTAGAAGCATCCCTCCAGCGCCTTGCCGCCGATCTCCAGGAGCTTGGGCGACTCCCAGCCGTCACCGCCGATGAACGGCACCTTGATGCCGAGGTCGCGGGCCTGGCCGGCGATCTGCCCGACATCCGTGTAGTAGCCGGGGACGAAGATAACCTCCGGGTTGGCGCCGCGAACGGCCGTCAACTGCGAGCGGAAGTCGCTGTCGCCGTTGGAGTAGCTCTGTTTGGCCACGATCTGACCGCCGGCCTTGGTGAAGGTCTGCTCGATCGAGACGGTGAGGCCGGTGGAGTAGTCGTTCTTGATGTCGGTGAGGATCGCGGCGCGCTTGGCGTGGAGATCCTCCGCGCCAAACCCCGCCATGATCGGGCCCTGGTAGCTGTCGATGAAGCACATCCGGAAGATGTAGTCGCCCTTCTTTGTCACGTCCGGGTTGGTCGACGAGGGGGTGATCATCGGCACCTTGTTCGACTGGCAGATGGGCGCCGCGGCGATCGACGCGGACGAAGCCACTTCGCCCAGCACCGCCACCACGTTGTCCTGCGAGATCAGCTTGGTGACGGCGGTGACGGCTTCTTCCTGCTTCGACTGATCATCTTCGGTGAGGATCTTGATCTTGCGGCCGTTGATCCCGCCGGTGCTGTTGATCTCGTCGGCGGCCATCATGATTCCGTTGTGCGTGGACTGGCCGAAGGTGGCCTGCGGCCCGCTCAGCGAGCCGTACTCGCCGACCAGGATGTCGCCGCTGCCGGCGCCGGCCGCTCCCCCGCCGCCACCCGTCTCGTTTTTCGGCGGGCAGCCGAACAGCACCAGGCTCAGCGCCACGGTCAGCAAAATCAATGTTTTCTTTCGCATCCGTACTCCCTGCGCAGCAAAGGTCGCGCATTGTATAGCAGGGAGCGTTCCGGCCCGCCGGCTAGCGGCATGAGCGGTCGGTTACGAGGCGTGAACGGAGTTGCGGGTTACGAGTTGCGAGTTGCGAGAGGGACGGGCCTCATCGCGGCACCGTCCCCCTGGCAACTGGCAACCCGCAACTCGCAACTAACGAAACAGTTCTTCCGCCACCAACCGGGGATGGATGTTCCAGAGCGCCATCATCGTGGCGCGGATGCGCTCGTTCTCCTGGCGCGAGTAGCGGGCCAGGGCCAGGAGCGCCGGATCGGCTGGGTCGGGGTGCTCGGTGTGCTCGATCACCTCCAGCGCCTCTTCCGCCACATCGAGCATCAGCGTATTCGACGCGTTGGTCAGGGACCGCGCGGCGGCGAGAAAGCCGGGATCGTGCGGCTGGTCGGGATAGTCGAGCCGCGCCTCGAAGAGGAGGCCGCGCAGCCGATCCCAAACCGCGTCCTTGCCGTAGTTGCGGCCGGCGAAGGCAACCAGCGAGAAGTCCCACAGCGCGTCGAGCCGCGGATCGAGGAAACGGTAGTCCGCCTCGAGCGCCGGACCGACCAACCGCCCCTCCGCGCGCATCTTCTGCTCCATCGGCGTGCCGACATACGGAAGCGTGCGGCAGAAGCCGGCCACGCTGTAGCCGCCGGCGCAGAACTCGCGCAGGAACTTCAGGTTGTTGCGCACGGTGGAGATGGTGCTCCACGGCTCGAGCAGCATGAAGCCGAAGTCGAAGGAGAGACCGAGCCGCCGCATCACCTCGCCGGCGCGCAGATGCACCTCGGGCGTGATGTGCTTGTTCAGCGTCTTGAGCGCGTCCGGGTCGCCCGCCTCCACGCCCATGTAGATGTGCGAGAGGCCCGCTTCGATCAGCGGCGCGAGCACGTCCTCGCGCACTTCATCCGAGCGGCAGGAGAACTTGAATCGCATCCGCTCGTGGAGGCGCCGGGCCACGATCTGGCGGGCGATGGCCATGGCCCATTCGCGCGCGTCGCGCCCGCCGGCGAGGAAATCGTCGTCCTGAAAGAGGATCAGGCGCATGCCGCGGTCGCGCACCAGCAGCTCGAGCTCGTCGACGACGCGAATCGGATCGCGACGCCGCCGACCCTTCGTCCCGTTGCCCTCGTAGAACGTGATGATCGAGCAGAAGGAGCACTTCCAGGGACAGCCGCGCGAAGCCAGCATCGACGCGGTGGGCAGGGTGTGCCGGTGGTAGCCGACGTCGGGTCGGTCCGGCCACGGCAGCGCGTCGAGATCGAGCTTGTCGTCGCGAGGCGCGGTCAGGCGCACCTGGTCGCCGTCGCGCCAGGCGATGCCGCGCACCTCGTGCCACGACCTCCCGTCCGCGACGGCCTCGGTGATCTCGACGAGCGTCCGCTCCCCTTCGAAGCGGACCACGCTGTCGAGCTCCGGGATCAACTGCAGCAGAGTCTCGGGTGAGAACGAGGCGTAGTGACCGCCCATCGTGAAATGGGCGGTCACGCCGCCGGCCCGCAGCGCGCTGATGACCTGCGCGAAGTCGGGCGCCATGAACTGGAAGATGAGCGAGAAGCCGATGACGTCCGGCCGCAGGCGCCGAGAGAGATCCAGCAGCGGGCCGGGGTCGCGGCCGAAACACTCGATCCGCGCCTCGTGTCCCGCCTGCCGGAGGCTGCTCGCCAGGTATCCGAGACCGAGATTGTCCTGGTCCTGAAATCCGACGAGCAGCACTCGGGCAGGCCGACTCACTTGCCGCCTCGCTGTTTGATCTGCGCTTCGATGGTGGAGATGGCGGTCTGGTTGAGATCGCGCGACGTCTGCAGCGTGGTCAGCGCGCGCTTCAGCTCATCGAGCGACATGCGTGGCGCCTGTTCGATGATCTGCCGGACGTTGACCCCTCCGCCGCCCGCGGCCGGATTGGTCTGCCGGATCAGGTTCTCGATCAGAGCCAGACGGATGATGTCGTCCGGACCGGGATCGCCGCCGCGCGGCGGCTCGATGCCGTGAGCGGTGAGCCACTCGATCACATCGACGCGGAAGATTCCGAGGCCGCTGCTGCTGTTGCCGTAGGTGGCCAGCAGGTCGGCGCCGCCGTTCTGCGCGACGTGGAACGGACCGCTGGAGTGCTCGAAGAAGCCCGAGCTGCCCGGGCTGGCGCCCGTATCCGTCTCCAGGAAGAAGCCGCTGTCGTCACCGCCGAAGACGAGGCGCTGCCAGCCGGCGAACTGCAGCGAGTGGTAGGGATCCTTGGCCACCACGTCGACCGGCCCGCCGGTGGTGCCGATCTCGTGGTCGTTCCCCGCCAGCGGCCAGGCGCCGGGCGCGAACGTGCTGGCCGCGCCGTCGATGGCCGTGTCGGGACCGAGCGGCGCGTTGCCGCCGATGGTGAAGCCTTCGACGTGAATCTTTCCGCCGCCGCCGCCCGGTGACGGCGTGCCGTACCACTTGGTGGCGGTCCAGACGCCCCAACCGCCCACGGAGAAGTTCCACTTCACGTGGCGCTTGTTGGTGGTGTGGCGTCCGGTGTTCCAGAAGAGGAATTGGAAGTTGTTTTTCCCGTCCATCGACGTCACGAAATTCGCGGCGTGACGGTCGAAGATCGAGGGGACTGAAACGTTGTTGGTATCGTCGCCGAGGTCGAGGTCATCACCCGATGGCCAGAGCTTGGCCGTGACCCGAAAGGTATCCATCTTCGCCTCCGTCGTTTGAATTGATCTGAGGAGGTGGTGACGGCGGGGCACTCAGCGTTTCACATGAGGAACCAGGCAATGACGCGCCGGAAGAGCGCGCGCATCCCTTCCGGCGACCCCGCCGGCATGTCGGCGGTACGGAATCCGTGATCGGCGCCCTCGATCCGCTCCGCGGTCACGTCGCGATGATGCGCCGCCAGCTCGGCGCGCAGGACGTCGAACGCCTCGACGGAGGTCGCGGCATCGTCCGTCCCTTGCGCGACGTAGATCCGCGCCTTGGAGCGCAGCAGCTCGCTCAGAGTGCTCGAATGGAGGAAGGAGGACCAGCGCCGGTAAGGATGCCCTCGCCAGAACTTGGTGATGCTGTCGGGATCCGCCTCGATCTTTTTCCACTCGGCGTAGACGGCGTCGCGCCGCGCCTCCGCGTCGCCCGGCTTGTCGCCGGCGCGCGGCCGGGCGTCGAGCTCGGCCAGGCTGAAGAGCTGCGTCGGGCCGTCGCCGGAGAGACTGGCCACGTGCGTCACCTGCGGCAGCTCCGCCGCGACGCGCGCGGCGACGATGCCGCCCTCCGAATGCCCGACGACCAGCGTGCGGCTGCTGTCGATGTCCGGCAGCATCCACGCGGCGCGCAGCGCGGCAACATTCGCCTCGGCCCATCGCGGAAGCGCGTGCTCGCGGAGAAACTCTTCGCTCGCTCCTTGCGCCGATCCCGGCCGCGGCGGACTGTCGAGAAATTTGACGCCGGGCTTCTCCACCGCCACCACCCGCACCTTTCCCTCCGCCGCGCGCTGCAACAGCTCCTGGTAGCCAGCGGCTACGCGCTCCCCGGCTTTCGAGAAGAGCGACTGGCAGCCGGAGCCCTCGATCCACAAGACGACGGGCAGCTTCGCGTCCGCGGGAGTGCCGGCCGGCGCTGAATGCACGTAGAAGGTGATCTCGCGACCGAAGGCATCAGTCGTCTGGTAGCGGCTGTAAGGGATGCCCAGGTCGGCCGGTTGGGCCACGAGGCGCGGCGGCTCGGCGGCTCCCGCGGCGACGGCGCAAAGAAGGGAGAGCGCGAGGACCGACGTGCGGCAACTCATGATCCGGCTCGCCTTGAGACGGCTGCAGGCGGCGGAGGTTACCGCGCGCGCTTCACAGGTTGACCCAGACGGACTTGGTCTGCGTGTACTTCTCGAGCGCGTCTTTGCCCTGGTCGCGTCCGAAGCCCGACTCCTTGAAGCCGCCGAACGGCAGGGCCGGATCGTAGAGGTTGTAGGTGTTGATCCAGACCGTTCCCGCCTTGACGGCGCGGGCGATACGGTGCGCTTTCGAGATGTCGCGCGTCCAGACGGCCGCGGCCAGTCCGTAAACCGTGGCGTTGCCTTTGATCACGGCGTCCTCGGCGTCCTTGAAGCGGATGGTGGCCAGCACGGGGCCGAAGATCTCCTCGCGGGCGATGCGCATGTTCGGCTCGACGTCGTCGAAGATGGTCGGCTTGACGAAGTAGCCGCGGCCGGTGCCGATGTCGGCGCGCTCGCCGCCGCAGACCAGCTTGGCCCCTTCCTGCTTGCCGGCATCGACGTAGGACAGCACGCTCTCCATCTGCTCTTTCGAGACGATCGCGCCGAGGCGCGTCTTGGGGTGGAGCGGATCGGCGGCGACCATCTTCGAGGCGCGCTCGCAGACCTTGGCCATCAGCTCGTCGTGCGCGCCTTCCTCCACCAGCAGGCGCGAGCCGGCGGCGCAGACTTCGCCCTTGCCGTAGAAGATGGCGTTGAGCGCGCCCCGCGCGGCCGCCTCGAGGTCGGCGTCGGCGAAGACGATGTTGGGCGACTTCCCTCCCAGCTCCAGCGCCACTTTCTTCAGCGTCTTGGCGGCGCGGGCCATGAGCTGCTTGCCGACTTCGGTCGAGCCGGTGAAGGCGATGGCATCGACGCCGGGATGGTCGACGATGGCGTTGCCCACGACGCTGCCGCGTCCCGGCACGACGTTGAGGACGCCCGCGGGCAGCCCCGCCTCCTTGGCGTACTCGGCGAACTTCAGCAGGGAGAGCGCGGTGTTCGAGGCCGGCTTGATGACGACGGTGTTGCCGCAGGCCAGCGCCGGCGCGATCTTCCAGACGGCCAGCATCAGCGGGAAGTTCCATGGCGTGATCGCGCCGACCACGCCGACCGGCTCGCGCAGCGTGTAGGTAAACGCGCTCTCCTGCACCGGGATGGTCTCACCCGTCACTTTGCCGCTCCAGCCGGCGAAGTAGTAGAGGCACTCCGCGGCGGCCGGCGTGTCGACGTACTGCGACTCGAAGATCGGCTTGCCGTTGTCGATGGTCTCGATGCGCCCGATCTCCTCGGCACGCGCGGAGAGGATGTCGGCCAGGCGCCACATCACCTTGGCGCGGTCGCGCGGCTTCATCTTCTGCCACTCGGAGCCCGGCTCCATCTGCGCGCGCGCCGCCTTCACGGCCGCGTCGACATCCTCCACGCCGGCCGCGGCGACGTCGGTGATCTTCTCCTCGGTCGCCGGGTTGATGGTGGCGAACGTCTCGCCCGAGCGGGCGTCGACAAAGTCGCCGTTGATGAAGAGTTTGCTCTGGATCGCTGCGTCGGCCATGACGCGGCATCCTATACGATCCGATCCTCAGCGCACCTCTCCCGCGTGAGCGGGAAATGGTTGCTTCAGTGGCCCTCCCACGCAAGCGGAGACTGGTTGCTTCAGATCCCCTCCCACGCAAGCGGAGACTGGTTGCTTCAGAGCCCTCTCCCGCGTGAGCGGGAGAGGGTGGCCGAAGGCCGGGTGAGGGTTGTCCCCTCCTGCCGGCTGCACAGCCCTCACCCGCCGCTTCGCGGCACCCTCTCCCGCTCACGCGGGAGAGGGGGGACGATGCCGTGACGGCCTCTTCCACGTACGGCGCGATGTCGAAGTTGCGCTCGTAGAAACTTCGTGGACCTGCTCCATCTGCGCGTCGGTGACGCGGGAGCGGGTTGGCCGAAGATCGGGTTGTCCCCTCCTGCCGGCTGCACAGCCCTCACCCGCCGCTTCGCGGC
>JADMIO012726959.1_pt1 | contig 50311 bp, 44 predicted proteins | sample 8958161 | NCBI WGS metagenome assembly JADMIO01 (sample SAMN16585339, study PRJNA669376) | soil metagenome | isolation source: Crop rotation soil | place: USA: Cullars Rotation, Alabama | collected 2011 | reverse complement strand
CGGCTGCGCCGCGGCCGCCTGCGCGCCCGCCGCCGGCTGCGAGGCCGCCGAGCACGGCGAGCTGCGCCTTGTTGTTCTGCAGTGCCTCAAAGAACGGCGCGAAGTCTGGTGCGGCGACCATGTCAGACGTCTTGCCGCTGAACACGCTGGTCATGAACGCATCGAATGCCGCTTGCGTGTAAACCGTCTTCACGCCGCTCAGCGCGCCGGCTTCCGTCGTCGTCAGCACGTGCCCGTTCCAGAGCTCGCGACGCGCATCGGCCGCGCGAACGAACAGCACCTCGCGCGTAGTGCCGCCGCCGGGAATGAGCACGAGCACGGTGTCGGGCTGATCGATGCCCGTCAAATACAGCAGGTTGCTGTCCTGCCGGTATTCGTAATTGACGTCTGTCGAGTAGACCCGCTCAGGAGCGCTCCAGAACACAGCGATCGCGTTGGGCGAGAGCTTCTCCATGACACGGGCGCGGCGCGCTTTCAGATCCGCGACGTATTCGGCTGCGCCACCGTACGGAATGAGCTGTCGTGCTCCAACTGCCGCCGCCAGTGCCGCTACGAGAACTGCCGTTGCTGCGAGCCGCTTCATCGTCATCTCCATCAGGCCGGCATTGTAGCTGCCGTTGCCGTTCATGTCAGTCCGGCCAGCCGCTCGATCGCGCGCAGGCCCTCCTCGCCAATGTCGAGGCTGAGGTCGTTCACGTAAAGCTTGATGTGCTGGTCGCACACATCGTCCGACATTTCCTGCGCGTGTTCGCGGACGTAGGCGCGGCTTGCCGATGGATCGTCGAACGCGTGCTGCACGGAGGCGCGAATCGCGTGCTCGGCAATGGCAGCCGTGTCCGCATCGACATCGGAGCGGACACAGATGCCGGCGAGCGGAACGGGCAGCTGCGTGTGCTGTTCCCACCAGTCGCCAAGGTCGCTGACCTTCACGAGCCCGTGATCCGCGTACGTGAACCGGCTTTCGTGAATGATCAGCCCGGCATCGACGTCGCCGCGCTCGACGGCAGACAGGATCTTGTCGTATCGAAGTTCGACGACATCCGCGAGTTGCGGAGCGGCCAGGCGCAACAACTGAAACGCTGTTGTCTCCCGGCCGGGAATGGCGACGCGGCCGCGGACCGCGTCATCGAGCGTCATGTGCTGCCGCGCAACAACGAGCGGACCGACGCCGTGGCCAAGCGCAGCGCCGCTGCGCAGCATGCGGTAGCGGCCGCCCACAGCACTGAAGGCTCCGACGCTGAGTTTGGTCAAATGAAACTCGCCGCTGTGGGCCCGCCGGTTCAATTCCTCGATATCAAGGAGCACAGGAATAACGCGGAAGGGCACGTCGATGAGCCCATGCGTCAGCGCATGGAACGCAAACGTGTCGTTCGGACACGGCGAGTGACCGAACGTCAGCTCACGCATCGGCACAACGCTTCGACCAGCGCCGGTGTGGCATCGCGAATGGTGCGGAACCCAAGATCAAACTGCCACTTCGTCCGGTCCGTCTCTTCGATCTCATTGGAAATCACGCGCACTTCGATCGCCGGAATGCCCGCGCGTTCGGCCGCGCGCAGCACAGCGAATCCTTCCATGGCCTCAACCTGGCATTCGGATGTGCCGCCAACTCTGGCGCTCGTGCCGATCGGTTTTGCGATCGCGCCGTCGATGGCGTCTCTGAGCGCATCGACCATGGCGCCGTTCGCGGTGAGCAATCGGGGCGAAAACGGATTGCGCGGCGTCAGGTCACAGTAGATCGATGTCGTCCCAACGACGATCGTGCCTGCGGGAATCGAGGCCTTGCGCCGTGCGCCGGCAATGCCGACGTGCAGGATCGCGCTTGGCCTGTCCCTCGCAATTTCCGTGGCAACGGCCAGCCCGGCTTCGACTGGCCCGACGCCGCATTCGAGCGTGCGCCAGCCATTGCTCTCCGCGAGTTCACGCGCCGTCGCCGCAATGACCAGAATGCGCTCCCGGGTCAGCATCAATCCTCAATGCTATGCCGGGTTTCCGACTCCGGGCTTCATAACTTGATTTCGCACTCCCGGCTTCATAAACCGGTTTCGCACTCCCGGCTTCATAAACTGACTTAGCGCCGGGCCGAGCGCGCGACCAGCACCTGGTCCATCACGACGATCACGATGACGACGACGCCGACGATCATGCGGTCGTAGAAGGTCGCGCCGGGAATCTGGGGCAGCGCGTTTCTCAGGACGCCGAAGATGAGCGCGCCGAGCACCGCGCCCACGACGGATCCGCGGCCGCCGGCGAGGCTCGTGCCGCCAACGACAGCTGACGCGATGATGTCGAGTTCGTAGCCGTTGGCGAGGTCCGCCTTGCCTTGGCCCTGCACGGCCGCGAGGACCACGCCGGAGACTGACGCCAGGAGGCCCGCGATGACATACGCCATCGTGCGCACGCGGCCAACACGAATACCGGAGAAGAGCGCCGCCGTTTCATTGCCGCCGACGGCAAAGACCGCGCGGCCCCACTGGAACTGCGTCATCAACACGTGAAAGACGATGGCGAGCACGATCATGATGATCGGCCCGGTCCAGTCGATCGGCACGCCCATGACGTGCCAATTCTGCGGCAGCTTGGACGAGAGATCGTAGAAGCGCGCTTCCGTAATGACGAAGCCAAGGCCGCGCCAGATGCCCATGATGCCGAGCGTGGCGATGAACGGCGGCAACTTGACCTTCACCACGAGCCACGACGACACGAGTCCCGCCGCAGGACCGACGAGCAGGCCCGCCGCCATGCTCGCCGGCAACGGCCAGCCGGCGACCACGAAGAAGTACCCAGTGACGACCGACGTCAGGCCGATCACCGCGCCTGGAGCGAGATCGATCAGGCCCGCGATGATGACGATCGCGGCGCCGATCGCTGCGATGCCATAGATCGACGAGTACTTGAAGATGAGGACGAAGTTGTCGAAATTGAAAAACGGATGCGCTCCGCCCCCTTCGGGCCAGAGGTACCACGTAAAGAAGAGCAGTTCGATCGCGAGAATCACGAGCGTGCTGAATTCGCGCGCGCGCCAGAACGGTTTCATGCGGAAGCCTCGTGCGTTGCCAGGCGCATCACCGTGTCATCGGTGGCGGTCGCGCCGTCCAGTTCACCCATCAGCCGGCCCTCGCGCATCACGAGGATGCGGTCGGCCAGCGCGAGCACTTCGGGAAGATCGCTCGACACCATCAGACAGGCCATGCCTGCATCCACCTGCTGGCGGATGATGGCGTGCAGCTCGAAGCGCGCGCCCACATCCACGCCCTTCGTCGGTTCATCGAGCAGCAGGATTTTCGGCTGAGTCGCCAGCCACTTGGCCGCCACGACCTTCTGCTGATTGCCGCCGCTCAGCGTGTCTGGCGTGCGGTCGACTGAGTTCGTCTTGATTCGAAGCGCTCCGACCTGCGCTTCGGCCTCGCGCCGGTCTGCGCGATCGTCGATCCGCAGCTCGCGGTTCTTCGCTGCCTTCGGAATGATGATGTTCGGCACGAGCGAGAGATTGAAAAACAGCCCCTGACGCGCGCGCTCTTCAGGCACGAACCCGATGCCCGCGGCCGCCGCATCGCGCGCCGACCGAATATTCACGCGCGCGCCATCGACTTCCACGTGCCCGCCCGTCGCCGGCGCGATCCCAAAGATCGTCTCGAGCACTTCCGATCTGCCGGAACCGACGAGTCCAAATAACGCCACGACCTCTCCGGCGCGAACGTCGAACGAGACGTCAGCAAACCTTGGCGCCCGAGACAGATTCCTCACAGCAAGGGCCGAACCTCCGGAACCTCCGGAACCTCCGGAACCTCCGGAACCTTTGGAACCTTTGGTTCCTTGAACCCTCTTGGGCGGCTCCCGTCCCACCATCGCCTTCACGATCGTGTCGGGCGTGGTCGTCGCTTTGTCGAATGTCCCGGCGTGTCGTCCGTCGCGCAGCACCGTGATGCGATCGCACAGGCGGAAGACCTCGGGAATCCGGTGCGACACGAACAGGATCGTGAGGCCACGCGCTTTGAGGCGTTCGACGACCGTGAAGAGGTGGTCCACCTCAGCATCCGTCAGCGACGTCGTCGGCTCGTCGAGCACGAGGACCTGGCAATCGAAGGCGAGCGCGCGAGCGACCTGCACGAGCTGACAGAGCGCGGCCGGCAACTGATCCATTGGTGTGGCCGGCGTCGCGGGCACGTGCAGATCGGCGAGCAGTTGAGCGGTGCGCGCGTGCATGGCGCGTTCATCGAGCCGTCCGACCGATGTGGTGATTTCGCGTCCAGCGAAGATGTTGGCGGCGACGCTGAGGTTCGGAAACGACAGCATTTCCTGATACACCATGCCGATTCCGTGTTCGAGCGCATGACGCGGCGTTTGAAACTGCATGCGTTGGCCGCGCCAGAAGAACTCACCGCTTTCCGGTTGCACGATGCCGGCGAGGATCTTGAGCAACGTGGACTTGCCGGCGCCGTTTTCACCGATGATTGCGTGCGCTTCGCCCGCCGCGATCTCGAACGAGACGTCCGTGAGCGCTTTGACGGCGCCGAAGCTTCGAGAGACCTTTCGAAACGCGAGGCCGGCGGCTGCGTCGGTCATTGCTCTGCGGCGTCAAGCGACGCAGTGGTGCGTCGTCCGTCGATGATGCGCTCGATCCCGAGCGGATTGGCCGCTCGGAGTTCCTGCGGCAGCAACGCATCCGGCCAGTTCTGGTAGGCGATGGGACGCAGGAATCGGCGGATCGCCGTGGTCCCGACTGCGGAGTGAAGCGACGACGTGCTCGACGGATACGGGCCGCCATGTTGCATTGACGGCACGACGGTGACACCCGTCGGATAACCATTCCAGATCAGGCGGCCGACGTGTTCCGCGAGCCTGTCGGCAAGATCGCCGGCCCATGCTGTGTCGCGCGACCCGGCATGAATCGCGCCGGTGAGGTGGCCGCCAAGTGTCGCCGCCAAGTCTTTCATCTCAGACGGATCGCACATCACGGCGATAGCGACCGGACCGAAATGTTCTTCGCGCAGTTCGTTTGACGCTCGGAATGTCGCCGCATCGGTGACCACCAGGCATGCCGGAACGTAATAGCCAGCGTCCCGCGGCCATTCGCGGCGGGTCGCGCACGTGATGCCGGCGACGAGGGTCGAGGCCTGCAGTTTGTTGGCGAGGAGGTGCCTGATGTTGCCGTTCAACATCACGCCGAGCGGTGTGGCGTCGAGCGCTTTGCCGAGTTCTGCGACGAACGCCCGGCCGGCCTCGCCCTCCGGGACGAACACCAGGCCGGGCTTCGTGCAGAACTGCCCGGCGCCGGTCGAGATCGACGCCGTCAGGCCTGTGACTATTTCACCTGCGCGCTCTTCGACGGCAGATGGGCCGATGAAAAGCGGATTCAGGCTGCCGAGCTCACCGTAAAACGGAATTGGTTCGGGCCGTGAGGACGCCACGTCAAACAGCGCGCGGCCTGCGGGCACTGATCCGGTGAACGCCACCGCTTTGATCGGCGCCGCGCCGACGACGGCTCGCGCAGTTTCGGGAGTGCGCCCCTGCAGGAGCTGAAGCACATCGGGGTCGCCCGTGGTTCGGCTGAGCGCGTCGCGGAGAATCTCGGCGCAGAGCGCCGACGTGCCCGGCTGCGACGCGTGACCTTTCACGACGACTGAGCAGCCGGCCGCGAGCGCTGACGCGGTGTCGCCGCCGGCTACACCGTACGCGAGCGGGAAATTGCTCGGCGTGAAAACCGCAACCGGTCCGAGCGGATGCAGCATGCGCCGCAACTCCGGCCGTGCCGGTGTCGCCGACGGAATGGCGCGATCGATGGTGGCTTCGACGTACGAGCCCGCGTCCAGTAGATCCGCAAAGGCACGCAGTTGCCCGATCGTGCGCGCAAGTTCTCCCGTGATCCGCGCAGCGCCAAGCGCCGCTTCGCGATCGACGATCGCAACGATGTCGCCTTCGCGGGCGTCGAGGCCGTCGGCTGCAGCGCGCAGCGCGGCCGCGCGGTCACGCGCGGCCACGTGCCGCCACCGTTCGAACGCGGAGGCGGCGGTGGCTGCCGCGGCCGAGACTGCTGCGGGTGTGGCCTCCGCGAACTCCGGGCCGAACGGCGCTTCAGTCTTCGGATCGATCGCGGTGAATGCACTCACGCGCGCGGCCCTTTCGGCGACGCCACCGCATCCGGCATCGTCCGGCGCAGGATCGCGAGGCCGATCGACGCGCGTCGCACGCGTTCGCGCGACAACGCGATGATGGCCGGCTCGAGATGCTGGCCGGCGGGGTAGAGCGGCCCATGATTGCGAACGCCGAACTTCAGATAAATCGGCGCGGCGACCCGGACGAGCTCGGGAATTTCGTAGTGACGCACGGTGCCGCCAAGGTCATCCGGCGCTTCCACGTAGAAGTCGATGGCACAGTCGATCGACTGACGAATCGCCGCGATCTGAGCGAGCGAGAGATCCACAGGCAAGTTGATCGACGTCGCGCCGAGATCCTCGAGAATCCGCGCGGTTACTGGATTTGCCGCGGCCAGAGTCACTGAAATCTTCAAGACAAAGTCGGAGGGAAGATCGCCGCGGCGCCGCATTTCACCGAGCACTTTGAGCTGGCCGAGATCGGCGACGAGCACGCTCGTGATCCCGAGCGACAGCCCGTGCAACACGTCGTCGATCGCATACGCGAGCTGATCGGAACCCCGGAGCGAGGAGCCGAGCACTTTGCCTCCGCTCGATGCGGCCTGCACGCCCACGTCCCAGTTGGCGCGCGGTCCGACGAAGAGACACACCTCTATGCGGTGATCGCGGCCGAGCGCAGCCATCCGCCGCATCTCGTCGTCGGTCTGCAGCATGATGCCGCTGCCCTGGCTGATGCGGTGCACGTCGACTTTGAGTTCCTCGGCGGCGGCGATCACGGCTTCCATCGCCTTCGGACCCTCACACGACGGAATCTCGATCCGATACTGACCGCCGTCCGCGAACCGTTTCGAAGACGTTGGAAGATCGTGAGCGTCACGGGCCGGAAAGCCCATCGTTCCAAGGATGCTGCGGCCGTTCACGAGGCCCTCCGGCTTCGCTCGAGCCGTCCCACTTCGGCGGCGGTGTAGTTCATCAGACGGATCATGGCTTGGCGCGCATCGGCGGGGCGTTTCTTCCGGATGGCGTCAAGGATCGCCTTGTGCATCGGCACCGATGCGCGCGCAGCGCCGCGGCGGCGCGACGTGGCGCGGAAACTGATGACGAGCGCCGAAAAAACCGTCTGTCCCAGTTGCCGGACAAGATCATTGCCCGTCGCGCGCACGATCGCGGCGTGGAAGCGGCGGTCGGCGGCGACGAATTTCTCGAGTTGCACCCGATCGGTCCGCGCCGCGGCGGCCATGTCCTGATAGGCGCGGTCGATGACTTCGACGTCGCGTTCGGTCGCGCGGAGCGCAGCCATGGCGGCGGCTGCCGGTTCGATGACTTCGCGAAACTCGGTGAGCTGCCTGAGAAAATCGATGCGGAGGGGACTGTCACGCTGCCAGCCGAGCACGTCCGGATCGAGCAGCTGCCACGCGTCGCGCGAGCGCACGCGCGTGCCCACGCGCGGTCTCGCTTCAACGAGGCCCTTCGCTGTGAGGACTTTGATGGCTTCGCGAAGCGCCGTGCGGCTCGCGTGCACGCCGGCCGGGATCGGAAGCGCGTCGCCCGGCTGAATCTTGCCACTCAGGATTTGTTTGCCCAGCCCATGCACGATGCGTCGGTGGAGGGAAGGCGGCGTCGCGGTCGACACAGGGCGCCTATCGTAATACCAATCGGCTGCCCGACGTCAGCCGAGATGACGCGCGTATATGTCGCCATAAAGAAAGTTCGCGCGCGTACAGACGCCGTCCAGCACGGTACGCAGCTCCTCGAGCGGTATCCAGTCTGGCAGGATCCATTCGAATCGCTCTTCGGCGGCCAGATTGCATTCCCATCGGCCGAGCGCCGCCAGCTGATCGAGGCTCGAGAATGCGGGGCCGAGAGCGTGCGGATGGAACTCGAACGAGAGTGCTGGTACCGGTTGGGATAGACCTGCGAGCACCTGATCCTCCCAGCCCTCGACGTCGATCTTGATAAATCGCGGCTCGCCATGCGCGGTGATCAACGCGTCGACCGTCGTCACTTTAACCGGCTGTGTCTCTTCCCATCCGGACACGCCGTACGACGGATAGCGGCCGCAGTCGATCGCGGCTCGGTGGTACGCGTCACTCACCGTCGACGAGAAGCGGTGCGGCGACGAGAGGCGGATTTCGGTCTGCCCCTCAACAGCACCGGCGGCCCGCGCAACTAGCGTCGTGTTCGGATCGGTGCCGAAGCGCGCGAAAAGCACCATGACGGATTCCTTCACGGGCTCGACCGCCACGACGCGCGCGCCCAGTTCGCGAAATACGGCTGTTCGGCTGCCGTGATACGCGCCGATGTCGAACGCGAGGGCGTCCTGCGCCAGGAACGGCGCATAGAACGCCAGCATCTTCTGATGCTTCGACGCGGCCACGGTCAAGCTCCGAGCGCTCTCCTGAACATTTCGACGCCGTCAGGACGCTCGCCCGGTGCGAGATCGGACCATGTCAACCGAGTGTCTGGCGCCACCGGGCGCGCCAGCCTGACGTGCTCGGCGAGACACAGCGGCAGGCCGTCGGAACCATCGTGGTTTTCGATGTGGCCGTAACAGGTGTAGCCGCCGAAGCCGTCGAGCGTCTCACCGGCGCTGAGTGCGCGTTTGGCGTAGGCGATCACATTGGTTCTGAGCCCATGGCGAGGCTCGAGGAGCGCGGATCCCGAGACGGCGAGTGTCGCGGCGGAGAGCGCTTCGACGTGACAGAGATGGTAGGGCCGGTAGAACACATAGTACGGACCGTCGCCCATCTTCAGCATGCGCAGCATCCCGGCTTGATACGGGTCGGCAGAGTACCCCACCGCAAACACACCGCCGTCGGGCTGAGCACCCAACACGTAGTCTACGACCGGGCCCTCCGAGCGGATGGCGTCAAAGTCGAATTCCGCCAGCACGTCCCGCACGTGCGCCACTCGCGGACCAACCATGCCCGGCTTCAACGCGCGCAGCCCCATCGCATTGGCTACGAGTGCCATTTCAATCGACAGCTTGGACCCATCGGTATAGCCCGCCGCCATTTTGTAGTCGAAGTTCCGCTTGTCGGCCTCAGGCACGATCTTGGTCGGATCCGAGTACCGGTCGAGAAAACCTTTCATGTTCCCGGCCATGACCAGCTCGAAACCCCATTCTTCGAGGTGGTTCACCATCCGGGCGAGCACGCCGGGCTGGTCGCCGTCGGTGCTCGTGTAGACGACGCCGCGCGAGTGGGCCAACTGCATCAAGTACGGTCCGAACAGCAGGTCGGCCTCCGCGTTCATCATCACGACGTGCCGTCCGTGCTCGATAGCTGCTTCGGCGTGCCGTCCGCCGGCAGCAATGCCGCTGGACGACTCGATGAGCACATCGAACCCGTCGGCGGCCGCAATCATCCCGCCATCGTCTGCAATGGCGAGGCCGCCTGTGCGCATCGTGTCCGCCGCTTCGCTCGCGCTCGAGACCACCCGCCATTCCCGGCCGAGAAAACGCGCGCAGGCGATGGCGCGATCGATTTTCACATCGACGAGCGAGACGCAATGAAACGCCGGATTGAGTTGAGCCTGAAAAGCCAGGCCTTTTCCCATCGAACCGATGCCGACGATCGCGAGCTTGACGGGTTGGGCGGCTCTTTGTGGTGGGCCGATGTGCCACCGGCGCGTCATGTTGGCGCCGCCGTCGCGTGCTCAAGGCGCAGGCGCATCTGCCGCCGTACGGTCGGACAGACGGCCATCGATTCGAGACGCGCCATCCAGGCCTCCGCGAGTGCTCGCTGTTCGTCGTCGCGCAGCGTCATGCCGGTGGCGACCGCGCGAACCGCCGCGAAGTCCGCCGGGCCCGCATCCGGAAAGAGGGCGAAGAAATGACGTTCACGGAATCGCGCGCGATCGCCGGCGACGGCCTCGGCAAAGACGCGCGTCCGTTGCCCCGGATGTTCTCGATACTTCAGGAGAATCTGCGGCACGTTGCCGAGACGATATCGCCACGAGAGGCGAGTCAGCAGTTCCAGCCCTCCATAGGTCGCCGTTTCATCGAATGGATTTGCCTTGGCCACATCGGCGCGGACCATGGTCGTCGAATGGATCATGGCCGTCTCAAAGAGGAACTGCAACTGGATGTCACGGTGCCGTTCCGGGACGAAACGCACGCGTCCGCCGTCACCGAACACCCACGTACTGCTCCCGCACACGTCGAGGTCGTGCGTCGTCAGGTAGTCGAGTTGCAGACGGAGCCGATCGGGAAGCGACAGATTGTCCTGATCGACGTGAGCGACATACGCGCCTCGAGCGGCCGCGACACCGGCGTTGCGCGCGCGTTGAGCGCCCCCGTGTTCGCAGGCGAGAAGCTTTATACGGGAATCGCGACGCCGCCACGAGTCCGCGATGTCGACAGAACGGTCGGTGGACCCATCGTCGATGACGATAATTTCAGTGTCTGTGTAGGACTGGGCGACGAGTGAATTCAGCGCATCATCGAGAAACGACGCACCGTTGAATACCGGAAGGACGATTGAGATCACGGCCGCTCGGACCGGCGGCCGCTCAAGACTACGAGCAGGCCAGATCGGGTCCGGCGTTGCGAATGCCCGCCATGGCTTCGTCGAGGCTCAGCCGTTCGAACTTCGGCGTCACCCATGCCAGGCGCTGTTCGGCAACGTGTTCATCGGTTGGAACCGCTGTGGTGCCCGGGTTGTCGCCAATCGTCTCGTCGTACATAGGTCGAAATTGTAGCCGACTCGCGCGCGTTTCAGGAATTTGTGTATCGCGCCAGGTCGAGAAACCCGGCCGCGACTCTGTGCCCGACGATGCCCGTGTCGCCACGGCTCAGCCAGACATGGGCGGCGAGAGGCGATGCGCCGGAGGCGGCTCCGTAGTGCAGCGTCGTCGCCAGTCCGCGGCGCCGGAGCATGTCTTGTGCGGCGACCGCTTGAGGGAAACAGACGAAGCTGATCGGTGAATGACGCACTGCGCTGGCGATGGCGGATCGCACGCGAATCACATCGTCGGGCGATGGCTGGGGGACCTGAAGGACCGGGCGCGTGAATATGCGTTCCAGTGATCGGAACGGCAAGAGCCGGATCACCAGGCGCGCCGCCAGCAGGCAGATAACCGCTTCAGCGATCAGCAGGCGATACCGCATCGATCACTTCCACCAGGCCCGCCTGCAGTAGTTCCGTGAGGGTCGAGAGCACGTCACGTTCGCACGTGGCTTCGTCGACCGCATAACGGCCGGTCAACGTGCGGCAAGCCGCGCGAATGGACGTGGGCTCCCGGAACAATTCCCAGATGGCCGCTGACGTGGCGTTCATGCTGTAGACGTAGCCGCGGTCCGCGTCGAGCGCGAGCAAGTCGTCATCGAGCGCGGAAAATGGCAGGCGGTTGACGCGCCGGACCATCGAGTCAAGAGTGAGGAAAGCAGCGCTCATCGGAGGGGCCACGCCGGTAATGCCGACGGTGCCGGGATGATACCAAACGAGTGCTCGATGTGGCTGATCAACGCCGGCAATTCAGCGTCGCGTTTTTCCAGATGCTGCCTGCGCGAGAACGCCAGGATCGGCACCGCCGCGGCGAGCCCTTGGCATCGCATCCAATGCTCCGCGAATCCACCAATGGCGGCCGCCAGATCCGCCCGGTAACAGCCGTTCGTCGCGAGTTGCTTTACGCCATCGACGCCGGAAAGCGCGCGCACGCCAGGCTCGCCCCACTCGAGGACGTAGATCGCCCGGAGGCGAACCGGCCGCGCCGGATCTCGATGCCTGGCCGGCGCGTGGAATTTGTCATTCCGGAAATGGTCGCGCTCGAGCCCGCTAGTGCCGATGTGCATCGATGCCAGCGCGTCCTGCCAAAGCTTCAGCCGCGGCGTTGCAGGATAGACAACCGCGTTGGTGCCGTCGATCTGACACCGGCAGAGATCATCCGCAACAAATTCATACCCACGTTGGCAGAGCATCGCCGTGAGCGTCGATTTGCCCGCCTTCGAAGCTCCGCAGAAGCCGACCGCGGCGCCGGCGCCGGCCACAACGCTCATGTGTAGAAACAGCAGGCGCCGCTGGTACGCGATGACGCCGAGAACGGTGCCAAGGAGGAACAACCGGATTTCGGCGGCCGCCGCTCCCGGAGCAGGAACGATCAGCACGTCGATGCCGCCCGTCACGACGTATTCGCCCGCATCCCGAAAGTAGAAGCGGCAGCGGTCGCCATCGACCAGTACTTCGCGGTGGGCAAGCGACGACACCGCAGGATCATGCAGGCGGATCGTTACATCCGGAGGAACGCGGCTGTCGTGCGCCGGCGTTTCGAACGCGGTCCATTCAGGAATGGCGATCTCCGACGCGATCGTCAGACCGGAGTAGGCGTATCGTCGAGCGTGGTGAAGCCGTGACGCCTTCACTGTTGCGCCCAGAGCAGAAAGCGTCCGACCATCAGTCCCGCGTCGAGAATGCCGCGATAGTCATTTACCACATCGACGGTGATCGTCTGAACCGACGGCAGGCGCTGAACAAGTGCGCGAAGCCGGGGGATGTCCAGCGCCTCGCGCGCGAGGGCCGACTCGCCGATCGCGTTGAGTTCCGCATTCAATTCGCGTTGCTGTCCCTTGAGCCGTTCGATCCAGTCGGCCGACTGGAATCCCCGGCGGCGGTTGGTCAGGATTGCCGCCGGAAGTTTCGACTGCATCGCGCGGCGGATGAGCCAGCGCGTTTCACCGCCGCGGCGGCATTGAGATTCGGGTAGCGACAAACAGAATTCCACGAGGCGAACGTCGGCCGTGGGATCGCGCGAATCAATGCCGAACATGGCCTGGTACCCGGCATCGATACCGGTTGATACCTCGCTGACACGCTCGAGAAGCGCAAGGCGGTACGGCGCCGTGTCGCCGTCGAGCCGGCGCAGTCTTGGATCGTTCGTCGATTGGCTTCTGTCGGCAACACAACGAGCTCGCGCGAATTCCGGACGAATCGCGGAAATATGAGCGTGGGGTGTCGACGATGCACGCGACCCTCCGCGGTGGCGGATGCGCTCCCTGGCCGCGCTCGCCATGGGAATCGAAGGCACTACGCCTTCAGCGATCAGATTCTTCAACCGCTGGAGTGCCGGTGTGCCAGGCGCGCCGGCCTCCCGCCACGCGCTCAACAGCCGACCGCGGCGCGTCAACTGCGGCAACAAGCCGGCTCCGTTCCACGACATCGTGACGTTCCCGGACGTGCCCCAGAGCATCGCGCCAACGTTGGCATCATGAGCCCGCTCGAGCCCGGCTTCGATCCAAAGCCTGTTGGTTGGCCAGTAGTACGGCCGCTCCATGGCGCGGAACATCTTGTCGAGACCGTCTGTCACGAACCGATCGCCGGCCTGCACGAAGTGCGACGTCAGGTTCGTGAAGCGTGCGGACAGGGTGCCGACGTACGGTGACTCGTCGGCATAACGGTGGGCGGGCAGTGCCATCCCGGGATTTGTCGATGGGATTTCGGTAAAGCTCAGTAACGATTTGCCCGAGACTGCGAGTCGCGGAGCGGCAACTGCTGCAATCGATGACGAATCGAGCCCGCCGCTGAGAAAAATGCCCGCGGGCCGTTCCGAGCGGACGTAGTCGCCGACAACGCGCTCGAACAATTCGCTGAACGCCATCACGTGGTCATCGTCGGAGCGAAGTTGGAGATCGCGCGGCGTGAATGCCCAGAACGGATGGGTGGAGAGTCCATCGGGAGAGACGGTGACGACGTGGCCCGGCGCGACCGACGAAATGCCCCGATAAAACGTCGTGCCCGGGGTTGGCCAGACGTGAGACAGGTAGTCCGCCAGATAGTCGAGGTCGACTTGCCGTGGGATACCGGTGGCCAGGATGCCCGAAGGCGCCGTGGCGAACGCGAAGCCTTCTCGCGATTGCGCATAGAAGAGCGGACGCGCCGTCAGCGGGGAGCGCGCGAGCGTGAGTTCGCAGTGCGCCTGCCGCCAGAGTGCAAGGGCGAAGACGCCGACAAGACGCTCGACCGCTCCCGTGCCCCAGTGCTCGAACGCGCGGAACACGATCGCAGAATCGGACAGTTGCAAGGAGGCGGCGTCGTCGAGCCCGAGCGACATCGCAAGTTCACGGCGGTTGTCGAGACGGCCGTCCCACACCAGGCTCAGACCCGAACGTGAATCCGTCAGAGGCTGCGCTTCATGGCGGTCCTCTAGTGTGATCCGCATGATCGTTGCGCCGAGGCCCACGCCGCCAGCGATCACGCTCGCCGTGGCGTCGCGCCCGTGTTGTGCCAGAGCCGTCGACATCGCGTCAAGTTCGTGAGGCAGGATCGGCGCATGGGCCGACCGCACCAGGCCGAAGATGGCGCTCACCGTTTCGTGTCCTGCTCCGGGTTCACAAGCAGGCGAACCGCGAGCGGGCGGCCCTGCACGACCGAGATCCCCACGCGATCGCCGGCGAGCACATCGCGCGATTCGGCCGCCTGCACGGCCAGCACTTGCCAACTACAGTCCGATCCTGCATGGCCCGGCGCGGTCGTCAGTTCAACGCCGGGGCAGAGCGTCGCCTCCCACGACAGCAGCACGCCGTCTATTACACCGCGCTGGGTCGCGTTGGTTTCGCGCCAAATTCCCGGCTCCGTTGAACCACTGCCATCGGCTCGGGCTGTCGCGAGCACGACCGGCTCGCACGGCGACACCCACTCGCGCGCGGCCGACGGTCGAACAAACGCGACATCCCGTGAACGCGCCCGGGCATTCACGAGCGCGGAGAAGTCCATGTCGTACCACGCGGCCCAGTTGTCGCCGTCGATGTCGGCGAACGCCATCCGTCGTTGCGTCGACGCCGGCAGAGAGACGGGTTGTGCGACCCATCGAACTTCGGACGGGATGACGCGGCCGTTGGGCTTCAACCATCGTTCACGAGCGTCCCGAACGAGCGCGGGCCATCCCTCTTCCCATGGATGCCCTCCGAGCGTCTCCGTCACGAGTACGTCTGCTCGTTCCGATAGCTCGACGCTCGTCGACCAACCGCGCACCAGCGTGACGCGGTCGCTCACGCCGTTCGCGATGAACATGGCTTCGGCCGTGTCGGCGATGGCGCTGCTTTCGATCGCGTAGACCCGTTGGGCTCCGGCGCGCGCCGCTGCAATCGCAAGGACGCCGGTCCCAGTGCCGAGATCGACGACGACATCGTCAGGCCGGACGGTTTTCGTGATGGCATCAAGGAAGGCAGAGGTTCGCGTCCGGTCATTGAGCATCGCAATGTGAATTGGCGCGCCTGCAAAACCTGTCGCGTCTTGCGGGCCTGAAGCGCCGGCCGGCCGGAGAAGGCCGGCCTGTTTGAGATCGACGATGCGCGCCATCATCTCGACGACCGCCGACTTCGATCGGGCCCGGCGCGTCAATTCGTCCAGAGCGCTTTGCACGCTCGCTGGCGCCGAGAACGCCGCGAGGATTGCCAGCCCGTGCGGACCGGCTTCGACCATCGGACCGCCAAGGGCGCGGACCTGGGTGCGGCCGCGCCCGCTGACCATGATTTCCAGCGAAGGCGAACATTCGAGCACATCGTCAGGTCGCATGCGATCGCCATTGTGCCATCTCTGCAAAGCCGCTTCTCGACACAGGAGGCATGCAGTAATACCATTCACGCCATGCGCGCGATGTTCCGATTCTCATCAGCAACGGCACTCACAGCACTCATGGCGACGGCAGCGGCCTGCGGCGGCGGTTCGGAACCGGCCGCGCCTGCAAAAGGAGCAGAAGTGACCACGCGTGTTTCCTCGGCGCCGTTCGGCCAGACGGCCGACGGCACCGGCATCGATCTCATTACGCTGCGCAATCTCAAGGACGTCGAGATCCGCGTCATGACCTACGGCGGCGCCATCCTCTCGATCAAGACGCCGGACCGCACCGGCGCGGTCGACGACATCGCGCTCGGCTACAACACGGCCGCCGAATACTTCAAGAATCCGACGTACTTCGGCGTGCTGATCGGCCGCTACGCGAATCGCATTGCGAAGGCGAAGTTCTCGCTCGATGGCAAGACCTACACACTGCCAGCGAATAACGGCGTGAACTCGCTTCACGGCGGCGTCGGCTGGGATCAGAAAGTGTGGAAGTCGGAGCCGTTCCAGAATGCCACCGGCGTCGGCGTCGTCTTGACCGTGACGAGCGCGGACGGCGATCAGGGATATCCCGGCGAGGTGAAGGCCAAAGTGACCTACACCCTCACCGATGACAGCCGGCTCATTGTCGACTACGACGCGACGACCAACGCGCCGACCGTCATCAACATGACGCAGCACACGTACTTCAACCTCGCCGGCTCGAAGGCGAACGACATCCTGGGGCACGAGCTGATGATCAACGCCGACCGCTACACGCCGGTCGACGCGACGCTCATCCCGACGGGACAGCTGGCGCCCGTCGAAGGCACGCCGTTCGATTTCCGAAAATCCACGGTCATCGGCGCGCGCATCGACGGCAACGATGAGCAGCTCAAACGCGGCAAGGGCTACGACCACAACTGGGTGCTGAACCGTTCCGGCAGCGGCCTGTCGCTGGCGGCCGTGGCCAAGGATCCGATCACCGGGCGCACCGTGGAGATCACCACGACCGAGCCGGGGATCCAGTTCTATTCAGGCAACTTCCTCGACGGCACGAACGTCGGCAAGACCGGCAAAGGCTATCCGCTCCGGAGCGGCTTCTGTCTCGAGACGCAGCACTATCCCGATTCGCCGAATCAGCCGTCGTTTCCGACGACCGTGCTGCGTCCGGATGGACGCTACACGTCGCAGACGATCTTCAAGTTCGGCACAGATAAGTAGAAACGATTGACCATGAAGGGCAATAAGGGCAGTGACGGCAGACTTTCAAGGAGCTATTGAAAATCTGTCTTATTGCCCTTTACTGCTCTTCATGCTTTGAGCCTTCCAGTAGTTTTTCAAACGCGTCGTCCGGCAAGAGATCCAGCGTCTGGACTCGTACATCGGCCTTGTCCGTTCCGCTGCCACCAACACCGATGCAGCGGATGCCGCCGCGGTGAGCCGCTTCGATGCCGGCCGCGGCGTCTTCAACGACCACACAGTGGGATGGCTCGGCGCCGAGTGACGCAGCTGCAGTGAGAAACACTTCCGGATCCGGTTTGCCCGCGCGCACGTTCTCGGCGCTGATCAGCGCGCCCATGTGTCGATCGAAGCCGAGCAGGCGCGCCATCAATTCAACATTGAGGCGAGGCGCCGAGGACGCGATCGCCTGGCGCCATCCAGCGGCGGCGAGACGTTCCACCCACTCGGCTGCTCCGGGCAGCGGCGTGATGCCGTCGCGCTCGACGTACTCGCGGTACATCGCTTCCTTGCGTTCGCCGAGCGAGTGAATCAGCTCAGGCGTGGCTCGGTCGCCCATCCACGCCGGGATGATGGCGTCGTTGCGCTGGCCGAAACTCTTCGAGAATTGTTCCTCGGTGACCGACACACCAACTTCGGCCATCGCTTCGCGCCACGCCCGCCAGTGATATTCGCGCGAATCGGCGAGCGTGCCGTCAAGATCCCATAGGACTGCGCGAATCACGGCAGCTATTTCTGCCCGTAGTAGGCGTGCTTGCCGTGCTTGCGATCGAAGTGCTTGTTGACGAGGTAATCGGCCGGTGCCGGCGCGCCGGCGTCGATCAGCCGGCGAATGCTTTCCACGCGCGCGAGATACTCGAGCACGTGCGCGCGCTCCACTGCGTCGAAGGCATCTTTGCCCCACGCAAACGGCCCGTGATTCGCGACGAGAACCGCCGTCATGTCGCTGCCTGACAGGCCCAGCTCGCGGAACCGCTCGACGATGACTTTGCCGGTGTTGCGCTCGTACGCGTCCTCGACTTCTTCCTGCGTCATCGGGCGCGTGACCGGGACGTCGCCGCGGAAGTAGTCCGCATGTGTCGTCCCCATGCATCTGATCGGCGTCCGGGCCTGGGCCGTCGCCGTGGCGAAGTCCGAGTGCGTGTGCGCGACGCCGCCGCACTCGGCAAACGCCAGATACAGTTCGTGATGCGTCGGCGTGTCTGACGACGGGCGAAACGTTGTTTCGAGGGCCTGTCCTGTTTCGAGCGACACGGGCACCATGTGCTCGGCCGACAGCTCGCCGTACTTCACGCCGCTGGCCTTGATCACGAACACGCCCGCCGAACGGTCGACGCCGGAGACGTTGCCGAACGTGCCCATGACCAAGCCGCGATCAACGAGGTCGAGGTTGGCGCGGCAGACCTGTTCGCGAAGCGCCTGATAGGGAAGGCTCATGCGTGGGCTCCATGGGCGCGCTCGCGGATCGCCAGCAGGCGCTTCATCAGCGTCGCGAAATCCGCGCGCGCACCCGGCATGCCGCCGAACGCATCATGCAGTTCGCGGTAGATCACGTACAGCTCGTCGTACACCGCTCGCGCGCGCGGGGCGGGTTCATATTTCGCATCGGCGATCCGGGTCATCTGTTTCTGAGCGGCTTCGAACGTGTCGTAGCCGCCCGCAGCCGCGCCGGCCGACACGGCAGCCGCGATGGCGGAACCGAGCGCCGGCGTCTGCGTCGAGCCTGCGATCAGCATCGGATAGCCAAGCACATCGGCGTAGATCTGCATGAAGAGCGGATTCTTTTCAGCGATACCGCCGCATGAAATCACCCGGTTGACGCTGACGCCGTTCTCGTTCAGCCGTTCGATGATCGCGCGCGCGCCGAAGGCGGTCGCTTCGATCAGGGCGCGATAGATGTCCGCGCGCGTCGTGTGGAGCGTCTGGCCGACGATGAGTCCGGTGAGGCGCGGATCGACGAGGATTGTGCGGTTGCCGTTATTCCAGTCGAGCGCCACCAATCCCGATGCGCCCGGCGCGAGCGCACCTGCTTCCTTCGAGAGCGACGCGTGAAGCGCTTCGTCGCCTTCGCAAACGACTTCCACCCACCATCGGAGCAGGTCGCCGACGGCAGACTGGCCGGCCTCGACGCCGTAATAGCCGGGCATCACCGATCCGTTGACGGTGCCGCAGATGCCCGGGACACTCGGCGGCGAACCGCTTCCCGGCGCGATTGCGATGTCGCACGTCGACGTGCCAATGATCTTGACGAGTGTCCCCGTCGTCACGCCGGCGCCGATCGCTCCGTAGTGCGCGTCGAATGCGCCCATCGCGACGGGAATGCCGGCGCGCAGGCCGAACGCCGATGCCCATTCCGATGACAACGTGCCGGCCGGCCGATCGCTAGCCCACGCGCGATCGAACAGTCGCGGCCGCAGTGCGGCGAGTCTCGGATCGAGACGCGTGAGGAAATCCGCCGACGGCAGCCCGCCCCACGCTTCGGAATACATCGCCTTGTGGCCGGCCGCGCAGACACCGCGCTTCACATCCGCCGGCGACGACACTCCGGCAAGGACCGCCGGAACGTAGTCGGCGAGTTCCACCCAGCTCGCGGCGGCGTCGAACACATCAGGCGCGGCTTTGAGACAGCGCCAGATCTTCGACCAGAACCATTCGGACGAATACGTGCCCCCGATCACGGCCAGATATTCGGGCGCGTGCTCCGCGGCGATCGAGGTGATCGCCGCCGCCTCCGCCGCGCCCGTGTGATCCTTCCAGAGCCACGCATGCGCGGCCGGATTCGCGGACCACTTCGGATCGAGCGCCAGGGGCTGCATGCGCGAATCGACCGGAATCGGTGTCGAACCGGTCGTATCGACGCCGATGCCGATCACGCGATCCACCGAGAATTCCGGATATGCCGACGCGGCCGCCATGGCTTTCGGCACTGCATCCCGAATTCCGGCCAGGTAGTCAGCCGGATTCTGGCGGGCCAGATGCGGATCGCGCGCGTCCGTGATCACCCCGCCATCGCCGGTGGGGTAGTCGAAGACACTCGTGCCGGCGATCGTGCCATTCGAGCAATCCACCACGACGGCACGGACGGAGCCGGTGCCGAAGTCGAGGCCGATCGTGAACGCGCGCGCCATCGATCCGCCTAGCCGACGAGGATCGGGCTGACGACGTCGAGCACGTCGGGGCCGGTGCCGGCGGCGCGGGCCGCGTCGAGCTCGGCCTTGCGGTCGTAGATGCGCACGGCCTTCAGCGCGAGGTTCGCGAAGTTGATCATGCTGCGTTCCATCGCGCGCGTCGGATCATCGCGGTACGTGAACTGATCCTGGCTGTAGTAACCGCGATAGTCGCGCACGAACGTCGTGAAGAGGTAATCGACCGACTCGGGAATCGAGACCGTGCCGAACATCAGGTCCTGATCGTTGCGGCCTTGACGCGCGTCGTTGATGTCGAACTTGTGGATCTGAATGCCGGCAAACACCGCAAGATCGCACGCCGTCGATGCCGTCGTCGCTTCCATCTTTTGGTGGCCGTAGTCGATTGTCAGACCGCAGTTGTTGCCGCCGCAGATTTCGTTGACGCGCTTGGCGACGAGAATCGCCGACGCCGCGGTCGGGACGATCATGAACAGCTCGCGCGGCTCGTACGGCTTCGGCTCGATCGCGAGCTTGATGCCTGCGGCGAGACACGCTTTGTTGACCGTCACGAGCGCTTCGGTGAACCACTCGATCGACTGGAGATAGTCGATCTGGAAGTGGTAGTCGGCGCCATCGGAGCCCGGCCACACGCTGATGACTGGAATTTTCAGCGCCTTGCAGATTTCGACGGCTTTGAGAATTTCATCGAGCGCCGCGCGGCGCATCGTCGGGTCGGGATGGCACGGTCCGCCGAGACGAAAGATCGGGTTCGTCCACGTGTTGATGTTGCACGCCGGGATCGTCATGCCGAGCTCGGCGAGAAACCCGTCGCGCGCGCGATCGACGGCCTGCCAGTCGAGATCGCCATTCAGCGTTTTCTCGAAGACACTCTGATGAATCTCGATCGCGTCAATGCCGGCGGCCTTCGTGCGGCGGCACTGGCCTTCGAACGAGTTGACGAAGGCCTTGTCGTCGGTGTGATACCCGACCGGAGCGAAGCGGTCGTAGAAATCGCCCGCCGACCAGTGGCCGACGCTGTGCCGGATATCCATGGTCTTCAGGAATTCGAGCGAGCGCGCGCGATCGAGCGGGCCCTGAACGGTGCCGGCGTAGGCCAGCTGATCTTTCGTGAAACGGGACATCGTGACTCCTTGACGGAACGCGCGGCCGGTTCGGCCGTCAGCGCAACATTATGCCCCGGCTTGGAAACGGCCGGCCTGACCGCACCAGCCAGATTCTTACTTGATGCCGAGTTGCTGAAGACGCCGGAGGTTGTCGAGCGCCGGGGCGTAGTCGGGTCTGATGGCCAGAGCGCGGCGGACTTCGGCCATGGCGTCGCTCATTCGTCCGGACGCCGCGAGCGCGCTCGCGAGATTGTTATGAGTCGATTCGGAATCCGGCACAAGCGCGACCGCGCGCTGAAGGTGCGCGACGGCTTCTGCGCGCTGGCCGCGCGCGAGCAGCGACGCGCCAAGATTGATGTGCGCGTCGGGGTAGTCGGGATTGAGCGCAAGCGCGCGCCGGAAGGCGGCTTCTGATTCCGCAACGCGGTTCGCGCGGTCGAGCGCGTTTCCCAGATTGAACGCGAGCACCTCATCTTTGGGCGAGAGCTCGGTTGCGCGCGTCAACTCCGCGACGGCTTCCGAGACGCGGTTGACGCCGAGGAGCGCGGAGCCAAGATCGCCGTGCGCGCTGGCAAGCGACGGGTCGAGACGCACGGCTGTTTGCAGCGGGGCGATGGCGTCGGCAAAGCGCCCGGCCTCGACGTAGCCCGCCCCGAGAAACGCCTGATAGCGCGCATTCGACGGCTCGTTCTTGGCCCGCATTTCCGCCATCGCAACCGTCGCCCGCTGCTGCTGCAGCTCGAAGGCTCGCGCGAGGAGCGCCGTGTCCGACGGCATCTTCGGCAGTAGTTGCACCGTCAGCTCCGCCATCTCGTCAACGGATCGCGATCCGATCTGCACGCGGACCGGCGGGCGCCTGGGATTGGCGGTGTTCGCCGGCGAGTTGTCGTAGGTGTAGCGCATCGTGAGTTTCGTGCCGCGAGGGAGAGGAAGCGGAGTCGCGTATCTGTAGTCCTGCTGCCAGTGAAAGCTCCAGCGCTTGATGTGGATGAGCTGGCGCGTGCTGCCGTCTGGCAAAATGGCCGACGCCTGCATGTCGGTCGCGAGATAGTGCGCATGCGGATAGACGCTCATCAGATCCGCATCAACCGGAAGTTCGAAGGTGTCGGTCACGACATAGGCCCGCTCGCCCGCGGGAATGTCGATGGTTTTCGACGTCAACTTGCCCACGACCGCCGTGCGCGTTGGCGGCGTGCTCGTGAGGAAGAGGCCGATCGACGGCTGAATGTCTGCGGCCCTGCCCGAAGGCGCGAGATGCAGTTCGACAACGAGGTCGGTGCCCTTGGCGAGTTTCCACGCCATGTTGTCCGGCGACACGATCGGCCCGCGGCCCGGGGCCCATCCAATGAACTGGCCCGGCGGATCCTGGACGCCATCGAACGACATACCGTCGAACCCGGGCTGGCCGTCCTGACCGTCGAGGCGCCGCGAGACCGAGGTGGAATCCACGCGAATGACCGCGTGGTGAATCGGCGCGCCGTTTGTCTTGAATTCGACCGCGCGTACGAACGCATCGGTTGTCAGCGGCGCGCGAAACACGACATTGCGATACACGTCGTCTGTGCGCGCCCCAACGTGGAACGGGCGCTCGAGGGTGACGACGACGTCGGGTTTTCCGAGCGACCAGCCGTCGGGAAAGACCGGCGGTTTGGGGAGATCGCGCGCATCGCCGGCCGGCGTGCCGCTCGCGACCCACCGCTGGATCATTTCAATTTGCTCCGGGCGAAGCCCTCGCTCATTCTGGAAAGGGAGGATGCCGCGTTCCGGCAGCCACGGTGGCATGTGACGGCCGAGCGTCTGTTCGCCGATCTCCTGCGCGTGCTCGACCGCGTCGTTGTATGACAACAACGAAAACGGCGCCGCTTCACCCGGACGATGGCACGTGACGCAGTTCTCGAAGAGCACCGGCGCAATGTGTTTTGAGTAAGTAACCGGTCCGGAGATCGTCGATGCGCCGCCGCAGGCTGTCGCGATCACCGCGACCAGCGCGGCGACTGGAACGCGGGCCCAGTGGATAACCCGACCGGAGGCCAGCATGCGGAAAAAGCTAGCACAGGCGGTGCGGTTGGCGCTTCGCGACCCGCCCGCGCTTATGCAGATGTGAGCGGTGCCGGACTGCGATTACACTTTCAGGCGATGCGACTCATGCACAAACGGGCGGCAATGGCGGTGTTGGCACTGGTGCTGTCTATGTCTGGCTCTCGGCCCTCTGCTGAGGGGATGCAGGGACGCGGCGGCGGGCAGCCGGAATCCGCATGGCTCCTGAAGCCGGCGCGTGTCTTCGATGGCGAATCGATGCATGAAGCGTGGGTCGTGCTCGTGCGCGGCGCCCGCATCGAAGCGGTCGGGCCGGCCACAAACGTGTCGGCGCCGGGAGCGACGACCATCGATTTGCCGGGCACGACGATCCTGCCGGGCTTGATGGACGCGCACTCGCATGTGCTGCTTCATCCTTACAACGAGACGCCGTGGAACGATCAGGTCGCGCACGAAACGCTCGCGCTTCGCATCGCCCGAGCGACCGTGTCGCTCAAAGCGACGCTCGACGCCGGCTTCACCACGATTCGCGATCTGGGCACCGAGGGCGCGGGCTATTCCGACGTCGGGCTCAAACAGGCCGTGCAACTCGGCGTGATTCAAGGGCCGCGCATGCTCGTCACGACGCGCGCGATCATCGCCACGGGCACGTACGGTCCGAAGGGATATCCGGCCGAATGGGAAGTGCCGCAGGGCGCAGAAGAAGCCGACGGCAACAACCTGATCCGCGTGGTCCGCGATCAGGCGGGCAAAGGCGCCGACTGGATCAAGGTCTACGGCGACTACCGCGCCGGCCCGCGCGGAGAAACGATGCCGACGTTCTCGCAGGATGAAATGAACCTGATCGTCGCGACGGCCAAGAGCATCGGCCGTCCCGTCGCCGTGCACGCGAGCACGCCGGAGGGCATGCGCCGCGCCATCCTCGCCGGCGCTGAAACGATCGAGCATGGTGACGGCGGCACGCCGGATGTGTTCAAGCTCATGGCCGAGCGAAACGTGGCGTTCGTGCCCACCGTTGCCGCGGGCGACGCCACGTCGCAGTACGCAGGCTGGAAGAAGGGCACCGATGCCGAGCCGGCGGGGATCCGCCGGAAGCGCGAGACCTTCAAGATGGCGATGAATGCCGGCGTCACGATCGCATCCGGCTCCGACGTTGGCGTGTTCACGCACGGCGACAACGCGCGCGAACTCGAAATCATGGTCGCCTACGGCATGAAGCCGGTCGACGCCGTGAAGTCGGCCACCTCCGTTGACGCGAAGGTCATGCACCTCGAGACACAAGTCGGGCGCGTGGCCACCGGGTTGTTCGCAGATCTGATCGCCGTTGAAGGAGATCCGACGGCGGATATCTCAGCGCTGCGCAAGATCAAGCTCGTGATGAAGAACGGTCAGCGCGTCAAATGAAAACCCTTCTGCTCGTCACGTCGTTCGCGTTAGTCGCTCTTGCAGCACCAGTATGGACCGTTCAAACGAGCGGAGTGAATTCGACCATGCGCGGCGTCGCTGCGGCCAGCGACACGATCGCCTGGGCGAGCGGATCAGGAGCGACAATGCTCCGGACGGAAGATGGCGGCGCCACCTGGGTGAAGCAGATTGTCGATGCCGATCCATCCGCGGCGCGGCTCGATTTCCGTGATGTGGATGCGATCGACACAAGAACGGCGTACGCGCTCAGCATCGGCAATGGCCCCTCGTCGCGCATCTACAAGACGATCGACGGCGGCGCGCACTGGACGCTGCAATTCAAGAACGAGGATCCGAAGGGCTTCTACGACGCGATGTCGTTCTGGGACGCCGACCACGGCCTCGTCATCGGCGACGGGATCGACAACAAATTTCAGATTCTGATGACCGCCGACGGCGGCAAGACGTGGGCGAAAATTCCGGACGCTGCACTGCCGCCGGCGACAGGCAACGAAGGCGCGTTCGCCGGCAGCGGAACGAATATCGCCGTCTCAGGCTCGAGCCACGCGTGGATCGGCGCCAATGGCGGCGGCAAGAGCCGCGTGCTGCACACCGCGGACCGCGGCAAGACGTGGACGATTGCGGAGACGCCGATCGTGGCCAACGACTCGACCGGAATTTTTTCAGTGGCCTTTCGCGACACTCGTAACGGCATCGCGGTCGGCGGAGACTATCGAAAAGAAAAAGACGGTGTGGACAATGCCGCCATTACAAGTGACGGCGGCAAGACGTGGACATTGGTGAAAGTCTCGGGATTCCGATCCGTCGTCCACTTCGTTCCCGGCACGCGCAACAGCGCGATCGCTGTTGGGCCGCAAGGCGCCGATTGGTCGGACGACGGCGGGAAGACGTGGACTGCGATGGAGATCCCGCCGCCCGCGACCGGATGGCACACGCTGAGCCTCGCGCGTAGCGGCAAGACCGGCTTTGCCGCCGGCGGCCGCGGGGCTGTGGCCAAGCTCGCTCTTAAGTAGGCGCGGACCTTTAGGTCCGCGCAAAGTCGGCAAACGTTTTTCCATCCGCCGTTTTCGCGTCGGCGAGCGTCGGCTCACCGGCGAGCAGCATTTTTACCTTCCAGCCAAAACCCCAGCTCGCTGCAGTGCAGATGCCGAAGGCGCGCGGCGGCGCGTTGAGTGGATTGTCGTGGCGCTCTGTGTCCGCGCCCGCGTCGATGAGCATCGCAATCACTTCGCTGTTGCCGCTGAAGTACGCCCAATGCAACGCCGTGCCGCCGGCGTAGGCGCGAAAGCCCAGATCAGGACTGCGCGTCAGCAATTCGCGCACGGCGTCAGCGAGGCCGTTGCGGCTCGCGATGTAGAGCGCGTCCGAAATCTGCTCGCGCGCGGATTCGGGCGGGCAGGGGAGGCGCGAGCCCGACGCGTCGTAACGCGAACTTCCGGTCCGCGACGCTCCCGCCTTCAAACGCCCGGCATCGTCGAATGCTGCACGAATGCCTTCCACTGAGTCCATGCCCGCTGAGCAGAAGAGATCGGCGCGCGCGCCGAGCGCCGTCAGGGTTTTCGCAAAGTCCAGCGCGTGACACGTGACAGCCCACGAGAGGGCGGTGTGGCCAGAATCGCCGAACGTCATTTCGAGATCCGCGCCGCTCGCGAAGAGAACGGCGCCGATCTTGGCGTCGTTGTGCTCAGCGGCGACGTGTATCGCGGCCTGACCGTCGGCATCTTTGGCGCTGATCAACTCTGGCCGGGCTCTGACGAGTTGGATCACCGCGGCGACGTCACCATCGCGAATCGATTTGTGAAACTCGAGCAAGGCGGCGTCGTCGGGTGGAATCGGCATCGGTGTGCCTGCCGAGTTTACGGCAGGCGGCTGCCGATCCCAACGACTGCTGCGCGACTAGTCGCTCTTGAGCGTCACGGCGGCGCTGACGCGCAGCGCACGGCGAATTGGGACGTAGGTCGCCACAAGCGCGGTCACGGTCAGGATGAGAGAGACAACGACGTAGCTGACCGGATCAGCGGGCGACATGCCGAAAAGGAAGCGTCGCAGGGCCACGCCGGCGAGCACGGATAGCGCGAGTCCGACACCGACGCCGCCGCCGATCGCCCAGCGCGTAATGCGGAAGATCGCCATGCGGACTTGTCGTCGGTTGGCGCCGAGCGCGACGCGAATGCCGATCTCTCGACGCCGCTCTTCGACGAGATACGAGAACACTCCGTAGACCCCGATCATTGCCAGCAAGAGCGCTACCAGTCCGAGGCCGCCGGCGATCACTGCGCCGCCCATCGCGGATGCGACTGTGCCGCGCACAGAGTCGCTCAGCCGCGTGAACTCCACATTGGCCTTCGGAGCGACGGTTTTCAGCATCGCTTTCACGGCGCCCATGGCCTGCGGTGAATCGGTGGTGAGGAGCACTGGCGTGCCGCCGATCGGGGCGATGTGAATGATGGCGGGAATGGCGCCGGCGGCCAGGATGTGGTTATCGGCGACAACGCCGGCAATCGTGTACGTGCGCTTGTCGAAATCGAGACGCAGCGCCCGGCCCACGGCCGATTCGTTTGGCCACACGAGTCCGGCGAGGGTTTCGTTGATGACGGCCTCGTTCGTCCCTGCATCCTGCGAGGCCCAGCGGCCGGCCGTCAGCCGCAGCTTGAGGATCTCCGCGGCAGCTTTGTCCATAGGAAACGCCTGTGCTGAAAACGAGACCCTGGTATCTGGAACGCTCACCCCAGTGTTCGCGCCCGCACCAGAGCTGACGGGCATCTGCGTCGCGAGTCCGACAGGCTCGGCGCCGGCCGCCACTGCGGCTGTGAGATTCGCGCGGAAGATCTTCATTTCCGCGTCGTTCGGCCTGGCATCGCGCGGCCACTGGATGGTCGCCGCGACCGTGGTGTCGCGAGCGAAGTCCGGCGGCGCGCTGACGCCATGCCTAATGCCGCGCGCGATCAGCACCGCACTCAGGATCAACACCGTGGCGATCGTGATCTGCACGGCAAGCAGGAGACCGCGCAGTCCGCTGGCGGGCGCCGTGGCCATGGCCGCACCGCCACGCCATGCGATCTTCGTCGCGCGGAGGGCAGGGGCGAGCGAAACAAGCAGAGAAACAATAACGACGACAGCTGCGGTGCCGACGCCGACCCGCCAGTCAACGCCGAAGACCGATGACGGAATCTCTTCGCCGGATAGCGCCATGAGTTTCGGCACTGAGACCGCGGCTGCGAACGCGAGCGCGCCGGCGATCGATGCGAGCACGAAGCCTTCCGTCAGCAACTGGCGCACGATTCGGCCGCGGCCGGCGCCGAGCGCGAGACGTGTGACGATCTCGTGGCGTCGTCGGAGGCTGCGCGCGAGGTGGAGATTGCCGACATTGGCGCATGTCAGCATCAGCAGCGCTAGCGCGCCGCTGCCGACGAGCGCGAAGGTCGCCGCGAGATTGCCGCGGCGCATCAGGCCGTCGCCGCTGGTCGTGTCCGGCAGTTGGAGCGACAGTGCACTTGCGCCGATGGACTGGCGGTACTGGGAGACGAGCGTGTTCAATTCGGCAGCGTTGGCCTCACGCGTGGTGCCGGGCTTCGTGCGTGCAGCGACCGTCAGGCAGCACGCGTGTTCGTCGGCGACAGCGTCGCGCACCGAACCGCGCCCGTTGAGAGGCACGGATGCCCAGAGCGGCGCATAGACGGAGTAATCCATCCCGAGCCCGTCGAAATCCTTTGTGGTGACGCCGACTGCGATGGTCGCCTGGCCATCGAGCCACACCGTTCGCCCAACGATGGCAGGATCGCCGCCGAAGAACATCTGCCACGCCTTGTACGAAAGGACGACCGTCGGCAACGACGCCTCCGTTCGCGGGAGGGGGGCGGACCCCATCAGCAGGGGAATCCGCAACGCCTGAAAGAAGTTCTCGCTCACGAACAGGCCGCGCGGCACGGACCGCCCCCAGAAGCGTTCATCCTTTGCAGCGCTGACGCGCACGAACACGCCGCCGAAGGCTACGTAGTCGGCGGTTCGGGCGTTGGTGGCCACATGCCGGTACCCGGCGAGCGACATGCCGTCGGTCACGCGTCCGGCCGACGGAGGGAACACCGCTTCGACGACAAAGACGTCACGGCTATCAGGCACAGGCCAACCGCGCAGGAACATGGCGTTGACAAAACCGAGCGCGCCGGCGGCGAGCCCAATGCCCAGGCCGAGCATGATCACGGTGGCGACGGCAAATCCCCAGTCGCGTCGCATGCCACGAAGCGCGTAGCGCGCATCCTGCCCCAGTTGCTGAATGTAACGGGGAATCCACATGGCTCGGCTGTCCTCTCGTGCAAGGGTGGTGTTGCCCAACTGGCGGAATGCGGCCCAGCGCGCTTCTCGAGCCGTGAAACCGGCGCGTGTGAACTCTTCGGCAGCCAACTCGCGATGGACATCGATCTCGAGCGAAAGATCTCGCTCGAAGTTCCAATACTTCAGCCGCGCACGAAGACGACGGAAGAACGTTGGCATCGGCTAGTCCGCCTTCAGCGTGATGGCCGGATCGATCTTGATCGCACGGCGGAGCGGAACGAACGTCGCGGCGGTCGCCGCGAGACTGAGAATGACCGCAACGGCGAGATAGCTCAGCGGGTCGAGAATCGACAGCCCGTAGAGATTGCTGCGGAGCACGAAACCGGCCGTGAGGGCGAGCGCCAGCCCAGTAACGAGGCCGCCGATGACCGGCCATCGTGTGGCCGCCACAACGTTCCACCGCAGTTGCGACCGGTTCGCGCCGAGCGCCAGGCGGACGCCAATTTCACGCCGCCGCTCTTCGACGATGTAGGCGAAGACTCCGAACACGCCGAACGACGCGAGCAGCAAGGCGATCAGGCCGAGTCCTGACGCGATGGAAATGCCGACGAACGCGCCTTCCATGTTGCTCCTGAGTTCCGCCAGGAGCGGGCGTTCCCGCACGCGCAACGCCGAGTCGGCTCGTGCAGCCAACGCCTTGATCTCCGGGCCGAGAGAAGGCGGGCCGAAGACGACTGGCAGGTAATCATTCCTGAGCCCGGTGATCACCACGGGGCCAGGGTTCGCATCCCGAAGACGAACTTCGTCCATGACGCCGACGACTGTCATTTGTGCCTTCCCGTCGAAGGGATGATCGGCACTGAATACCCGGCCAATGGCGTCGTCCGACTGCCACAGAGCAGTCGCAAGGGAACGGCTGATTGTCGCTTCATTGCGATGCCCGTCGTCATCGGGCCATCGCCCTGACATCAGGTGAAAGTGCATGAGGGAGATCGCCGCGCGGTTGAAGCCGGCGTTTTGCGCCATGACTTTCTCGGAGCGGCCGGGCACTGAAATGTTGAAGTACGCCTGATGCCCCTGCCATGGCACCGCGTCGCCGAGCGCCAGAGTTGGGTCAGCCACCATCGCGGCGCGAAGTGCTGCCCGGGCGGCCTGATTTCTGTCGAACATGTCGGACGGCAGGGCGAACTGGAAGGAGTAGATGCCGTCGACCGCAAACCCGGCGCCATGGCCGTCTGCCGCGCGAAGCGCGCCTCGAGAAAGCAACGACGCGCTGGCAATCAGCGCGAGGCTGAGAGCGATCTGCGCCCCGAGCAGGGTGCCGCGAAGCCGGCCGGCACCAGCCGCGACGCCGGCGGCGGAGCCGCGCCAGTCGATTCGCGTCACGCGAAGGGCCGGAGCCATTCCAGTCAAGACAGTCGCGAGCGCGCCGATCGCGACGGCGACGATGGCCACGATCACGTTCGGACGCGTGTCAATTCCGGCGCCGCGGTCTATCGACATGACGACGGGCGGTACCGCCCACGCGATCAGAAGGCCGCCGAGCGTTCCCAGGGCCACCACGGCGGCGCTCTCGGTGAGCAGTTGACGGATGACTCGCGGCCGATTCGCGCCGAGCGAAAGGCGAACGGCGATCTCACGCGAACGTCGAAGGCCGCGCGCCAGCTGGAGGTTTCCGATGTTCGCGCATGCGAGCAGAGTGACGACGCCGCAGCCAAGAAACAGGAGCGGAAAGACCTGGCGAATCGTCGAGCGGGCATTGCTCGGCCGATTGATTCCTTCAGTGCGCCACGTGATGGCATTGAGCTGCGGCAACGCGAAGTCCGCCTGGATCGCATTCGTCCGCGCATTCAGTTCTTCGGTCGCTTTGGCCAGCGTGACGCCCTCGCGAAGGCGTCCGATGACCTCGATGCAGCAGCTCTTCGGGTTCGTGAGTATGTCGGCCGCCTTGCTCAATCCTTCATTCAGCCAGGCGCTTGTCGTCGGTGTGATCGCCACCCATCCGTCGTAGTCGCGGGCCGAAATCCTGCTGACGCCTGGTTTGAGGACGCCGGAGATCACAACGGGATGTTCGTCAATCCACGCGCGACGGCCAACGATCGCAGGGTCCTTGCCGAATGACGTGGTCCAGACCTGATCAGAGATTGCGACACCGGGGATATCTCCGGTGGCCTCGAACGAACCCATCTGAAAGTCGAGACCCACCGTCGTCATGAACTCAGGATCGACGAGTCCGAAACGGCCGCCACGCCCGCGACGTCCGGCTTCGGTCTTGAGCGACGCAAGGTGATCATGTTTGGCCGCGAGATCCGCCGTGGTCATCTGCGGCTGGAGCCGTTGCCAGACGACGTACGAGATGCGTGAAGGCAGACCGCGATCCTGGTCTGCCGCAGGGTTCGCGAACGCGGTGTCGACACCAAACACCTGATGCGCGTCGCGCACCGGCCAGGGCGTGAGGAACATCGCATTGAACACGGTGAACACGCCCAGCAACACGCCGATCCCGAGCGCGAGCGTGGTGGACGACGTGATCGTGAACGCCCATTCCTTCCGCATCGATCTCAATGCGTACCGGGTGTCCTGAATCGTCTGTTCGATCCACCGCGCAACCCAGACGGCACGCGCTTCTTCTCGAGCCAGTGTGGTGTTTCCCAGTTGGCGCGCTGCACGCCAGCGTGCTTCGCGAGGCGGCGTTCCGTCCGAAGTCAACTCGTCCACGACCATCGCCCGATGGATGTCGAGTTCTTTCTTCAGTTGCTCCGCGTTGTTCCAGTACTTGATGCGCGCGCGCAGACGGCGAAGGAACGTCGGCATGGGCTCAGTCCTGTCTGAGGGTGGTGGACGGGTCGATCTTCAGCGCGCGCCAGACCGGAAGCGCCGTCGACAGCATGGCGGCGAAGCCGAGCACAGCGATGGCGGCGCCGAAGGCAATCGGGTCGCGTGGGCTGAGGCCATAGAGGGCGTTATCGAGCAGAGAACCCGCAAGCGCCGCGAGAACGAGACCGAGCACAAGGCCGCCGCCGAGTGCGACCGCGGCGCCGCCGAGCACCGTGCGAGCAACATCGCCGTGTCCTGCACCCAGCGCGAGCCGCACGCCGATCTCACGCGAACGTTCCGTGACCATGAAGGAGAACACGCCGAAGACGCCAATGCCCGCGAGCAAGATCGCAGACAGCGCCAGCATCACCGCGACACCCGCGCCGATGCCTCCGGTCCGCACCTCTTCGCGCATGCCGTCCGACAGCCGCGCCATCTCGACGATGGCGCGCGGCTCGAGTTCGGCGATGGTGGCGCGAAGGACGGCGGCAGCCTGAGCGGAGTCACGCGTCATTACGTAAGGAGAGAAGCCTTCCGGCGCCCGGAAGAATGTGGGCGCCACTTTGCCGAGGCCCGTCAACTGCGCGTCTTCGACAATACCGACGATCGTCTCCGGCGTGCTATCAGGTTGCAGAGACTTGCCGATGGCGAGATCGCCCCCGAGCGCCTCCGCGAGCGTGCGGTTGACGACAATCGCATGGGCCTCTCCGGAGTTGAAGACGCGCCCTGACGACACGCGTATGCCGAGCAGACCGAAGTATCCGGGCGAGACTTCATGGAACTCGACCCGGGTCGGCGGTCCGTCGGGTGTGATCGGCATGCGCATCGCGCGGCGCGACTGGCTCAAGGGCCGGAGATTCGTTGCGCCGATGGCGCCGATGCCGGCCTGTTCGAGCCGCCGCTCGAATTCGGCGCCGAGGGCCTTTTCCGCGTCTTTCTGATACGCGTTGATCGGCAGGGAAATTGTTGCGGTGAGGATGCCGTCCGTCCTGAAACCGAGGTCGGCCGTGGACGCGCGCAGGATGCCGCGCCCCAGCAATCCCGCCGACACGAGCAGCACGGCGCTGATCGCGACTTGAACGGTGAGGAGCGCTGTCCGAAGCGTGAGCTTGCCGGCCCCGCCACGGCCTCCACGCACGCTCGATGCGAGCGCGCGCGTTCCGCGTAACGCCGGCGCGAGGCTGAACAGGAGACTGCTGACGATTGCGATCGCCATCGAGAAGCCGAGGACGGCGCGATCGAGCGCGAAGGTCAGTACAGGCGCGACCTTGCTCGTTTCGAGAAAGCTGAACACGATGCGGGGCAGCGCGTTCGCGATCGGCAGCGCGCCGATGGCCCCGAGGATCGCGAGCACCATCCCTTCAGTCAGCAGCTGGCGAATCACGCGGCTGCGTCCAGCGCCGAGGGCGAGCCGCACGCCGATCTCGCGCTGGCGCGCCATGGCTCGCGCCAGGAGGAGATTGCCGACGTTCGCGCAGGCTAATAAGAGGAGCAACCCTGTGCCGCCGAACATCAGGTAGAACGCTGGCACGAATCGCGCAGCCTGCGGCTGATCGATCATCCGCGTCGTCGTTACGCGCAGCGCGCCGCCTCCCGACGGGGTCGTCGCGAGCTCGGGATGTTCCGCCATGAACTGTCGATCGAGGCCGGCGAGATCGGCCGCAGCCGCCTCCAGCGAGACGCCGTCTTTCAGACGCGCCGCCGTCTTGACGCAGCAGTAGGTGACATCGATCGGCAGCTTGCGCGACCAATCGTCGTGCGGCTGGATCGACGGGAGCGCGGCGATGGGCAGCCACGCGTCCGGCGGCGGACTCAAGACAGAGTCGCGGGCATCGTCGGCTGCGACGCCCACAACAATGAACGGCACGTTGTTGAGCTTGACCTCACGACCAATGACCGCCGGATCCGCGTTGAAGCGCGTCCGCCAGGCACGCGCGCCGATGACGACGACGTTGCGCGTTGAAGCCGGCGCATCGTCACTCGGCATGAAGGCCTGACCGAGCTGAAGGCCGATCTTCAGCGTCGAGAAATAGTTACTGCTGACCAACCGGGCCGGCGATGACGGCGCTGTGGGATCGTCACCGAGTTGCAGGCGAACCTCGCTGAAGCCGATGACCTCCGCGCTGTGTGACCGTGACTGCAGATAGCGAATCTCAACAGGCGACATGCCGCTGATGCTCGTGTCCGGCCGCACGGGCTGGATCAGCACCACACGCTGTGGATTCGGCACGTCCCACGGTCTGAGCGCGACGGCATTGAAGACTGTGAACAAGCTCACGTTGAGGCTGATTCCCAGGACGAGGGCGCCGACTGCCGTTGCTGCGAATCCGGGGTTACGCCGAAGTGTGCGCACCGCGTAGCGACCGTCCTGCCACGACGCATCGATCCAGCGGGCGATCCACACCGAACGAGCCTCCTCGCGCGCGAGTGTGTGGTTGCCGACGATTCTCGCCGCTCGGCTTCGGGCGTCCTCGCCGCTGAAGCCGGCGTCGCGCGCGTCACGCTCCGCCATTTCGCGGTGCAGCGCGAGCTCGCGGATCAAGTCCTGTTCATGGCGCCCGTACTTGAGCCGGGCGCGAAGGCGTCGCAGAAACGAGGGCATGATCAGGCCGTCTCGAGCACGCGCTGAATGGCCGAGACCAGCTGCGCAAACTCTTTGCGCTCGCTGGCGAGCTGCTTCCGGCCGGCCTTGGTGATCGTGTAGTAACGCGCCTTGCGGTTGTTTTCCGACGGCGCCCACTCCGCATCGAGATAGCCGTTGAGAAGGAGGCGCTGGAGGGCCGGATAGAGCGAACTCTCTCCGACCTGCAGGACGTCCGATGACAGGAGCTTCAGCCGTTGCGCGATGCCGTAACCATGCATCGAATCGCCGGCGAGAATGCGCAGCACCAGCATGTCGAGCGTGCCGGGCAAGAGATCAGGAACGGTCACGGCCATCGGAGTCTCCCATCGTTAGACGATAGGAGAGTAGAGCCGCGCCGCGACGTCTGTCAACTCCTATCGTTAGTCGATGGGAGCCGCGCCCGCCGACGCCCGGAGGGCGAAGGGCGGGGATGTCCGGATCAGGACGCCAGATGGAACGGCACGCTCGTGACCACCACGCGCGGCTTGAAGAGCAGCGCGCCCTTGATGAGCAGCGCGCTCTGGTTGTGGAAGATGTGGTGCCACCATTTTGCCGGCACGAATTCGGGGAGCACGACGGTCACGTAGCCGTCTGGCGCTTCGTCCTGAATCCGTTCGATGTATTCGAGGAGCGGCTCCATGAGCGAGCGGTACGGCGAGTCGAGCACGACGAGAGGGACGCCACGCTGGTAGACGTCCCAATCCTTCTGCACGGCCGCAGTCGCGTTCGGATCGAGCCCGACGTACACGGCGCGCACGTCTTCCGATAGCGATCGCGCGTAATCAACGGCCTGCACCACCGCGCGCTGCACGCCGCTGATCGGCACGAGCACCGTGTTCTGGCGAAGTCCAGACGGCGCCCATCCCTTGATCGAGAGTTGCCGCCCGACCTGATCGTAGTGCGCCTTCGACGCCCGGAAGAACCAGACGTGCACGGGAATCAGCAGGATGATGATCCACGCGCCTTCGTGCGCTTTCGTGATTGCGACCACGAGGAGCACGACGCCGGTCACCACGGCGCCGAGTCCGTTGATGACCGCTTTGCTTTTCCACCCGGGCGAGCGAAGCTGGCGCCACCGCACCACCATGCCGGCCTGCGAGAAGGTGAACGACACGAACACGCCGATCATGTAGAGCGGAATCAGCGCGTGCGTGTCGCCGGCGAAGATCACGATCAGGAGGCCGGCGAAGATGCTGAGGCCGATCACGCCGTTGGAGAATGCCAGGCGGTCGCCCTGATTGCCCAACTGCCTGGGGAGAAATCCGTCGCGCGCGAGGATGGACGCCAGCCGCGGGAAGTCCGCGTACGCCGTATTCGCCGCGAGCACGAGAATCGCCATCGTCCCCGCCTGCACGCAGTAATACAGGAAGGTTCGTCCGTGAAAGACGGCGCGCGCCAACTGCGACAGGATCGTTTCGGTCTGACTCGGGATCACGTGATACGCCCGAGCCATCAGCGTGATGCCGATGAACATCGTCACCGCCAGCGTGGCCATGATGGCCATCGTGGTCGCCGCGTTCTTCGCTTCGGGCGGACGGAACGCGGGCACGCCGTCGCAAACGGCTTCGACACCGGTCATCGCCGTGCAGCCGTTCGAGAATGCAGTGAGGATCAGGAAGAGGCTGAGCGTTTGTGTGCCGGCAGCAATCGGATCAGCTACGGTGACGGGCGTGACCGTGCCGGTGGACGCCTGCCAGGCGCCGGCGCCGATGAGAAGCAGAATGCCGCCGATGAAGAAGTAGGTCGGGATCGAGAAGAGCTGGCCAGACTCCTTGAGCCCTCGCAGGTTGCCGATCATCAGCAGCACCACGAACGCCAGCGCGAGTTCGACGCGGTTGACATGCCACGAGGGAAACGCGGAGGTGATTGCCGCGACGCCGGATGCGATGCTGACGGCCACGGTCAGCACGTAGTCGATCAGGAGCGCCGCAGCCGCAATGAGGCTTGGCGTTCGGCCGATGTTGTCGCGCACCACGATGTAGGCGCCACCGCCTCCGGGATACGCATGAATCGTCTGGCGATACGAGATCGTGACGATGACGAGAATGACCGCGATGATGCCCGCGATCGGCGCGGAGAGCGACAGCGCCGCCGCGCCGGCGAGCAGCAGCACGCGCAGGATTTCTTCCGTGGCGTAGGCGACAGACGAGAGCGCGTCAGACGAAAGGACCGCGAGTCCCGTGACGCGCGAGAACCGCTCGTGATGCGCGAGATGTGAGGGAATGGGACGACCAAGCAAAAAACGCTTGATCAACGACGGCGTACGTTCGTCGGACACGAAGCTTCCAATCTGCCGACGAGGTTAGCTGGCGGGCTCGAGCCTGGAAGTGCTCTTCCGCAATCGCGCTGTTTTGCCGCGCGATCGCGAATACGCCCCGGAAGCCGGAATTGGCTTCGGTGGTTCCCCCGTACGCCGTTCGTGAAGAACGGCTGATTAGGCTGCTTCGAAAATACGCCGCCTGCGCGGCGCTGTCAAACCGCCGGCTGTGGGCCGGCCGACTTGAAAAGGGCTTCGGTCTCTTTGTTGAAGAGCACCCACAGTCCGTAGATGCCGAAGATCGTCCCGATCGGGAATGAAATCAGCGACAGCGCGCAGACGATGATCGCGAGGATTCGCGCCCAGGGTTTGTAATTGAGAAGTCCCCACCCGCACACGAGCGAGAGGGCGGCGGTCACTCCGATGAAAGCCGAGCCGATCGTGCCGACCAGGCCCATCACTGTTGCCCCGGTAGCGGCGTCCGGATCACCTGACGATCCGATCGCCGCACCGAGCAGGCCGAAGCCCATCATCACTGCGAGAGAGCCGAGCAACCCCAACACGCCGAAGATCAGGTTCAGTACTCCGAGCACTTTGATGTGGGTCTGCATGCCTCAGGCTCCCTCGGTTAGTTATTCCTTGTCGTCGCCTGGTTCCTTCGACGCGACGTCGTCGAAGTCGCTGAGCGGCGTGGTGTCTTCTTCCACGTCGTACATCGAGTCCATGCGGCCCGAGAACCGTTCCTTGATCGGGCCCTTCGGACCGCGTTCCTTGTTTTCCCAGCGCTTCTCGCTGCCGGCGCTCTTCTTCTTCGGGGGACCGAAGTTGCGCGCGCGGTCGTTCATCGGTGGCGGGCCGAAGCCGCCAACGCCGCGCGGACCGCCGAAGCCGCCGCCCGGACGTGGCCCACCGAAGCCGCCGCCGCCACCCGGTCGAGGACCGCCGAACCCGCCGCCACCACCGGGCCGCGGACCGCCGAAGCCTCCGCCGCCTGGACGCGGGCCACCCGGCCCACGTTCCTCACGCGGACGCGCCTCGCTCACCGAGAGGCTGCGGCCCATGAAGGGCTGCTGGTTGAACTTCGCCACGGCCGCTTCCGCGAGGGGACGCTCGTTGTATTCAACGAACGCAAACCCGCGCGGTCGACCGGTTTCGCGGTCGACGGGAATGACGACTTGAGACGGATCGCCGACGCTCGCGAAATGCGAGCGAAGGTCCGCCTCGGTTGCCCCGTAGGGCATATTGCCAACGAACAGACGCACAGCCACGGACGTGTTCCTCAGTGTCTCTGAATTGGAAGGGGGAAGCCGAACGCGATACGCACGAGCAGATATTGAGGGAAGGGGGATCGGATCCGGAGGCGAGAATAGCACAGATCCCCGCTGTAGTAACATCGTTGGATTGGACACCCGCCGGATGTCCGCACCGTAGCACATGCCCGAACTTGTCGTCCGCGGAGCCCGCACCCATAACCTCAAGGGCGTCGATCTGACGTTGCCCCATCGGCAGCTCATTGTCTTTACGGGCGTCAGCGGCTCGGGCAAGTCGTCCCTGGCCTTCGACACGATCTACGCGGAAGGCCAGCGCCGGTATGTCGAGTCTCTTTCGGCATATGCCCGGCAGTTCCTCGAGCGCATGGAGAAGCCCGATGTCGATGCCATTGAGGGCATCGCCCCGGCCATCGCGATCCGCCAGAAAAACAGCATCCGCAATCCCCGCTCGACCGTCGGGACCACGACCGAGATCCACGATTACCTCCGGTTGCTCTGGGCGCGCGTCGGCCGGACGATCTGCAGGCAGTGCGGTAAGGAAGTGGAACGCGAGTCGCCCGACATTGTGACGACGGCGCTGCTGAACCTGCCGGGCAGTCCGCGACTCATGATCGGGTTCGATCTGCCTGTCATGACGACAACGCTGCCGTCCAGATCGGCCGACGCGGCCGATGAGGACGGGGGCGACGATGCGGCTGACGATCTGTTTCCGGCGGCTGCCGGGCCGTCCGATGGCCTGCGCGAAACGCTCGACACGCTTCGCAAACGCGGGTTCGGCCGATTGTTCGTGGCCGGGCGCGCTCTTTCAATCGACGAAGCGATTGACGGTATCGAATCGCTCCGCGGCGCCACTCAGTTGTCGGTGATCGTGGACCGCCTGCGCGCCGAGCCAGAGCAGCGGGCGCGCATCACCGACTCGATCGAAACGGCGTTTCACGAGGGCGACGGGGCGTGCTTTGCGCTCGAGGTCAACGATGACGGCGCCGTGGCCGCGACGCATCGGTTCAGCGAGAAGTTCGAGTGCCGCACATGCGGTATTCCGTACGAGATCCCGCAGCCGCGACTGTTCTCATTCAACAACCCCTTCGGCGCGTGCCCGACGTGCCATGGATTCGGGAACACGATCGAACTCGACATGAACCTTGTCGTGCCCGATCCGGATCTGACGATCAACGGCGGCGCGATCGAGCCGTGGACGAAGCCGCACTACCGCTCCGCGGTGGCACAACTGAAAAAAGCGGCAAAGACCGCCGCGTCCGACGGCGAGCCGACAGTTCGGCTCGATGTGCCGTGGTCTTCGCTCACTGACGAAGAACGGGCGCTCGTCATGAGCGGGTTCGGCGAGTTTGAAGGGATCGATGGTTTCTTCCGATGGCTCGAGCGGAAGAAATACAAAGTGCATGTTCGCGTGTTTCTGAGCCGCTACCGCGGTTATCTGACCTGCCCGTCGTGCAAGGGCACGCGCCTGCGCCGCGAGGCGCGCGACGTGCGCGTCGGCGGTGACACTATCGATCGGGTCTGCGCGCTGACGGTGAAAGACGCCTCGGCGTTCTTCGCGGGCTTGTCCCTGTCGGAAAAGGACGCGGCGGTTGCCGAGAAGATCCTGCGCGAGATCAATCGCCGTCTCGGGTTTCTCACCGACGTCGGCCTCGACTACCTGACGCTCGACCGGTTGTCATCGACGCTATCGGGCGGTGAATCGCAGCGCATCAATCTGGCCACGTCGCTCGGCTCGGCGCTGGTCGACACCTTATATGTGCTCGACGAGCCGTCCATCGGCCTCCACCCGCGCGACAACGAACGGCTGATCGCCATCCTGCGGCAGCTGCGCGACCAGGGCAACACCGTCATCGTCGTCGAACACGATGCCGACATGATTCGCGTGGCCGACTACGTCGTCGACCTCGGTCTTGGCGCAGGAGAGCACGGCGGCCGCATCCTGTTTGCGGGCACGCTCGATGGCTTGCTGAAAGACACGCGGTCGCTGACCGCGCGTTATCTGCGCGATGACCTGGCGATCCCGACGCCGCAAGTGCGCCGACGGCCGCTCCTGCAGAAGATCCGGTTGACCGGCGCGTCCGAGCACAATCTGAAAAACATCGACATCGACATTCCGCTCGGCGTGCTCACCTGCGTCACCGGCGTGAGCGGATCGGGCAAGAGCACGCTCGTGCACGACGTCATTTACTCCGCGCTCAAGCGCATCAAGGTCGGTCGCGGCGAGTGGGACAAACCAGTCGGCGAATTCCGCTCGCTCGAAGGTGCGGAGTACGTGACCGATGTGATCCTCGTCGACCAGCAGCCGATCGGGCGCACGCCGCGGTCCAATCCCGTCACGTATCTGAAAGCCTTCGATCCGATTCGCGAGTTGTTCGCTGCGACGAAGGACGCGAAAGCGCGCAGCCTGACGGCGAGCGCGTTCTCCTTCAACGTGCCGGGCGGCCGTTGCGAGGCGTGCGAAGGCGAGGGGGTCGTCCGCGTCGAGATGCAGTTTCTCGCCGACGTGTTCGTGCCGTGCGATCAGTGCGACGGCAAGCGATTCCGCCCGCAGGTGCTCGAGGTCAAGTTCAAGGGGAAGAACATCGATCAGGTGCTCGCGCTGACCGTGCGTGAGGCGCTGACGTTCTTCTCGGGCGCGCAGAAAGTCACGCGCCGGCTGCAGGTGCTCGACGAAATCGGTCTCGGCTACCTCCGCCTCGGGCAGGCGGCGACGACGCTGTCGGGCGGCGAGGCGCAGCGCATCAAGATCGCCTCGCACCTCGCCGTGCAGGGCGGCGACCGAATGCTGTACATCCTCGACGAGCCGACCACCGGTCTGCACTTCGACGACATCGTGAAATTGCTCGCGGCCTTCCGCAAGCTTCTCGCGAACGGGCACACGCTGCTGGTGATCGAGCACAACCTCGACGTGCTGAAAACTGCCGACTGGATCATCGACCTTGGTCCCGAAGGCGGCGCGGCCGGCGGACATCTCCTCGCCGTTGGCACGCCGGAGCAGGTGGCGGCGGTCGAGGGCTCGCATACCGGCGCGTATCTCCGCAAGGTGCTGGCGCAGGGGCGCGAACACCACTACTCTGACAACGCATGAAACGACAGTTGTTCGTTGCCGCCGCACTGGCCGCCTCGATCACACTCACCGCGCAAGACTGGCAGCCTGTCATTGCGCAACTCCGGGACGCCAGCGCCGGACGCAGGATCGACGCACTCAAAAAAATCAACGACGCCGGGTATCAGGCTGGTGCTGAGTTTGCCGCGCCGCTCGTGACCGATCCGGAAGATGCCGTCCAACTCGTCGCGATCGACACCGAACTCACGCTGTTCCTGTCGGCGTGGCCTCGCGAACTCAAGGCTGGGCGTGGCGGCCGAAGCCGCGCGCAGGAGGCGTTCGACGCCGGCGTGCTTGCGCGAGCCGCAACCGCGGCACCGGCGGTGCTGATCGACAATCTGGTGACCGCCACCGCCGACAGGAATCCGCGTGTCCGCTTCGATGCCATTCACACGCTCGGCGTGATTGGCGAGGCGCCGCTCGATGCGAATGAAACGCGACGACTCATGGAAGGCTTGCAGCACAGCGATGCCGTTGTCCGCACCGCCACCGCGCGGGTGCTCGGACGGCTGCGCGCGACGACGGCCGGCGACGCCCTCGTCAATGCGCTCAACGACTCCAGTGAGCTGGTTCAGGAATATGCGACAGAAGCACTCGGACGGCTCGCCGCCGAGCGCGCCGTGCAGGCGCTGACAAATCGGGTCACGTACTACCGGAAGGGCACGATGGCGAACGCGGCGCTTCTGGCGCTCGCGCGCATTGCGCATCCGTCCTCGCGCGACCTGCTGCGCTCGCGGCTGGACGACGCCGATCCTGCGGCGCGTCGCGCTGCGGTCGAGGGAGTCGGGCGTCTTCGCGACGTCGCGTCACTCGAGAAAGTACGGGCCGCGGCGCGCCCCGATGCGCCGCCAGAAGTGCGGCTGGCCGCGCTCTATGCGCTCGATCGGCTCGGCGAGCCGCAGCTTGGTGGCATCGCGCAGTCGATCGGACAGCCGGCGCTGGGCGATCAGGCGCAGGACTATCTGTTCGAAGCCGGCCCGTCTGCGGCCGCGTCCATCGCCGCGTTGCTTGCGAAGTCTTCGGTCGCGTCGCAGCGCGCGCGCCTCGCCGCGCTTCTCGGCTATCTCGGCGGCGCAAGCGATGCCGCCGCGCTCGAGTCCGCTGCGAAAGACGCCGATCCTGCTGTTGCGCGCGCGGCCGCGAATGCGCTCCTGCGCGTGCGGCGGTAGGCGACACCGTGGCCGCGCGGCGGCGCGTCCTCAGCGCGTCTTTTTATAATCGGCCAACGCTCGACGTCGCCCGAGACCTCATCGGCAAAGTGCTCGTGCACGAAACACGCGGCCGCCGCGTCAGCGGCGTCATCGTGGAAACCGAGGCCTACATCGGCGAAACCGATCCGGCGTGTCACGCGGCTCCTGGGCCGACGCCGCGCAATGAACCGCTGTATGGAAAGCCGGGGCGCGCGTATGTCTATCTCAACTACGGCATTCACTATCTGGTGAACGCCGTCACCGAGCGGAATGGATTTCCTGCAGCGGTGCTAATCCGCGCGCTCGAGCCCCTTGAGGGTATTGAACTCATGCGGCGGCGGCGCGGGCGCGGCGATGTGAATGTGAGCGACTTGTGCCGAGGGCCCGGCAATCTGACGGTGGCGCTCGCGATCGGTCCGAAGCAGAATCGCGCGGATCTCACGCGCGGAAATCTGCGCATCGAAGATCACGGACTTCCTCAGCGCGAGGTCGAGTGGACACCTCGTGTCGGCATTCGCGTCGGAACCGAACAGCAGTGGCGCTGTTCGGCCGTTGGCAGCGCGGCTGTGTCAGGCGCGCGTCAGCGCCGCTGATCTTTGGTGCTCGCGACAGGCACGCCGATCTTCAGACGCTCGCCGTTTCGGAAGATCTCGAGCTCGGCGATGCTCCCGATCTTGGCGTCGGCGAGCATGCGCTGGAATTCGCTGCTGTCGGCGACCGGCTTCCCGTTGAATGACAGCACGACGTCATTCGAGCGCAGGCCGGCGCGGGCCGCAGGCGACGTTGTTGCGATGCTGTAAACCATCACCACCGAGCTGGTGTTGATCCCGTACCGCCGCGCGACGTTCTGGTTTACCGGCGCATCGACGAAATCAACGTTCAGAATCGTTCCCCAGTTGACGGAGCCGTTCTCGATCAGCTCTTTCATGATGCGCTGCGCGAGATTGGCGGGGATGGCGAAGCCGAGGCCTTCGGAGCCGCCGCCGCGCGAGTAGATCATCGAGTTGATGCCGACCAGTTCGCCGCGGCTGTTGACAAGCGCGCCGCCCGAGTTGCCCGGATTGATCGCCGCATCGGTCTGGATCATCTGGCCGTACGTGCCGAGCTGCGCACTGGTGCGGCCGACTGCAGAAACGATGCCGAGCGTCACCGTCTGGTTGAACTGGAATGGATTGCCAATGGCGAGCACCCACTCGGCGAGGCGCACCTTGCTCGAGTCGCCCCACGGCAGCGTCGGCAGATCCTTCGCGTCGACTTTCAACACGGCGAGATCGGTCAGCGTGTCGACGCCGACAATCTTGGCGTTCATCTCTTCTTTGCCCGGCAGCGTCACCTTGACCGAGCGCACTTCGCCGCCATCGCCGAGCAGCACGTGGCTGTTGGTGAGGATGTAGCCGTCGGACGTCACCACCACGCCGGACCCGAGGCTCTGCTGCTCGCGCGTCGTGGTGCCGCGTCCGTCGCCAAAGTAGAACTGGAAGAACGGATCGACGCGCTGGCGGATTTCCTGCGTCGACGAAATGTTGGCAGAGGCTTTGACCGCGCTCTCCGCGATTGCCGTGAGATCGGGCAGGCCCTGTGCTGCGGCGAGCGCAGTGGCCGGCCGCGAGGCCTGCGGAAACGGCGCCTGCGGCGATGCGAACATTGATTCGTTCGGAGCGAGGCGGCTGGAAACGATAATGCCGACCGCAAAACCCGAAAGGACAAGCGCGGCGGCGACGAGCGCAAGCTTCTTCATGGCTATCTCACATCGATGCGGCGCGTAGCTGCGCCCGGCATTTTCGGAATCACCACGGTCAACAGGCCGTCACTGAGGTCAGCCGTAATGTGTTCGTGGTCTACCGTTTGGCTGAAGGAAAAGACGCGCGAGAACGGTCCGTGGCCGCGTTCAAGCTGCTGATATCGCTGCGGGCAATCCGCGCCCGGCCGTTCGCCGCGGATCGACAGGCGGTCGTTCTGAAACTGGATGTCGACGTCGGCGCGGCTGAGCCCCGGCACTTCGAGCGTCAGCACATAGCGATCGTCGGTTTCGTGAAGATCGGCGGCCGGCACCCAGCCGGTTGTCGCGCGGCCGAACAGGCTGTCGAGCTGTTCCTGCATGGTCAGCAGGTCGCGCGCCGGATCCCAGGCCATGCTCTTGATGCTAGCAGTACCGGGCTATAATGCAGAGTTTCCAGTAGCACAGGATTTCACAACTATGAGTTCAGTTCCGGCCAATCGTCTGAAGAAGGGCATGCTCATCAAGATGGGCGGCGACCTGCTTCGCGTCTCCGATCTCCACCACCTCACGCAGGGCAATAAGCGCGCCCATATGCAGGCGCGCATGCGCGACATCCGCACCGGCCGCATCGTCGACCACAAGTTCCGCGCCGAAGAAGACGTCGAGCGCGCCATCCTCGAGGAACACGAAATGCAGTTCCTCTACAAAGATGGCGACATGTACTACTTCATGAACACGGCGACGTACGAGCAGATCGCGCTGTCGGCGGAGACGCTCGGCGACAACGCGCTGTATCTGCTGCCGGAGTGCCTGATCAACGTCGAGTTCTACGAAGAGACGCCGATGGGTATCCATCCGGCGCAGACGGTCGATCTCCTGGTCAAGGAAACCGTGCCGGGCATCAAGGGCGCGACGGCCGCGGCGCAGGTCAAGCCGGCGACGATGGAGACGGGGCTGGTGGTGATCGTGCCGGCGTTTGTCAACGAAGGCGACCGCATCCGCATCAACACGGAAACCGGCGAGTATCTGTCGCGCGTCTGACGCCGGCGGTTCAGCAACGCACGCGTCACAAGCAGGAGAGCCATGGAGCAACCACGGTCAGGATCGGGCGGCTGGATCGAAGTGATCACCGGAAGCATGTTTTCCGGCAAGAGCGAAGAATTGATCCGCCGGCTGCGGCGCGCGCAGATCGCCAAGCAGACGGTGCAGATCTTCAAGCCGGCGATCGACAACCGCTACAGCGAAGACGAGATCGTCTCGCACAGCTCGATGAAAATCGGCTCGGCGAACGTGCGGTCGTCGCGCGAACTGCTCGAGCACGTCCGGCCTGAAACCGAAGTGGTCGGCATCGACGAAGGCCAGTTCTTCGATCCCGAACTTCCCGCCGTGGTCAATACGCTGGCCGATCAGGGCAAGCGCGTGATCGTTGCAGGCCTCGATCAGGACTACCTCGGCAAGCCGTTCGAACCGATGCCGCAGCTGCTCGCGATCGCGGAGTACATCACGAAGACGCTGGCGATCTGCATGGTGTGCGGCGGCCCCGCGAATCACACACAGCGCTTGATTCAGTCGAGCGAGCGCGTGCTGGTGGGGGCCGGGAATGCGTACGAGGCGCGTTGCAGGAAGTGCTTTGATCCGGCGCTCGCCGGGTAACCGCTATCTATTGAGCAGCCACTGGATGAGCCCAGGGCCGCTCGCCATCGGATCGCCGAGCGCCGACGGCGGGGTGATCCAGATGAACGCCAGGATCGCGAGCACCCACAGGTCGTAGGCGATCGTCGCGCGCTCGTCCGTCCAGTAGAACGCGCGCCACAGCATGCCGGCGACACCGCGCGGATGGGGCTTCCGTTTGCCTTCGAGCTCGAGATACGTGAAGTAGATTCGGTTGATGACGGTGACGATGGACAGCACGCCCATGACCCACATCACGGCGGCCATGCGGTTCGTGAACGCGCCGAGCATGAAAAGGACGATGCGCTCCGGCCGTTCCATGAAGCCGACCTTGCACTTTTCAATTTCGCACTCCGCGCGGGCGCGGGCGTAGCTGGTCATCGTGGCGAAGACCATCGCGATCGACGTGATCAGCACATAGTCGACGCGGCCAAGCGAGGCGTAAAGGCAGACAAGGCCGACGGCGAGCGAAAGGTCGGACAGGCGGTCGATGACCGAGTCCCAGAAACCGCCGAACTTGCTGTTGAGGCCGCTCTGATGCGCGACCTTGCCGTCGATAAAATCAAAGACGCTGGCGCCCATCATCACGAGCCCGGCCGACACGAAGCGTCCGCGCGCCAGTTCGTAGCCCGCGGCGACACTGATCAGCACGCCCGTGAACGTCAGCACATTCGGATGAATGCGCAGCGCGATGCACGTTCGGATAATAAGTTGGAGAGGGAAGTTGAAGGCCGCGCCGATGGCGCCCGTAAGTGTCATGAATCGCAGCAGTTTGTGCTGGCCGAGCGGTCCAGCGGATAGTAGCACATGGCCATTCACGACCTGAAAGAGCAGATTGGCCGATTGCCGGAGCAGCCCGGCGTCTACCTGTTCTCGAATCGGGACGGCGAGACGATCTACGTCGGCAAGGCCCGCGTGCTTCGCGACCGCGTGCGCAGTTACCTGGGCGCGCTGGGCATGAGTCCGCGCATCGACTGCCTCCTCCGGGACGCGTCGGCGCTCAACGTGATCGTGACCGACTCGGTCGTCGAGGCGCTGGCGCTCGAAAACCAGCTCATCAAGCAGCGCAATCCCCGTTACAACGTGCTGCTGCGCGACGACAAGACGTATCCCTACCTGCAGTTGACGCTAACCGAGCGCGCGCCGCGGCTGCTTGTTGCGCGCCGAGTCGAGCGCGACGGCAACGCATATGCGGGCCCGTTCATGCCCGCCGCGCTCGCGCGACGGACGATGACGCTGTCGCACCGGCTCTTCGGTCTGCGTTCCTGCAACGAAATCATCGACGGCAAGCGCGACCGGCCGTGTCTCGAATACGACATCAAGCGCTGCATCGCGCCCTGCGTCGAGTCGATCTGCTCGATCGAGCAGTATGGCGTTGCCGTCGAGCAGTCGCGGCTATTGATGGAAGGCAAGCAGGAGGAACTGGCGGACCGTCTGCGCGTGGACATGATGAACGCCGCATCGGAAGAGCGCTTCGAGCATGCGGCGCAACTGCGCGACGCGATTCAGACCGTCGAGACTCTGCGGGACCGGCAGCAGAAGATGGCGACGCCCGGGTTGGGCGACCGCGACGCCTTCGGCCTCAAGATCGGCGCGCTCGGCACGATCGTCATGGTTTTCCAGATGCGCCATGGCCGCGTGGTCGATCGCACGGAACTGCGCAGCGAGGAAGGCGCCGAATTGAAATCGGGAATCAATTCGACGACTGCTGACACCCGGACCGGCGAATTGATTCCCGATATCAATTCGACTCCCGATTTCGATTCGGCCGAGCGTGAGACCGTGACCGCGGCGCTGCAAGAGTTCTACGCGTTGCGAATTCCGCCGCCGGAGGTGCATGTGCCGCTCGAACTCGAGGCGTCTGAACGCGAGGCTCTCGAGGCGTGGCTCTCGGATCGAGCGGAGCGCAAGGTCTCGATCCTTGTGCCGAAGCGCGGCGACAAGCGTGGACTCTTGGACCTGGCGACGCGTAATGCCGCCATGGCGTATCAGCAGCAGTTCGGCGAAGGCGCCGGCGCCGCATTCGAAGCGCTCGAAACGCTGCGGGTCGTCCTGGGCCTGCCCGGTCTGCCGCGGCGGATCGAGTGCTTCGACATTTCAACGCTCCAGGGCCGCGACACGGTCGCGTCCATGGTCGTCGCGGTTGAAGGACGGATGAAGAAGAGCGACTACCGCAAGTTCCGCGTGCGCGACGTGACGCTGGACGACTTCGGCGCGATGAAGGAGGTCGTGCTGCGGCGGTATCGGAAACTGATGGAGCAGGGCGGCCCATTTCCAGATCTCATCATCATTGATGGCGGCAAAGGCCAGCTTGGCGCGGCCTACGAAGCGCTGCGGGAGATCGGTTCGGAGAACCTGATCGCGGTTGGCCTGGCCAAGCAAGAGGAGTTGCTCTTCACGCGCGATCGTGAGAGCGGCATCGCGCTGCCGCACGATACGCCGGCCCTCCAGTTGCTCCAGCGGATTCGCAACGAAGCCCACCGCTTCGCCATCACGTTCCATCGCCAGTCGCGCACGAAACGCGACCTGCACTCGGCGCTCGACGATGTGGCGGGGATCGGTCCCAGACGCCGCACGCAACTGCTGACCGCTTTCGGTTCCGTGGCTGGAGTACGGCGGGCGAGCCGCGAAGAGCTCGCATCGGTCGTTGGCGCGAAGGCCGCGGATGCGGTGCGCCGCCACTTCGGCGGCTGATCAAAACCTTCACGCCTTCCTCACACCGTCATCACGTGTGCCGTTTGGCACCCCGCTACGCTGGCGCATCACGTTCGACGCGCTCACTGGCTCATGTCGAGTCTGGCGCTCGCCGACGGAGGAGTAGCGATGAATCGCGTGTTCACGAAAATGCTGTTGGGAGCGCTGGTGACTCTGGCAACTGCGTCCGTAGCTTCGGCACAGACGGCCACACCGAAAGCCGAGCTGTCGGCCGGCTATCAGTTTCAGAAATTCAGTGAAGACGGTCCGAACATCGGGAAGGGTTGGTATGCCGACATCGCGGGCGGCGTGGCCAAGAACGTCAGCCTCGTGGGCCAGGTGACCGGCGGGTACAAGTCCGAATCGCTGTCGTTCGGCAGCAGCACGACGAGCGTTTCGATGAACGTCCACTCGTTCATGGGCGGCGTGCGATTCAACAGCCCGGAGGGCAAGTCGTCGTTCTTCGTCCAGCTGCTTGCCGGCGCGGTGCGCATCGGCGCCGGCACGTCGGTGCCGGGAACTTCCGCCTCTGTCAGCGACTCGGACACGGCGAAAGCGATCCTCGGAGGCATCGGCTTTACGGGACAGGTCGCCAAGAACCTCTCCGTGCGAATCGGCGGTGACTACGTTCGTGTCTTCCCGGACGGCGACAGCGGCTTCATCCTGCGCGCCCAGGCCGGGCTCGTTTACGCATTCGGCGGACGCTAGGGATCGTCCGTCGCGCCCGGCACCGTCCCTCCTCCTCCTCGGTGCCGGGCGCGGTTCACGCCCCGCGGGCGGCAGCGAGCCTGCGTGATAATCTCAATCGCTTGCCCGCGCTTCAAAACATCGTCGAATCGCTCCCGCTCCTCGCCGTGCTCATCATGTCGCTGTCGTTTCACGAAGCGGCGCACGCGTGGGCGTCGGATCGGCTCGGCGATCGCACGGCGCGGCTTCTCGGGCGCCTGACGCTCAATCCCCTCAAGCACATCGATTGGATCGGGACCGTTCTGTTCCCCCTGATCGCGATGTCGTCGGGCCTGCCGCTGATCGGCTGGGCGAAGCCGGTGCCTGTCGACATGCGCTACCTCCGCGATCCGCGACGCGATTTTGCGCTGGTGGCGCTGGCCGGGCCGGTGAGTAACCTGATCCTGGCCGTTGTGTTCGCCGTCATCTTCGAGGCGTATCGCGCCGTTGTTCCGGGCATCGACCAGGCCATGCAGATCATGTTCATGAGCGTCTCCATGAACGTCATGCTGGCCGTCTTCAACATGTTCCCGATCCCGCCCCTCGACGGCGGCAACGTCCTGATGGGGCTCGTGCCGTATCGGGTGGCCAGATCCATCGACTGGCTCCGGCCCTACGGTTTTTTTGTCATCTACGGGCTGATGCTGTCGGGAATTCTCTGGGCGGTGCTGGGGCCCGTCCATCGATTCCTGCTATCGTTTCTCCTGTTTCAATGATGATGGCGAAAAAACGCGTGTTGTCGGGCATGCGCCCGACCGGCAAACTCCACCTCGGCCACCTCGTCGGCGCGCTCCAGAACTGGGTCGCAATGCAGGCCACCTACGACTGCTTCTACTGCGTCGTCGACTGGCACGCCCTGACGACCCACTACGCGGATACCGGCGAGATTGTCGCGAATGGCTTCGACAACGTCGCCGATTGGATTGGCGCCGGCCTCGATCCGAACGAGAGCACGTTCTTCATTCAGTCGCTCGTGCCCGAGCACGCCGAACTGTATTTGCTGTTCCAGATGGTGACGCCGATTCCGTGGCTCGAGCGCGTGCCGACCTACAAGGAGCAGCAGGACCAGCTGACGGACCGCGATCTGTCGAGCATCGGATTTCTCGGCTATCCGCTGCTCCAGGCCGCAGATATCGCCGTTTACAACGCGGACTACGTGCCCGTGGGCGAAGATCAGGTGCCGCACCTTGAGCTGACGCGGGAAGTGGTGCGCCGCTTCAATAACTACTATCCCTGCAACCTCGTCGAGCCGCAGCAGATTCTCACGCCGACACCGCGCCTTCCGGGGCTCGACAACCGGAAGATGAGCAAGAGCTACAACAACACCCTTTCCAGCACATTGGGATCCTAAGCTTAGAATTCCACGTGGACAAGTTGTCG
>JADMIO011053089.1_pt1 | contig 50312 bp, 48 predicted proteins | sample 8958161 | NCBI WGS metagenome assembly JADMIO01 (sample SAMN16585339, study PRJNA669376) | soil metagenome | isolation source: Crop rotation soil | place: USA: Cullars Rotation, Alabama | collected 2011 | reverse complement strand
GCCGCGACTTCAAGTCACGTGAATTCCAAGCTTCGGATCCCACTGTGCTGGAAAGCCGCCCTCCCAGCCTCCGCCATGCGGGGGCCTTTTCATGCCCTAGATGTTCAAGTCACTCCGCTGGTGGGCCGACGAGGTGTTCTACCGCCTCTCGCGCGAGGGCACCCCCGCCCCCGGTCCCAACCCGCTCTTCTCCGCCCGGGCGGACGTGTCGATGGTCTGGTACTGGATGCACGACTACGGCTTGTCCCCGGACTACACCGGCTCGTACACCGGCGGTTCGATGCGTCTCTACGATCAGGTGAACGACGGCCCGCAGAGCCCGGACGGCTCGGGTTACGGGTGGGGTCTTCCCGACTACGGACTCGGCATGACGGGCGTCACGGCGTCGGGGCGAAACATGGAGGTCGCCTACCTGGGGGTGAAGATCTACGCCGAGGACGACGGCACGTGGACCACGCACACCGAGGGCGTGCGGGTGCGCGTCGACGGCGCGACGGTCTACCAGGATGCCAGCGTGCGCGAGACGCGGGGAGTCATCCCGCGCAACCCTGCGGGCGTCCCCATCTTCGGTTACCCCCCGACGATCTCCGGCACGGGGACGGTGAACCCCCAGTCGCGCATCCCGGCGAACGCGTCGGGCGGCACGGCGGGCCACGGGGGCAACCCCTCCCCGGACACCGGCACGAGCGAGGGCGCGGCGCTCGGCTCCTGGGGCTTCCGGCGCGGAAGCGAGGAGCTTCGGCACAAGATGCTCCTCACGAGCCCCGACGGGGGCGTGTCGCTGAGCGAGCAGGGCGATGTGGGGCGGTGCGCGTTCAAGGACCACCAGGGCGGGACGGTTGTCGAGAAGTACGGCGGCGAGCTCACGCTCATGCCCAACCCGCCGAAGGGCGTGGTACGGATGGAGACGCCGTACGAGGCGCTCGTCGAGCGCTACGGCTTCCCCCGGATCGAGAGCTACCGCAACTACGATTCGCGGGTCGAGGACACGAGCGTCTTCGAGGAGAACTACAACCCTCAGTTCGAGGAGGCGACCGACGTCCGCCCCGCGAAGGGGCACATCCTCGCGCGGGCGGGGGACGTCGCCGCGGGCGATCTGGAGACGCCGCTCTCGCTCGGGTGCCCCACGCCCTACCGATTCTCCCGGTCCAGGCGCGACATCGGGTTCTCGGCCTCGACCGTCACCGCGAGCGAGGCAATCTACGCGAGCAACCTCGGGGGCTCGGACGCGAACGTCAACGGGCAGACCCCGATCTCCGGTCCGAACGGTCTCGCCCCCTACCTGCGCTCGCGGTGGGTCCAGCTCTTCACCCTCTTCAACACGTGGGCGAACCCGCACTGGAGCTACGGGCTCCCCACGCTCGCGTGGGAGGATCTCCCGAACGAGTACTGGTGGAACGTCCGCCAGCAGAAGATCTCCTCGCCCGCGCTCCCGTCTGGCGACGACACCGACGAGCGGACGCAGATCGTGACCGAGGGGCTCGACCAGGCGGGGGCGTTCCCGCTCGACCAGTACAACACGCTCGGCCTGGCTTCGGCATGGGGGCTCGCGGGGTTCAAGACGCGCACGCTCACCGCGCTCGATCGGACGTACGATGCGGCCAGCGCCGGAGCGTGGTCGGTGCGCGTACCGGAGGGCGCGGAGGAGCCGAACGCTTCCCTCGCCTTCGGATCGTCCGGCGTCACCGTCTCCGGGTGGCAGGACGACGAAGCCACGGTGCTTCTCGACCTCGGACGGTGGGACGCCCCGCCCGCGATGCTGTGGCGCGCGGCGAAGGACCTCACGCTCGCGCGCCCGGCGGTCAACGCCGCGTCCTTCCGGGTCTTCCTCGAGGGGCTGGACGGCGAACGCCTTGAGGTGCTCGTCCAGGGGAGCGTCTTCACCGTCAAACCCGTGCGCGCGAACGCCCGGCGCCCGACCGGGACGTACACCGGCGACAGCGGGGCCGGTGAGTTCGACGACGCGGGGATCCCCCTCACGCCGTTCGTGCTCGGGCCGCCGACGAAGGGCGACGTCGCGTTTCGGGCGGACATCGATCCCGAGATCTCGCTCTCGCTCCTCACCCCCTCCGTGGGCTCGTGGGCGCGGCTGGCGATCGAGATCGAGCCGCTCGACAGGGCGCAGCCGGTCACGATCGCGTGGCCCACGATCCACGGCGCGGATCTCTCGAAGGCGCGCGTCCGGCGCGAGGGCGCGCGCTACGCCTCGATCCTCCTGGAGGACGGGCCGCCGCTCCGGTTCGGGCAGGACTTCCGCGATCCGACGTTCGACGTGCTCCTCGACACCCCCTTTCCTCCCGATCCGATCGCCGCGCCCACCGTGGGCGACGGGCTCTTCTGGGAACAGACGGTGCTCCGGGGGCTCCCGGCGACGACCGACAGCTACGCGCGGGTCGACGAGCTCTACGAGGCGGGGATCGAGTTCACGATCGCCAAGCACGCGTTCCGCAAGGCGGTCGAGGACGGCGGCTTCATCCTCGTCAACCATTCGTTCCTCTGCGGAGGCGACGGCGGTCGCCCCGTGATGCTCTTCGCCGACGCCTTCCAGTCCGCGCCGCTCGCGACCTTCCCCGACCGGAAGCGCACGCGGGAGGCGAACTGGGGGCAGACCGGCGCGTACGGCGCGTGGAGCTACGGGATCGCCTCGCCGGTTCGCTCGGTGATCGCCCCCGATCGTCCGGGTCGCCCGCCCGCCGTCTCGCTCTACGATCCGAGCTCCTACACGACGCTCTCCGACGCCCCCGACGCCGATCTCCCTTCGGGATGGCTCGGCCGCTCGGTGCGCGTCGCGATCTCGACCACGGCAGGGGCGCAGGACCGGGACCGCTACCTCGATCTCGGCGGGTCGCACATGGCGCGCGTCGGGCTCCGGCGGGGGTTCCTGCTCGCGTGGGGCGAGCCGCCGAAGCCACCGGCGACGGGGTACGTCGCGCTCTCGGTCAGCGCGAACTTCGTCCACGTGCTGGGCGAGCCCGCCCCGGACGGGACGCTCACCCTCTCGCGGGCGAACAACGCCGCGCCCACCGAGTTCCTCGATGCCTACGCCACCGCCATCAAGCCCGAGTGGGTCGACCTGTGCCACGCGCCGGGGCGTCCCGACCAGATCTGGATCGCCGCGGTCGAGGACGGGACGGCCCGCGTGCTCCGCGCGGCGTTCGGGGGTGAGCCCGTGCTGATGGCCACGGTCGGCGACGCGGAGTACGCCTCGCTCGACTGGAGCCGCAACAACGTGCTCCACCACTACCGGCTCGATCCGGAGGGCGCGCTCCACCTCTCGCGCTACGACCTCCTCGGCAACGCGCTCGGCGAGGAGGTCGCCACCAACGTGGCGGGTCTCGACTCCGCTCCCATCGTCTGCCGGTGCTCGGTCGCCGGCGGCGCGCTCGTCATCACCCTCGCCGCCTCCCGTGACGGGGAGCGGATCGTCCTGCGCTCCGAAGGGGGCGTCACCTTCGCATGATCCAGAACGCCCAGAATCCACCGGTCGCCCGGCCGGTCCTCGCCGCCGGCACGCTCGCCGACGCCGCGCCATCCTCCCTCCGTTACCGAAGCGGCGTGCTCATCGCCAACCCGACTGGCGCGGACCTCCTCGTCCAGCTTCGCCCCGTCTCTTCCCCGCCTCCGACCGCCCCCGACGTCGTCGCCGTGTGGTCGTACCGGATCCCCGCGGGCTCCACGCTCACGGTCGAGGCGGGGGCGCTCACCGCCGTCTACCTCGCGGCCACCGCCCCCGGAACGGCCAACGTCCAGGAGATCGGGTGATGAGCGGGTTCGCCACTCTGACGCCAGTGGGCGGGGGCACGAGCGGCGGCTCTCCCGAGCTCACCTCCCCTCAGATCGGCGATCCGCGCCCGTTCGGCTCGGCGATGTCGTCCCCGCTCCGGGCGATCAACGCGGGCTACTACTACATTCCCGACCAGAACGGGGTCTACACGGACAAGCCGCGCGTGGCCATGCGGGTGCGCCAGCACATGGCCGCGGGCGATTGGTACGGCCTGCGCGTGCGCGTCCCCAACGTGCGCCGGAGGCTGAGCGGCGGAGCGATCAACGAGACGAAGGAGGGGCTCGAGGCGTTCAACCACGCCTGCGCGATCGAGTTCGCGAACGGCGATCCGGGCTCGAAGCACTACGACTCGCCGAACGCGGGAGCGACGGTCCTCCTGTTCGGGTGGGGCGGCGGCGGCACCTACGGCACGACGAACCCCGGCAACTGGGGCGACTCGGATTACATCTGGGCCGACGACTACGAGGTCGGGACCAACTTCGTCGTCCTGAACGACGCGGGGGAGAAGGTCTTCCGGTTCGACCGCGAGCATCAGCCCTGCCTCTGCCCGGCGTACTGGAGCCTCGACGACACGAAGCCGCTCGCGTGCCCCGCGAACACCCGGGGGATGACCTACTGGTATCCGGTCAACGACCGGTGGCGCAACGACCTCGCGAGCGCGCTCGCGTGCCTCGCTGCGATCCGCACCCCGGCGACGCTCGGCATCCTTCAGGCGAACCCGGGCTCGGTCCCAGCGGCTCCCCAGCTCATCGGTTGCCCCGCGATGGGTCAGAAGTCGGTGTTCGTGATCGGCACCTCGATCGACGAGTACACCGGCGACAACCCCTACATGGGGGGCGAGGTGAATTACATCAACAACGAGCCGGCGAATCCCGGACGTCTGTTCCTCGCGCCCGGGTGGCCGGGCGACATGCACTGCGCCGACCTCGACGGCTCGGGGACCTCGGCCTCCGTCCCGGTCTTCGAGGCCGCGCAGGGCTCGGCCGGTCTCGTCTTCCAGTGGGGCGACGGCGCGTCCCAGAACTCCGACAAGCGCACGACGGTGATCCAGGGGCTCGCCTACTGCGACGTGCTCGTGATCGGTCACGGGCCGAACGACGGAGGAGCCACGCAGCTCCAGTTCTACACCGCCGGTCGTAGGCTCCTGCGCGCGGCGCGGGCGATCAACCCGGCGCTGAAGATCGTCTGGAGCAAGATCCCCGGATCCGCGCTCGGAGTGGCGAACTACCAGCCGACGACCGAGGCCGCGCAGACGCCCGGGACCGATCGCGTCGGCGTCCATGCCGCGATCGACCAGTTCCTCGCCGAAGGCAAGATCGACCGGATCGTCGACCTTCGCGACCCGCTCGCGGTCGGCACGGCGGGGAACCCGCGCAAGTGGAAGTGCGAGGAGGTGACGCGATCCTTCGTCGCGGCGGCGGGCTCGAGCGCGACGGTCATCAACCTCGCCGCGCCCGGGATCGTGGGGAAGATCCCGAACCTCCCTTACTTCCCGTCGACGTTCCTGCGGATCGGCGGGGAGAAGCGGGTGGTCCAGAGCGAGTCGAACGACGGGCTCTCGATCACCGTGGCGTCGGCGTTCTCCTCGGCCCCCGCCGCCGGGGCGACCGTCGAAGCCATCTGCACGATGAGCTCGGACGGGCTTCACTGCCCCGCGCCGGGATACCGCGCGATCGCCGCGTTCTACCTCCGCACCGACGGGAAGGGGATCGGCGACTTCCTGACGATCATCCCCCGCTCCGTGAGCTGACCATGAAGACCACCACTCCGCCCCTCGCCGAACGCACCGCCCCCCTCGCCCCCGGCGAGAACGCCGCCCCGGTCCTCTCCGCCGTTCGGTCGGGGGAGATCACGCCGGAGCAGGGCGCGTCTCTCCTCTCGATCGACGTCGCCACGCTCGATGTCCTGCTCGCCGCCTATGTCGAGCCGCCGGAGACGCCCGAATGAAGCACCTCCGCCCGCTCGTCATCGCGATCTTCGCGCTCCTCGCCTGCGTCTCCCCCGCACTCCAGCTGACCGCCGCGATCGGGGTGAACGTCCACATCGTCGCGCGCACCTCGGCTCCCGCCTCCGAGATCGCCGACTCGCGCGCGCTCATCGCGAGCATCCCGCAGGGCACCCCCCTCCGCGAGGACGGGATCTGGCACGAGCATCACTGGGACCGCTCCAAGCCGATCGACACCTCGGGTCTCCGTCAGAAGCTCGGGATTCTCGCCTCGGTCAAGGGGCCGCTCCTCCTCGTCCTCACCCCACTCCCGTGGCCCGGCTCCCCCGGGTGGACGACCACGAGCGACTGGGGCTACGTCGCCGAGGGCGAGATCCCGGAGATCGCCGCGCGGTTCGCCCAGTCGGTCACGGCCGCGCGCGCCATCTGGAAGGAACTCGGCCGGAAGGAGAGCGACCTCGGCTTCCAGATCGGCAACGAGGCCGGAGCGGGCCACCCCGGCGGGTGGGCGGCGCTCCCGCGCGGCGAGTGGTGGGACCGGCACGGGCGGCTGTACGTCGCGTGCCTGAAGGCCGCGCGGTTCGGCTACTGCTACCCGATCGTCACGCCGGCGATCAGCTTCAACGACGAGGATCCCGCGGTCGCCGCGCGCGAGCTCGCGACCGCCGCGCCGATCCTGAAGGCGATGGGACCGCTCGTCGACCTCGCCGCCGCCAACTCGCGGACCTACGCGCCGTGGCTGACGGCCGGGCCGTACGCGGATCTCGTGAGGACGAACGGTGTGGCGCGGGCGAATCTCGCTGGCGGGATGGCGAAGCGGCCGGGGATCGTCACCGAGCTGTACTTCGGCACGATCGACACTCCTGACGTGGGGGCGGCGCTCGACGCCTATTTCGCGAAGCCCATGCCGGTGCCCGCCTGGCTATACCGGTACGGTGAGGGGGACTGGCTCTTCTCCCTCCCGAAGGGGAAGGTCTTCCCTATGGCGTCGAGACCGGCATTACGACAATTGACGAGCGTGCGATTTATTCGTTAGGGCAGGTGGGCCGACTAAGCTCTGGCACGCTTGCTGTTGCAAGTCGATTCTACATAGCCACGGTGCGGAGTTCGCCCGCGGACAACTTCTCGATCAGTTCCCGATGCGTTACGGAGATCTTGGATGACGTCAAGCTTCCTCGCCTCCACTTGGCGGAGGGCCATCACCTGATCCATCAAGTCCACCTGGGGTTTGGTCATCACCATCGTCTTCGGGCTGTTCTACCGGATTTAAGAGCAGAAACGTCGGCGACCGACTCTCCTCCCGCGCGTATTCTCCGCAAAGGGTGAGCAACACAGTCATGGGTGGCTCGGGTTTCTCGACGTCGAAGAAGAGGCCTTCCGCCTCCTCGCGGTCTATGACGAAATCGTGAGAGGGGTAGTCGCCGACGAGCCTGGCTAAGGCGTTCAGCTTCAAATTGTCGATCTCCGCGTCCAGTCGTTCGCCGTACTTGTGCGTGATCTGCGTCTTCATCTCGATCTCTCCGAGCTTTGTCGGATCAAATTGAGCGTAGATGGGCTGGAAGAGCCCAACGGTCAGCGTGGCGGCGACCTCCATGGCCGTCTTGAGCGTGATCTGGCCCCCCGAAGATCGCTTCAGCTTGTAGAGATAATTTTCGAATGTTCCGAACGCCTCACGTCTTAGCGAGTCGAGTGCTCGTGTCGTGGTGAGGCCGGAGCTCATCTCTCCCAGTTCATCGGGCTTCCGCAACTGAATATCCATGGGACCCATCTGAGCGCGATCGGTGAGCCTCAACGCGTGCGCGCCGATCGCCAATAGTGTTCCGGCGCTGAAGCATGGGCCGTCAACATAGATGACGAAGCGGTCGTAAGCGCGCCCAAACTGACGAGCCAAGCGGTAAGCGAGATGTGGATCTCCACCGTCGGTCGCCAGGATCAGGAATGCCGTGGTATTACGCTGGCTCTGATCGAGTAGATTGCGCAGGTCGTCGTCCAAGCTGCCACTCAACTCTCCGCTGAGAAGAAAGATGTCCACATTCGCAGCTGCCCCCAACTTCGTTGCATATTCGCTTGCTTGGGTAAGTTCCTCCGGAATCATCGAACGAAGTTACCACGATCCGCGGCAGTGAACTGACGGATGATATCAGTAGGATCCTATTGAAGCTCAAACTCTCGATCAGAGTCGGCTCTTCGGCGGGACCCTGCAGGAGTAAGCCCCCCCCCCCCGCGTCCGCTCGGATACCCTCTCTCCTTGTGGACGCTCATCCGGGATGGGAAGGCTTCGGCGTGCGGCGCCTTCGTCAGACGGTCGCCGTCGACTTCGGGGATCCGCGCAACCTCCTCGTCTTCCCAGGGCTCTCCCAGACCGAGGAGTTCATGGTCGGCGACGTGTTTCCCGTCGAGAGCGGCGACGGCACGGTGATGTGGCGAGTGTCCGAGACGCACCGGCGGGACACGCTCGCGCCCGACGGGGAGATCGAGCGCGACTGGGTGCTCAAGGTCGAGGCCGTCGACTAGACGTTCACGCAGTTCATATCACGCGCGGACGAGCTTTGCGACCTCGTCCTCGACCCACTCGCCGAGATGATCCTCGCCCAAGAGATGGCAATCGAGTTCGCCAAGGATCGTGTCCGCACGCTCAGCGGCCGCGCGAAACTTGCCCATCCCGACGACGGAGACGCACAAAGGGATGTCCTTATCGGCCCGGCGAATCATGGTCACATTCATGGCGATCGAGTCGATCGTCTCCTGCACGTTCTCCTCCTTCTTCAGATCGAAGGACGCGCCGAACCCTCCGATCCGCATGACCCCGTTCTTCAATCCGTAGTCCATCCTGCAAACCACATCCTCGCCTTTGGCGGAGCGTCCGATAACAGCCGCGTCGTTGCGATTGACGATGCGCATCTCGCTTCCCCCGAACTGCCTACCTCTGACACCCTGCCGTAGCGCCTGCATTCCTAGGAGAACGGCGTCCGTTCGCGAGAGGTTCTTATCCTCATCCCGACGGGAGTGCGTGACCAGATACCGCTTTCGAAGATTCGGGATCAACTCGACCGCAGTGCGGGTCGAACCTCTCGGGGGGCTGAGCTGGATCGAGTTCTGCCACTCCCGGAACATCCGATCGAGTCCCTCGCTCGCGACGTCGAAGAGTGCATTGTCTTCGGGGAGCATCGAGTCGCACGCGTACTGGATCTCCTCGGCGATCGCCCGCAGTTCGGGAATGTCGCGCTTGGTGAAGGCCGATGCACGCCGGAAGTCGGTCAAGGTCTTACACTGGACGCCCTTATCATCTACTGCGACGACGGCGAGGTTAACGTACTCCTCGCTCTTCTCGTTCGCGTAGAACCGGATGACGCTGTAGCGGCTAGGCATTGCTGATCTCCTCCATGAGGTTATCCCTTCGGCGTGCGACGCATCGGGCGGTGGCGATGAGCTCGTCCTCCTCGATCTCCCACTCGCCAGGTAGGGAGCCGATCAGCCCGCCGATCTTCTCATCGGTCAGATCCTCCAGCTTTCGGAGAGGATTCGCCAAGTCCGTCGGCAAGAGCCCGAGATGATAAGCGATCGCGACGCCCTGCGTCGATTGCGTGGAGAGGGTGTTCAGAGTAGCGCAGTCTCGCCGCGCGCCGCCCAAGCTGAAGCCGTGATCGACAGAGAGCATCAGTCGAGGCGTTCCTACGAAGAAGAGCTGCTGGTCACTCACGTTCTCGATAAGCGCGAACAGCATAGCGGCATTGGCGTAGCGGGGCAGGTTGCTCCTGTCAACGTCGCGATCCACCCTCGGCCATGGTCGGTACGGACCCTTGAGACCTTCTACGAAGAGAGTGCCGTGTGCCAGACCAGGAGTGACGAATCCGACCTCGGGATTCGCCTCGATGAAGCTAGACGTGATATCGATGAGCTTGGCCGGAGGGACGGGTGCGTCGAAGTGCTCTCCGAATCGGATCGCGAGATGGTCTACCGACATCACCGCCTTCATGTACCGACCGGGGGAATCTGGAGGGTCCAAGAAGAGCGGCGTATCGCCGTGCACCACTCCAGCGCGATCGCGGTGCGGTGGGCGGAAGTCTCCGGGCCGAAGGTGCGATGCCTTGACGACGTAGTCGTTCCCGTCCGCTCCCGTGACCTGGAAAGCGAGCGAATCCGTATCGTAGGATCTGACGTACTCACTCGCCTCTATGATCGGCAGAAGGTGAGAGGGACGGAGCAACTCTCGCCAGCGATCGTCTTCGTGAGTTCCTGAGGTCACAAGCGGGCCGCGCTCCTGATAGTTGGATTCGCGCCCGCGCTCACGGTGCAAAAGAATAGCAGATGGCTCCCCCGCAAAAGCTAGAGGTACTCGCTGCGAAAGATCTCGGAGCAACCTCGGGATTCCGCCGACCCTAAGCCGCCATGTCGCCGGATCGAGCACCGTGATCCGGCGATCGTTCACATCCCCTGGGCATAGCCGAATCTCGGCCGAGCCTGAGCGACCATCTGCGGGGTCGGTCGGAGCCGGAGCGTCCCAACCACCTCTTCCCTCTTCACCCGGATCTCCCAGAGTCCCTTCGGAGCGTCCTCGCGGTGCATCCGGTAGCAGCGCGCCTCGGGCTCGTCGGGGAGGACGACCACCATCCGGGGACACTTCCCCGGCGCGTCGACCAGATACACCCGGCACTCTCCGAGATCGACCCCGTGCTCGTCGGTGACGAGGTAGCGACGCATGGTTCTCAAAACAGACCCTCCCACCGGTAGCGCTCGGCGTTCGCGTAGAGGACCATGTCGTTCAGGTGCCCGCATCCGTCGTGCCCACCCGTCCGTCGGTAGGCTTCCGATCTCGCGCGCTCTGCCCGTCGCACGAGGTGCTCGGCGTCCTGACCCAGGTGGAGTTCTCCGCCGTTCGTGCGCAGGATGCCCCGCACGTCGATCTTGCGCAGCTCCTCCAGGAGCACGGGGTACTCGCGATCGCGGACCATCGCGAGCGCGATCTCCCGTCGCGAGGAGTCGAGACTCGCGGGGCGGTCATGATACGAGAGGGAGGACCCCAGCTCGCGGATCACCCCGTCGGAGGTGAGGATGGCGATGGGCAGATTGAGGCGCGTGCGCGTGGCCATCGGTCTCAGCGCTCCACCGGCGACTGGATCCCGGAGACCCACGCGAAGAGCTCCTCCTGCTCATCCTTGGTGAGAGGAAGTCGGGCGTCCATCCGGCGCAAGGTCCGGTCCACGCTCGTCGCGACCTCGCCCCGCGAAGGGTCGGGCACGGGGAACGACAGCCGCTTGCTTCGCCCCTCGCCGAGCGTGATGCGGATCTCGCGTCGCCCCTCCTTCTCGGGACCGAACTCCAGGCGGCACTGACCGCGATCCTCGACCTTACCGTCCGGCCCCGTCGTCGCCACCCTCGTGACGAGCACCATCTACGCCGCCCTCGCCAGTCGCTCGGTCGCGGGCTTTCCGACGTGCCAGTCCTCGCCGCCTTCGAGCGAGAAGCGGCGGTTGGGGAGCGTCTCCGCGCGATCGTCCTCGCCGAGGATCGCGACCCTCTCCCCGAGCTCGGGATCGTGCCACCGGAGCGCCCCCTCGTTCTGAGGGTCGTCGGAATCGTCGAGCTCGCGCACGATCAGTTCGACGCGCAGGTTGCCGAGGTCGCGGGGGCCGGAGTCGCCGTCGAGGACGATGCGTGCGGCCCATGATCGGACCACGCGCCAAGGGTTCAGGATGTTCTCCATCACCTCTTAGTAGTTCACGTAGACGGATGTCAACTACTTTCGGGCGAAAAAAGCGCCCCCGACCCGACTCGAACGGGCGACCGACCGCTTAGAAGGCGGTTGCTCTATCCGCTGAGCTACGGGGGCCTGGGGAAATCTTACACCCCAGAGGGCGTCGGTAGACGAGGACGTAGAGCGCGAGCTGTCGTACTCGGATGTCGTACCGCGCCTCCACCTTCGCCGGTGTCGCACCGGACGGCGGCTCGTCTACTAATCTCGGGAACCTGAAAACGTAGACGACCGACCATCTTCTAAGCGGTCGGTCGCTGGTTCGAGTCCAGTCGGGGGGGCCATTTGCGCGCGTTCCCGGCTATCCTTCTCGCGTGGCCGACGCGCCGAGCCCGTGGAAGAACCTGATCTTCGGCACGAAGGTCGCGTTGCTCCGGGCGCGACGAGGTGCGCGGGATCATCGTGCACGACTCCCCCGCCATCCGGTCGATCCGACCGGCCCGATGCGGATGGTCGCAGAGATCCGCGTTCCCCTGATTGGGGATACCGCTCCGGAGGAGCGCGGATACGAGTTGGGCAAGATCCAGAACGTTCGTGTCGCGGCGGCCAAGTTGAACGGGACCCGTGTGCCGGCGAACGCGACGTTCAGCTTCTGGCGGCAGCTCGGCCGTTGTACTCGGCGGCGAGGGTTCGTCGTGGGACGTCAGATCCAGGAGGGATGTCTGATTCCCTCGGTCGGGGGCGGGCTGTGCCTCCTCTCGAACGCGCTGTACGCCGCCGCGAGGCGCGCAGGGCTGGAGATCGTCGAGCGGCATCCGCACACTCGAGTTCTTCCCGGCTCGCTCTCGGAAATCGGTCAGGACGCGACGGTGGCGTGGAACCACGTCGATCTACGGTTTCGCCACGATCGCGACTGGCGGCTGGTCGTCGAACTCACGGCGCAAGAGCTGATCGTGAGGATCCAAGCGATCAGCGGGACGGTCCCGCTCCCGATGGTCTCCGGAGGGCGGACGGCACCCCGTCTGGATCCGGCGGACCACGCCTGTGGCCGTTGTGCGGAGACCGCTTGCGTGCGCTTCATCGCGTCGCCAACGCTCGTCGAGCGAACGGTCACCGTCGCGCTCGATCTAGAGCCAGAGTTCCGGGACGGTCCGACGTGGACGCTCGCCGATCCCGGGCCGGGACTGCGGCTCGCCTCGCTCCACGCGCGACTCGCGGCGCGACGCGCGTTGGGGCGAGACGGCACGTCCGCGAGTGTGGAGCTCGCGCGAGCCGAGGTCTGGGCGCGTGCCGTCGCCCGAGCCTTACCGCCTGAGGCAACCCGTCTCCGGATCGATCTGAGACTCTTGCCGCGCCTCTGGGAGTCGGGCGCGCTCGGCGGTCGAGAGTTCGAGGTGCTCGCGATGCGACCATCGCTCGGGGATCTTCAGAACGTTCTGGATCTGGCTGCTGAGCGACATCCCGACCGAAGGTTGTTACGAGACTTCCGCGCGCCGGAGGCGCTCGTGCGTGCGGAGACCGCCGCGCTCGCGCGGGCCGATCGCATCCTCACTCCGCATCGCGCGGCATTCGAAGCGTACGGCGAACGCGCGGTGCTTCTCGATTGGAGGCGCCCAGAACCGATCGCCGCCTCGAAAGGACGGACGATCGTGTTCCCCGGTCCGACGCACGCCCGCAAGGGCGCGCACGAGGTTCGGGCGGCGGCGCTCGCGCAAGGGTTGCCGGTTCGGACGTTGAGAGGTGAATTCGAGGGTAATGAGTTCTGGAGCGGCGTGGAGCAGACCAGGGAGACTGAACGGACGCGATGGTTCGCCGAGGCGCTGGTCGTGGTGCAACCCGCCGTGGTCGAGGAGCGACCGCGCACGCTTCTACTCGCGCTCGCCTCGGGGGTCCCCGTGATCGCGACCGAGGCGTGCGGGCTCGTGCCGCAACCGGGACTCACGCTAGTCCCGCCCGGGGACGCCAAGGCGCTCCTTGCGGCAATCGAGATGATCCGCCGCTAGCCCCCTTGGCGCGTAGGCGTGAGCTTCGCCTGCAACGCGGCGTAGCCGTCGATCTCGAAATGTTCGATCCGGAGTCGATGCCTCCCCTTCGGGATCGCTACCGCGAACGAAGTCGGGCCTTGGTAATGCCACTCGTCGAGAACGAGGCGATCATCGATGAACACCCGAACTCCGTCGTCGGCGGTGAGGTTGAGCGTCATCGGTCGGGGAAGCTCCACAGTTCCCTCGGCGCGTGTGGAGAAGCGATCGGTCGGGCCGTTCTGCAAGAACGCGCCGTTGCCCGCGAAATCCAGATCCTCGCTCGTCATCCGCTGAATCGGCTCGGAAGCGAACGGATCGGTCGGGTGCCGCCGAGGATCGGCGGCGTCGAGCGCCTCCTGCCACCGGTGGAGAGCGACGTTCCAGCGGATCGGGAGCCGGAACTCGGACCAGCGCGCCCGAACCGGCTTTCCCGCCGGGATCGCGACGCCCCGGTGGTCGACGGTCGCGCCTCCGATGTACTCCAGCACGATCTCGCGCTCGGGCTCCGCCGGCGATCTCTCGACGGTGAACGAGCCCGGGACCGCGCCCGAGACGGCGGAGAGCCGCACGCCACGGGCGGAGACGACGTGGTACCGGCCCCTCGGGCCGAAGAGCGAGAACTTCTCCCGCCCGGCGCTCGCCTTACGCGTCGGCCAGATCCGGGGCGAACGTCCGTCGTACGGTCCCCACTCGTCGATCCGAATCGTGTGGCGACCGACCTCGGTCGCGGAGGTGGCGAACGGGTCGATCCCACCCTTCAACGGTGCGACGTGGTACTTCGACGTTTCCTCTGACGAACGTCGCGCGACGAGGCTCCGGCCCGAGAATGGTCGCCAGGTCCACCGGAAGACCTGGGCGGGAGGATCGTCGAGATCGTTCAATGCGACCTGCTCGGGAAGGATCCCCTGCGGCGCGCCCCACACCTCGTTGCCGACCACCCGGAGCGAGGGGTTCTCTCCCGCTTGCCGCACCCTCAACTTGGGAAACAGGTTGTCGCTCGCCACCAGGCCGCTCGTTCGAGTGACATCGAGTTCGGTCTCATCGGCGACGATCTCGTTCCTCTCGATCCGGACGTCGCGGCTCCGCGTGTCGCGCGTCTTCGGATAGCCCCAGTCGGGGTCCTGTCGTTCGTTCGCCCAGAGTTGGAATCCGATCCGGTTGCCGCGGATCGTGTTCTCGACGATCCGGTTCTCCTGACCGTGCTCGATCGCGATCCCGACCTCGTTCGCGTCGATCTGGTTGCCCGCGATGACGGTCTCGTGCGAGTACCCGCCCCAGATCCCGTGCCAGCATCCGTCGATCCGGTTGTTGACGATCGCATTGCGCGAGAACGTCGCCTCGACGCCGTTCGTAGGGGCGTAGCTGAAGTCGTTCCCGTACAGCAGGTTATCGTTGCAACCGCCTTGGCCCGTATCCATCGTGCTCTGACCTGCCCAGAGGAAGAAGCCATCTCCACCGTGGGTCACCGAGTTGTAGGCGAAGATATTCTTCGACGACTGTTCGTAGACGAGAAGTCCGGCCGAATCCTGTCCGCGCTGATAGACGCCATGGCTGTACCCCCGGACGCAGTAGTCGATCCGGTTGTGCATGACGCGGTTATCCGAAGAGCGGTAGAGCCCGAGACCGATCGCGGAGTTGTAGCTCAGGTTCGAGTTCCACACCAGCCCGCCGTTGCTCCGGTTCAGCATCAGCGCGTTCTCACCGCCCGTGACACGGAGCCCCTTGACCTCGAAGCCGTCACACGCTTCGAGGTATGCCGCCGCGCCGTAGCGGAGCCACTCGTTTGACTCGTTCCGGTGGTAGCTCATCCAGTCGGCGAGATCCTCGCGCTCGCGCGTGGATCCGAGTCGTTGGCGCCAGTTGTAGCTCAGATCGCAGTTCACGAGCTTGAGGCCCTTCACCCCTTTCGCCCACAGCGCGACCTTGTACCCGTGGATCCGCGCGTTCTTGATCGTCACGTTCTTGCCCTCGACGCGGAGACCGACGCCGGTTCGGCCGTCGGGTTCGATCGTCGGGGGCGAGCCGCGCAGGATCCCGCCCTGAAAATCGATCGTGATCCCGTTCCCCCGGATCGTGACGGCCGCCGCTTTCGGGTCGACGGTCTTCGATGGAAGGAGGTAGCTCCGCACCGCGATCGTCTCCGAACGACTGAGGAGGTCGTTCGGGAGCAGAAAGCGATCCTTGTGCAACGCGGGCGTCGGGAGCATGGCCGACCCTACCCGCTCATCGAGCGCGGTCGTTCCCGGCGGTACCCTCCTCGCCGATGGGTTACGGACGATGAGAGGAGAACGGATGGAGCGGGAGATCCGGGAGCAAGCCGAACTGCTTCCCCGTCTCGCCGAGGGGTACCTGACGACCGCGCGTGCCGCCGTCGCGAAAACCGACCCGCAGATGGTCCTGCTCGTCGCTCGGGGATCGAGCGACAACGCGGCGCTGTACGCGCGCTATCTCGTCGAGGTCCACCTAGGGATTCCCGCGCTGCTCGCCGCGCCGAGCGCGATCACGCGCTACGGCGCGAAGCCGCGCTACCCCCGCACGCTCGCGATCGGGATCTCGCAATCGGGGGCCGCGCCCGACGTGAGCGAGGTGCTCGCCACGATGCGTGAACTCGGGCACGCGACGCTCGCGATCACGAACACCACCGACTCGCGGCTCGGTGCTTCGGCCGACGCGACGCTCCTGTTGGACGTGGGCGAGGAGACCGCCGTCGCCGCGACGAAGACGTTCTCCGCCTCGCTCCTCGCACTGTATCAGGTTGTGCGGGCGCTCGGGGCGGATCTCCCCGCCCCGGATCTGTACGACGCGGAGTGGGTCGAGACGTGCCGCGTCGCCGCCGAGGCGACGAGCGGGCTCTTCGTCCGCTCGTCGCCGACGTTCGCGCTCGGGCGCGGCTACAACTTCGCGATCGCGCACGAGACCGCGCTGAAACTCATGGAGTGCGCGCTACTCCCGTGCAAGGCGTACTCGGCGGCGGATTTCCAGCACGGCCCTAAGGCGCTGGCGGGCGCCGGATCGGCGGCGTTGGATCTCTCGGGGGAAGCGGCGGTCTTACGCGATCAGGGATGCGAGGTCGTCGAGCCTCCATCGTCCGACGCCCCCGGAGAAATCGCTCCGTTGTGGGATGTGGTGTTCGGTCAATGGCTCGCGCTCTTCGCCGCGCGGGCACGCGGGCTCGATCCCGACGCGCCGCCGCACCTGAGCAAGGTCACCCGAACCCTGTAGCACGATTCAACGAGCCGTGTGTGCGTCTGGAAACGGGACTCGGTAGGGTGCACGCCGCATCGATGAGCAGCCAAGTGATGGGTGAGATGACGCTGTTGGCCTATCTCTAAGGAAAGGCTCGACCGCTGAGCCAAACGCGGGGCATACTGCGGGCGATGTTCCTCGTGCTTCCGCAACAGGCACCGTCGCCCAACTCGATCGCCGCTCTGTACACGAAGAGCGAGTACATGATCCCGATGCGCGACGGGGTGAAGCTGTACGCGCAGGTGTACGTGCCGAAATCGGGTGGCAAGCACCCGATCCTCATGGAGCGCACACCGTACAACGCGGGGCCACACGGCGAGACGATGCGCGGCGGCTTCCGCGGATCGAAAAGACTCGTCGAGGCGGGCTACATCTTCGCGTACACCGACGTGCGGGGGAAGAACGGGAGCGAGGGCGACTTCGAGAACGTTCGCCCTCTACTCGACAAGCCGAAGGGAACGCAGATCGACGAGGCGACCGACACCTACGATACGGTCGACTATCTCGTCAGGAACGTGCGCGACAACAACGGGCGCGTCGGACTGTGGGGGATCTCGTACCCCGGCTTCTACGCGGGCGCGGGCGCGGTGCGGACGCATCCGGCGTTGCGCGCGGTCTCGCCGCAGGCGCCGGTCTCCGACTGGTTTCTCGGGGACGACGTCCACCACAACGGCGCCTTCTTCCTGCAGGAGAGCTTCGACTTCAACGGCGGATTCGACGTGCCGCGGGGCGGGACGCGACCGACGATCGACCGCGGGACGCTGAGCGCGTACGACTTCTACCTGCAAGCGGGAGCCTTGAAGAATCTGGAGACGAGCTACTACAAGGGGCTCATCCCCTACTGGAACGAGTTTCTCGCGCACGACACGTACGATGCGTACTGGAAGGACCGTTCGCTTCCACGCCACTTTAAGAACGTCCGTTGCGCGGTGCTCACCGTCGGCGGCTGGTTCGACAAGGAGGATCTATGGGGCGCGCTGAACGTTTATCAGGCGGGCGAGCGGATGAACAAGGGGATTCCGAACACGCTCGTGATGGGGCCGTGGACGCATGGCCAATGGGCCGGACGGGCCGCGACGCTCGCGGATCAGGACTGGGGTTCGGACACGGCGAAATTTTTTCAGGACGAGGTCGAGTTCCCGTTCTTCGAGCGTTATCTGAACGCCAAGACCGTTCCTGCGCCGCCTGAGGCGCTCGTGTTCGAGACGGGCGCGAACGAGTGGCGGCGCTACCCGAAGTGGCCGATCGCGTCGACGCCGCTCGCCGTCGGGCTCGGTGGTGACGGGGTTCTGACCTCGGGCATGGTGACCTCGGGGACCCGGTCGCTCCGCGCCGATCCGGCGAACCCGACGCCGTACCTGGACGAGTACAAGACGAGCAAGCGCGCCCCGGCCGACTGGCTTATCCGCGACCAGCGTTTTCTCCAGGGCCGTCCCGACGTGCTGACGTGGACCGGTCCCGCGCTAGCCAAGGATCTGCGGATCGGCGGAGCGATCGAGGCGGACATCTGGCTCACGTCGACGGGGACCGACGGCGATCTCGTCGTGAAGGTGATCGATCAGTTCCCCGCTACCGGAGCGGGCACCTCACCGAAGGGCGTCTCGCTCGACGGGTACCAGATGATGCTTCGCTCGGACGTGATGCGGATGAAGTTCCGCGACTCGTTCGAGGCGCCGAAGCCGCTCGTGCCGGGGCAGCCGACGCGCGTGCGCTTCAAGCTGAACGATACGCTCCACACGTTCAAGGCGGGACACCGGGTCGTGGTGCAGATCCAGCCGTACTGGTTCCCCATCGTCGATCGCAACCCGAACACGTTCGGAAAGATCCAAGAGATGGCGGACGCCGACTACAAGGCGGCGGACGTGACGATCCTCTCGGGCGGGAAGACCGCTTCGAGGGTCATTCTGCCGACCCTCCGATAATCGCGGGGTCCTCCGGTACACTCCGCGCGTCAAGACCGCACGAGCGGCCAAGCCTCTCCCGTTTCCCTTGCGGAATGGGGGGTGGAAGCGTTCGGCCTCACCGCCGTTTATGAAGCTCTCGCTCCTTTCGCCGCGTCGTGGCGGCTTCGTCGCTCTCCTAGCTATGATTCCCGGCTTCGCTCGTGCGGCCGAGGGTGATTCGGTCGTTCTGAACTTCTCGTCCGACGACAAGAAGTGGATCTATCTCGCGCTCGTGCTCGGGGTGGTCGCACTCGGCTACGGGCTGATGCTCGCCAAGTGGGTGCTCGCGCAGTCGCCGGGCGACTCGCGGATGCAGGACGTCGGGCTCGCGATCAAGGAGGGCGCGATCGCCTACCTGAAGAAGCAGATCGGCACGATGAAGTGGGCCGTGCTGGTCCTGATGATCGGGCTGTACGGGCTCTACGTCGTGCAGGGTACGCAGGTCGCGGCGCTCATGGCGCTCTGCTTTCTCGCGGGCGTGGTGGCCTCGTACGTCGCGGGCTACACGGGGATGACGATCGCGGTGAGCGCGAACATGCGCGTGGCGGACGCCGCGCGGCGCTCGTACAAGCGCGCGCTCGAGATCGGGTTCAAATCGGGTTCGGTCGCGGGTCTCGTGACGGTCGGCGTCGGCCTCATCGGCGCGTCGCTCATTCTTCTCCTTTTCCCTCAGCGTGCGACGACCCTTCTGGTGGGCTTCGGGTTCGGCGGTTCGCTCGCCGCGCTGTTCATGCGCGTCGGCGGCGGCATCTTCACGAAGGCGGCGGATGTCGGCGCGGACCTCGTCGGTAAGGTCGAGGCAGGAATTCCTGAGGATGACCCGCGCAACCCGGCGGTCATCGCGGACAACGTCGGCGACAACGTCGGCGACTGCGCGGGCATGGCCGCCGACGTCTTCGAGTCGTATGCGGTGACGCTCGTCGCGGCGATCGTGCTCGGCGCGGCGACCTCGGCGATCTTCGAACCGGCGATCTGGACGAAGCTCGTCCTCTTCGCGCTCGTCGCGAAGGGTGTCGGGATCGTCGCCTCGATGATCGGGATGCAGTTCGTCAAGGGTTCCGACAACCTCGAGTCCGATCCCCTCAAGCCGATTCGGCGCGGTTTCTACACCGCTGCGGCGGCCTCGGTGCTCGGCATCACGGTCGTCGCCGCGATCCTCATGCAGGGGGTGCAGACCTCCCGGCTGAAGACGCTCGAGCAGTATCGCTACGAGATTCCCCGGACGCTCCGCGAGGCGCAGGCGCGCATCGCGGCCCGTGAGAAAAAGCCGCTCTACGAGATCACGGGAACGCAGATCCTCGCCGATTCTGAGGTCGCGAAGCTTAAGCTCGGCCCCGAGGCCGCCACTTCGATCGCGCAGGTGCTCGCGCAACCGCCAATTCCCGAGCCGACGGCTCCCGAGGGGTACCAGAAGGTCACCGCGGCGGATCGGGTCAATCCTTCCTCGCCCCAATTGGATAAGGCGCTCAACTACACCGTTCTCGCCGCTCCCGCGCAGGGACAGACCGACCCGTTCACGACGATTCGCGCGCGCTACCTCGGTGAAGATGCTGCCAGCCGCTACATCGCGGCGCAGGTTCGGATCAAGTACAACACGCCCGCGCAGACCGACGGAAAGGGCAAGGTGGTGAATCCCGCCCAGAACATCGATCGCACGACGTGGATCGGCCCGGTGCGCCGCGGCGACTTCGAGGCGCAGGCGAAGCAGTCGTCCGAGGCCGCGAAGGCGAGCGGGGGCAACTCCGAGATCACGATCCTCAAAAGTCAGGATTTCGACCTGTACTACAACGCGGCGGAGGACAAGTTCCTTCTCGGGCTCGACGGGGCGCTCGGCGAGAACGAGGAGAGCAAGCTCCAGACGAACGAGCGGCTCGACTACTATCAGGTGGACAACGCCACCTTCAAGCGTCTCGATCAGGCCGCGCGGACGAGTCCGACCGCGCGCGTCGTCCCGCCGCTCGGCACGATCGGGATCGGCGTCGCGGAGCACCGCCCGGTACCGTGGTGGCTCTTCGTGCTTCCGGTCGCCTTCGGCGTGCTGATGGGCCTCGTCATCGAGTTCATCACGAACTACTACGTCTCCACGAGCAAGCGCCCGACCCGCGAGGTCGCGGGCGTCTCGACGGCGGGCGCGGCGCCGATGATCATTCAGGGGTTCGCCTCGGCGCTCGAGTCGAGTGTGTTCATGGTGCTCGCGATCGTCGCGGCGCTCCTCGTTCCGCTCTACATCTTCCCCGCCTCGATCTTCGGGACGACGATCCTCGCGTTCTACGGCGCGGCACTCGTCGGGCTCGGACTGCTGACCACGACGGGCTTCGTGCTCGCGATGGACACGTTCGGTCCGATCTCGGACAACGCGCAGGGCGTCTACGAGATGTCGGGCGCGGACAAGGAAAACCACCAGGGCGCGATCGCGGTCGGACGGCTCGACGCGGCGGGCAACACGACGAAGGCGCTCACCAAGGGCTTCGCGATCGCGACGGCGGTCATCGCGGCGGTCGCGCTCTTCCATTCGTTCGTCGAGTCGGCGCACCTCCAGAACATCGGGCTCCGGCTCGACGTCCCGGAGATCTTCCTCGGTCTCCTCATCGGCGGCGCGGCTCCGTACCTGTTCTCGGCGTTCTCGATCAACGCGGTCGGACGTGCGGCGTTCGAACTCATCAACGAGGTGCGACGTCAGTTCCGCGCCGACGCGGGAATCCTCAAGGGGACGAGCAAACCGGACTACGGCCGGTGCGTCGCGATCGTGACCGCGGCCGCACAGCGCGAGTTGCTCGGCCCCGGCATCCTCGCGATCTTCCTTCCGATGGCGGTAGCGTTTGGATTCTCGATCGGCAAGGCACCGACTCCAGTCGGAAACGAGCTGTTCAACCTCTCGGGCGCGCAGGCGCTCGGCGGGTTCCTCGCGGGCGCGATCGTCTCAGGCCAGCTTATGGCGGTGCTGCTCTCCAACGCGGGCGGCATGTGGGACAACGCGAAGAAGATCATCGAGGACGGCGAGTTCGGCGGGAAGGGCTCCGAGGCTCACAAAGCCTCGGTCGTCTGCGACACGGTGGGCGATCCGTTCAAGGACACCGCCGGTCCCGCGCTGAACCCCCTCATCAAGGTCATGAATCTCGTCGCGCTCCTCCTGGTGGGCGTCGTGGTGCGACCGTTGCCGCAGGGTGTGCTCATCGGGGTGACGCTGGTGTGCGTCGCGTTCCTCGCGGTGGCGTTCTACCTGAGCAAGAAGGGGTCGATCGCGGAGACGATGCAACGTCTCCAAGAGGACGCTCCGGACGTCTCCGGTACGCCACTCGCGGATCCGGCGCAGAAGCCGCGGATCGTCGTCGGCGACGAAGAGTCGCACGGCACGCCGAACGTCTGACGTCCCGCAGGGGGAGAAGCCCGTGCGCTTACCGGGGTCGCCTTAGAGCGACCCCGGAACACGAGAAGCGTATGGTGAATCAGAACGACTTCCGAGGCCAGCGCGTCGCGCGAGCCGAGTTCGGGAGGCGCGGGATCGATCTCGGACGCGCCGACCTCATGGTTATGCACGGCGTCTGCTACGTGCGGGGCGAGGTGGGACGGCTCCCGGGATCGCAGTACGACGATCTCAACCGCGAACTGATGCTCGTCCAGAAGGTGCTTCGCCAGCGCCCCGAGATCCGCGACGTGATCCTCGACGTGAAGCTCCCCGCCGCCGAGATCGTGCAGGAGAAGGAGGTGAAGGAGTACCAGCGCGCCGCTTAAGCGACAGCGTAGCGGATCAAACGTTCGGTGTCTCGGAGGCACTCTCGGCGAGCCGAATCGCCTCCCCCGCCAGATAGAGGCTGCCCGTGATCACGACTCTCTCCTTCGGACGGGTCGGCAGCTCGTTCACGCGCCGGAGAGCCGCTTCGAGGCTCACGCACGCCTCCGCGCGCAGGCCCTGACTCCGCGCCGCCTCGGCTACGGCTTCCGGAGCGAGCGAGCGCGGGTTGTCGACGGGCACGGCGAGAACGTGGTCGATGCTTCCCCACTGTTTCGCGCGGATGTACCCGAGCGCGGTGGCGGAGAAGAACTCGCGCGGATCGTGACCATCGAGCATGCCGATGATCGCGACGATCGGAGACGTGGAGAGGTGCTCGACGAGCGCGCGGGCGGAGTCGGGATTGTGCGCGCCGTCAACGAGCACAGGGCGACCGAAGAGCTTCACCTCGTGCATTCGGCCAGGCAGGCGGGTCTCCGCGAGTCCGCGCGCCGCGCGCTGCGGATCTCGCAGGTACCCTCCGGCTTCGAGCGTGGCTAGAGCGACCCTCGCGTTCGCGAGTTGGTGCCGCCCCGGAATCCCTGGTAGTCCCCAGGCGTCGCCCACGGAGATGGTCAGGCGATCCGCCCCACCTTCGGCGGAGCGATCGTGAGCCTCTCCGGCGATTAAGAGGGGGGCGTCGCGCTCTTCGGCGATCGCACGGATCGTCGAGCGTGCCTCCTCGCCGAGAGGGCCGATCACGCATGGGACGCCGGGTTTGACGATGCCCGCCTTCTCGCGGGCGATCTCCGCCTCGGTGTGGCCGAGGATACTCGTGTGGTCGAGCGAGATCGAGACGATCGCGCACGCGGCGGGCATCACAACGTTCGTCGCGTCGAGGCGGCCGCCGAGACCGACCTCGAGCGCGACGACCTCGACTCCGGCGCGCTTCCACGCGAGGAAGCCCATCGCGGTCTTCACCTCGAACTCGGTGACGCCGCCCTCTTCGGTCTGGTCGAACCGCTCGGCGACTTCGCGGAGCTCGGTCGCGACAGCGGCAAACTCCTTCTTCGCGATGAGCTCGCCGCCGATCTGGATCCGCTCGCGCGGATCGACGACGTACGGCGAGAAGTAACCGCCCGTTCTATAGCCCTGCGCCACCAGCATCGACTGCAGGTAGGCCGTGGTTGACCCCTTCCCGTTCGTTCCGGCGACGTGGAGGTATTGGATCGGCGAGCCGGGGCCGCCCAGCACGTCGTTCAGTCCGGATGCGCGCACGAATGCGCGCATCCGGTCGAGTCCGAGTCTCCAACCGCGGCCCTGGAGACCCGAGAGCCAAGCGAGCGACTCCTCGTAGTTCACGGTCTCAGGCGGTCGCGGGAGTCTTCAGCAGACCGGTGGCCTCGATCCGGCGGACGACCTCTTCGAAGCGCTCGCCGTTCTTGTCGCCCATCAGCGTAAGCGACATGCGGACGTAGCCCTCGCCCTCGGTCCCGTAGCCGTTGCCGGGGATCGCGACGATGTTCGCCTTCTCGAGCAGGGCGGCGGCGAACTGGGCGCTCGTCATCCCGGGGACGGGGACCTTGGCCCAGACGTAGAATGCCGCCTTCGGCTTCGTAACGGGCCAGCCGATCCGGTTCAGGCCATCGACGAGCGCGTCGCGGCGTCGCTCATACATGGCGAGCGTCTCTGTGTTGTCGACGTTCGCGAGCGCGTACGCGCCCGCCTCGGCGATCGCCGGGAACTGCTTCGAGTCGAGGTTCGACTTGAGCTTGTTCAGCGCGTCGACCGCGTCGGGGTTCCCGAGCGCGAAGCCCAGACGCCAGCCGGTCATGTTGAACATCTTCGAGAGCGAGTGGAACTCGATCGCGACGTCCTTCGCGCCTTCGACCTGCATCACGGTCGGGTTCTTCCCGCCGTCATAGGCGACGGTGGCGTACGCCATGTCGTTCACGAGGAGGATGTCGTACTGGCGGCAGTAGTCGACGAGCTCGTGGTAGAAGTCGAGCGTGGCGGTCGCGCCGGTCGGGTTGTGCGGGTAGCAGACGTAGAAGAGCTTCGCGCGCCGCGCCACGTCGGTCGGGATGTCGCTCAGGACGGGGAGGAAGCCGTTCTCCTCACGAAGCGGCGTCTCGTACACCTCGCCCCCCGCCATGAGCGTGTTGACCTTGTACACGCTGTAGCCGGGGTTCGGGACGATGCTGACGTCGCCGGGGTCGATGTAGGTCCACGCGAGGTGCGCGAGCCCCTCCTTGCTCCCGATGAGCTGGACGAGCTCGGTCTTCGGGTCGAGCCGGACGCCGAAGGTGCGCGCGTACCAGTCGGCGGCGGCGTTCAAGAACGGCTCCCACCCGCGCGGGGATTCGTCGTAGCGATGCGTCTCAGGATCGTGCGCGGCCTTGGTGAGCGCCTCGATCACGGGCTCGGGGGTCGGCAGGTCGGGGTCGCCGATGCCGAGGTCGATGACGTCCTTCCCCGCCGCGATCGCCTCGCGCTTGATCCGGGCGATCTCGGAGAAGAGGTACGGCGGGATCGCGTCGAGGCGCTTGGAACGGCTTGGCATCGCCCGTCAGTTTACCGGCGCGGTCTTCCTCCTTCCGGATCGGGCTTCGGTTTGCGGCACTCCGCGCATCCATGCGGAAACGTCGCATTTCGCGGAGATGAGCGCACGATGGTCTCGGCGTTCCGACCTCGTCCGGGGCCACAGGACCTCCTATGAAACAACCCTCCTCGTCGCTCTTCTCGGTACGGCGCTCGCCTCCGGCGCGCACGCCACCGTTCTGACCTTCGACATCGCTGGCGCGGGTGACGGGATCGAGCCTCCCCTGAGGGTGCGGCGACAACGTCATCGCGACGACGGGCGCGTTCTCCTACGGCGCGGACGGAGGGTTCACCCTGGACGTGACGGTGGAGTCCCGGGGCTCGGGCGCGCAGACCGACCTCAACTTCTGGTCGGGCGGATTCAACGATCTCACGAACTTCGTGGAGTACGAGCCCGACGGCGAGGCGGGCTACACAATCACCTTCACGGCCGCTCCGGGATCTACCGTCTCGGTCGCCGGCTTCGACTTCGGCAACTACGGCGGCGCGGTGACGTTGCCGCGCCTGGCGGTTGTCGATAACACCGGGACCGTGCTCTTCGATCGTCCGAACCTCAGCGTGCCGGATCGTTCCGCCGGGCATCTGTTGTTCGCGCCCAACGCCACGGCCACGTCGTTGACGATCTCGCTCGACCTGACCGGGCTTGGGGGGAACTCCGACAACATGGGGTTGGACAACATCCGGTTCCACCAGACGGCCACCCCTGTACCGGAGCCCGCGACGCTCGCCACCTTGGGCCTCGGCGTCGCCGCGATCGCGCGCCGGCGACGCCGCTCGGCCTAACCTCTCGGCCTCTGCGCCCATCCCGCTCACGAGACTGCCTCGCCGAGGAGAGGGAGTGAGACGCCGGTACACTACATGCGGTCGCGGGGCGTGGCGCAGCCTGGTAGCGCGCGTGCTTTGGGAGCATGAGGTCGTGGGTTCGAATCCCGCCGCCCCGACCAGACTCGACGTGGTCGTTCTCGTCTCCCCCTCTCGTTCGGCGCAGCCCGAGTTCTCGGAGCTTCGCCTCTATCTTCAGACGGGGAAGGCCTTCTCGCTAGGGGAGGAGGTCGGTGAGGCGGTGCGGTTCGAGATCGGGCCGCCGCCCGCCTCGCCGTGGCGCGCGAACGGCGACCGGAAGCGATTCGTCTACCTCGCGTGGCTCGACCCGGAGGGAGCGATCGTGCGGAGGATCAAGCTTTTCGCCCAGGATCTTCCGCCGGAGGCCGAGGAGGTCTCGATCTTCGGACTCGACCCGAAGGGGACTCCGGCCTGCTCGCGCGCCCGTCTTCGCCCCGGAACGGACGAAAAAGGACGTCATCCGGTCGCGGGGCGAAAAGGGAGATCGTGACGAGCGTCAGGACGGTTCGGCTTCGGGATTGCCGTCGGAGCCTTGGCCCGAGTTGGAGGCTTCCTCGGCCTTCTCCAGATCGGACCACGGCGTGATCACCTCGGGGAGCGGGATCTCGAGGAACTCGCACGCGACGCGGACGGCGGTCGGGGCGATCCAGCGGGCGCTGGGCATATACGCGGTGCGGCGGCCGTCCTCGCTCGACCACGGATCCTTCGCGAGGGCGGCGCTCGCACGTGCCCGGTCCGAGCTCTTGCCCTGGCCCAGGCGCATCACGTCGCCGACAGTGGACTCGATCACGTAGAGACCACGATCGTCGGTGGCGGGAGAGTGGATCGTCACGCCCAGAGTCTACGCGCCGCGCGCCCTAGACGCGCGGCCGTCCTCTAACCCTCGTCCCTGTCGCGCTCGTCCTCTTCGTCCTCTTCGTCGTCCTCGGAGGTCGCGTGGAGCGTCGTGGGCATGACCGAGCGCCCACGGATCGAGTGCCAGAGGATGTCGTTCAGCTCCACGTCGGGGGCGCTCTCCTCGCGGAAGCGGTCGATGAGGCGAAGCGAGTCGGCGGCGCGATAGCTCGTCCGGGCGTTGACTTCGCTCAGGATCGATCGCGCGGGGAGGATCGCGGCGTACGGCTCGGCGTTCACGGTCGTGCGCGCGAAGAGATCGATCGGGTCGGCGGTCGCGTCGTAGGCGCTCATCGGCTTCATCCCCAGAAGCAGTTCGATCGTGCGGAGCATCGAGTCGGTGTTGAAGAACCGCGAGTCGACGTTGACCTTCCCCGCCGCCGCGCGGCGGTTGTACGGCGAGACGACGAGCGCGATCGAGCGGTGCGCGTCGACGTGATCGAGCCCGGCCTGGGCGTCGTCCTCCAGAACGCAGATCGCGGTACTCGACCAGAACGGCGAGTGCGAGACCGCGTCGACGACCTGCCCCACCGCGTAGTCGTTGTCGGCGACCATCGCGCGCGCCGAGCTCGCGCCGGTCGCGGTGCCGCGCGTGTGGTCGCGTGGGAGGCGCAGGAGCGTCAGCGCAGGGAGCTTTCCGCTCTTCACGCATCCGTCGAACTCGCGCTTCCACTCGCTGAAGCGGCTGGGAGAGCCGTGCGCGCCGAAGCGCTTGAGCTTGTGCGGCGCCTCGATCCCGTGGCGCAGGAACGCCTCGGAGTCGGGGTACTCCAGATCGTACTGGCGGAACGACTCGTCGGTCGCGCCGACGAGCGCGCGCTTGTTCGGAACGTCGCGGGCCTCGTTCGCCTCGCTCCCGGGCTTCGTCGCGCCGAGCGCCTCGACGTCGCCGACGAACATCCCGTAGTTGCGCAGGCTCACCCGCGCGCGTCGCGCGGCGTCCCAGATGTAGCCGCCGGGGCTCTCGGCGACGTCGGGAATCCGATGGAGATCGACGGGGTAACCGTTCGTCTCGCCCTCCTGGTCGTAGGCGCGTCCGCGCCCCGAGTAGTTGTAGGGGACGTTGCGCGCGGTGTACTCGTTGATCATCCCGCTCGTGCTCCAGTTCCAGCCGTCGGCGCTCACGTCGGCGCAGACGTAGAAGTTGTCGAGGATGCCGAAGCGCTCGGCGAGCGCGTGCTGGTTCGGGGTGATCTCGCGCGGGAAGAGCGTGATCGACGGATCGCCGTTCGCGCCCGCGATGTCGCCGAAAACGTTGTCGTACGTCCGGTTCTCCTTCACGATATAGATCACGTGGCGGATCCCTGGGTTCGTGAGCGTCGGAGGCTTGCGATCGGCTCCGGCGTTGGCAAGCACCTGCCGCGTGCTCGCCGGTAGCGCCTTCAATACGGTGGCCAGGTCGATTCGGCTGACGGTGCCCTCGAGGATGTTCAGAACGTAGCCGCCCTTGGCGTTCGGGTTGCGGGCGCGATCGCCCTTGGCGTTCGCGACGAAGAGCTTTCCGCCGGGGGTGACGGCGACGGCCGTGGGATACCAGCCCGTTGGTAGGTAGCCCTCGACATCGCCGGTCTTCCGCTCGACGACGGCGACCGCGTTCAGGTCGCCGAGCGCGACATAGAGATTCTTCGCGTCGGTCGCCATGCCGAGCGGGGTGCAACTCGGGAGCCCCCGGAACGCGGTCGGGCGCAAGAGGATCGTGCGGACGATCCGACGGGTTCTCGGATCGAGGAGGACGACGGTGTCCGACCCCGAGACGGCGACGTACACGCCTTCGGCGGTGGGAAGCAGGTGGGTCGGATTGCGCCCGACCTTCACGTCGTCGACCTTCGCCTCGTCCGAATCGGAGCCTGAGGGACGCACGATCGAGACGATCCCGTCGCGCTCGCTCGTGACGAGGAGGTCGTCCCCGACCGCCGCGACGTCGAGCGGGAACCCGCCGACGCGCGCGTACGTGCGCGCGCCCTCGGACGAGAGGAGCGCGAGTTCGCCACGCGCGGCGTCGCCCGCATGCTCGTTGCGCGCCGCGACGAGGCGGGGGGCGTTGCCAGATGCGTTCGGCAGAAGGGCGAACCCGGCGAGGAAGTGCTTCGTCGGGGCCTTCGGATCGGCGGGGTCGGCGTACTCACGGGCGAGGGCGACCTCTCCCTTCGCACTCACCGTGTACTCGGTGACTCGGTCGTGGTGGCCGCGCGCGACGAAGAGACGCCCGTCACCCGCCCACCGTAGCCCGAAGTACGCCGCGTCCTTCTTCTCTTTCGCCCCGGCGTTTAGGGAGATCGCCGCCAGCATCCGCCCGTCGGTCGCGTCGAGGATCGAGATCTGTTGGCGGTAGCCCTGGCTCACGACGGCGAGCCTCGTGCCGTCGGGCGAGAGCGCGAGGTTGGCCGGGAACGAGGCGACCTCAGTCGCCTCAACGGGCGGCGTAATCCGATGTCCGTTCGAGACGCGCTCGCCGGGAAGGAGCCACGCTCCACCTGCCGCGACGGCGACGCCGGACAGGAGCGCGAGGAGAGGGACGGCACGCATGCGGCGGTTGTACCCGTCGTCTTTACGACGAAGGTTAAGAAGGGGTGCGGCGTCTTCGGACAAGATGAGGCGTGCTCGCGTTGCTCGCTCCACCCCCATCCCTTCCGGCAGACGAGGTCGTCCGCCGGATCGAAGGGTGGGAGGTCCATATCGAACGGCGGATCCTTACCGAGCGCCCGCGGTTGTGGGAAGCCGCCCAGGGGGAGATGCGGCGCGAGTTCGAGCGGATCGAGCGCGTCGTGCCCGACGATCCGCTCGCAAAGCTGAAGACGGTCCGGATCTGGGTGCATCTGGACAATCCGGCGAACGCCGGGGCTGCCTTCCACCCGGACCGGGGTTGGCTCGTGGAGCACGGGCAGGACCCGCGCATGGCGCGGGGGATCGAGATCGGGAACCTCGAGCACTTCGTCGCGTGGACGTACGACCAGCCCTGGATGCTGATGCACGAGCTCGCGCACGCCTATCATTTCGGAACCTTGCCGAGTGGCGCAGAGAACGCCGATGTGAAAGCGGCGTACGACGAGGCGGTCGCCTCGCACCGGTACGAAGGCGTTCTCCGCGCGAGCGGCCGGACGGAGCGCGCCTACGCGCTGACGAATCCGATGGAGTACTTCGCGGAGACGACCGAGGCCTACTTCGGGCAGAACGACTTCTACCCGTTCGTGCGCGCCGAACTCCAAACGTTCGATCCGAAGGCGGACGCGCTCATGCGGAAGATCTGGGGTGAGCCCGTGGTGCGGACGCCGAAGGGCTGAGACGCGCCGCTCCAGAGCATGGGCGCATCGGGGGCGGTAGCCTCTCCTCTGCGATGGAGCCCCTGCCGACCCTTCTGGATCTGACCACCGAGGAGGCCCGGCGCGACCGCGCCGCCTACGACGAGATCCACGCGGCGTGGACCGCGCGCACGGCGCAGGTGCTCGCGGGCGGAGGCGAGGAGGCGGTGGCGAAGCACCGGAAGCGCGGCAAGATGCTCGCGCGCGAGCGGATCGACGCACTGCTCGATCCAGGCTCGGCCTTCCTCGAACTCTCCACGCTCGCCGCGTGGGGGATGTACGAGGGCGACGCGCCGGGGGCGGGGATCGTCACGGGGATCGGGCGCGTCCACGGGCGTGAGGCGATGATCGTGGCGAACGATGCGACGGTTAAGGGGGGCACGTACTTCCCCATGACGGTGAAGAAGCATCTCCGCGCGCAGGAGATCGCGATGGAGAATCGGCTTCCGTGCGTGTACCTCGTCGACTCGGGCGGGGCGTTCCTGCCGCTCCAGGCGGAGGTGTTCCCCGACCGCGACCATTTCGGACGGATCTTCTACAACCAAGCGCGGCTCTCGGCGCTACGCGTCCCGCAGATCGCGGCGGTGATGGGGAGCTGCACGGCGGGTGGGGCGTACGTTCCCGCGATGTGCGACGAGTCGATCATCGTGCGCGGAAACGGGACGATCTTCCTCGGCGGTCCCCCGCTCGTGAAGGCGGCGACGGGGGAGGAGGTCAGCGCGGAGGATCTCGGCGGGGCCGACGTCCACACGCGGCTCTCGGGGGTGGCGGACCATCTCGCCGAGGACGACGCGCACGCGCTGGAGATCGTGCGCTCGATCTTCTCCCACTTGGGACCGAACGCGCGCCGTGAGGGCGACCGGATCGAGGCGCGCGACCCGCTCGGCGTGCCCGACGATCTTCTGTCGCTCATCCCGAGCGACACGAAGCGCGGCTTTCCGATCCGCGAGGTGCTCGCGCGGATCCTCGACGGGGGCGAGCTCCACGAGTTCAAGGCGCGGTTCGGGACGACGCTGATCTGCGGGTTCGCGCGCGTGATGGGACACGCGGTGGGGGTTCTCGCGAACGACGGCATCCTCTTCTCCGAGAGCGCGCAGAAGGGGGCGCACTTCATCGAGCTGTGCGAGGCGCGGGGGATCCCGCTCGTGTTCGTCCAGAACATCACGGGGTTCATGGTCGGGCGGCGGTACGAGAACGAGGGGATCGCGCGCCACGGGGCGAAGCTCGTCACGGCGGTGAGCACGGCGAGCGTGCCGAAATTCACCGTGGTCGTGAACGGAAGCTACGGCGCGGGCAACTACGGGATGTGCGGGCGCGCGTTCGGGCCGCGCCAGCTGTGGATGTGGCCGAACGCCCGCATCTCGGTGATGGGCGGCGAACAGGCGGCGAACGTCCTGACGACGGTCCGCCGCGACGCGCTCGCCGCGAAGGGAGCGAGCATGACCGACGAGGAGGCGCTCGCGTTCGGTGCGCCGACGCGCGCGAAGTACGCCGAGGAGAGCGAGGCGACGTACTCGACCGCGCGGCTGTGGGACGACGGCATCATCGACCCGCGCGACACGCGCCGCGTGCTCGCGCTGGGGATCGAGGCGTCGTTGAACGCTCCGGTTCAGACGCCCGGATTCTCGCTGTACCGGATGTAGCGGGCCAATCCGGCGATCGCCTCGGATTCGTCGGCGGGAGCAGGATTTTGGCAACGAAACGTCGGCCATAGCCCCATGTAGAACACCAATTTTTACATTCGTGGGGTGGAGGGTGTAACATGCAGGATCAGCCGGGGTCGTCTCGGCCCTGCCCTCCTTCCCGGAGGTGACGTCCATGATCCGCAGAGCCTTCACCCTCATCGAGCTCCTCGTCGTCATCGCCATCATCGCGATCCTCGCCGCCATCCTCTTCCCCGTCTTCGCCCAGGCCAAGGCCGCCGCGAAGAAGACCGCCGCTCTCTCCAACGTGAAGCAGACGGCCACGTCAACACTGCTCTACGGCACGGATACTGACGATCTCTTTCCGTTGGCGACCATGAACGTTCCAGAGTTTGGTCGTACCGTTACGACCGGCACTCAAGATCGATTCGTGCCAGTTCCCGCTTCGCTTTTGGGTGCGTCAGAGCCGCAGTACAAGAAGAACTTTGCGAACTCCTTTGTTCACAACGCGGTTCAACCGTACATGAAGAGCGTGGCTCTTCTCAAGGATCCGGTTGGGGTGGACAAGCTTCTCTCTGGTGGCGCGATGCCCGCGATCGCGACGATTCCCGCGGGAACTCCTTCGACGACCTACACCTACAATGGCCTGATGCAATCGTCGAGCAGCAGCTCTGTTGCCTCGCCTGCTAACGGCATTCTCTGGTGGAATGGTCAGGGCAAGAGATCTCTTGTCGGAGCGGGTTACGCTTCTCCCTGGCTTTACTGCCTGCTGGATGCGCCGTGCACCTACGTGCCCGACAAAGCCAACTGTTCCGCAGACAAGGCGAATGGAGAGGCGAGTTCGTTTACGAGATCTTCCTCAGCAACCGGTTGGGATATGCACGGGAATGGGTTTGTCTTCGCCTACACGGACGGCCACGCCAAGTTCCGAAAGAATGGAGTCGGCACAAGGGGAACACGTGATCCGCGGACAGATCCCTTCGGTGAGTATTCGGGAGCAACTGATGGAAACGTTAGCCCGAACAGATTCCGACGCTTCTTCTCAGCGAACTACTGCCACGCCTATCTCTTCCGTCCTGATCTTGATTACTCAACCTGGGACAACGCGGTTCTTGAGGCTAACTAACACAATGAAGAAGTTGCTTCTGCTTCCGCTCGTCATCGCTTTCGTGGGCTGCTCCAGCAACGAATCTGAGGATGCTCCGGCGCCCAAGGGCAGTGCGCCGACCGTCACCGCTCCCCCCCCGGGAATGACGGGACCAGGTCAAGGTGGCGGTCCGGGTGGATCGGCTGTCGACTCTGGCGAAGGTTCTAAGTAGGCTCAGTTAAGGAGCCTGTCGCCGATCGGATCAACCTTTCAGGGTGGTTCGATCGGCGACTTTTGTTGCCAGGAGCCCAGTGCTTCCATCTACCCCGAATGTAAAAAGGGGTTGTGCTCTAAGTAGAAAACCGTTGTATGATGCAGTCGCCAGGGTCTTGATCCTGGTAATCCTCTTAGGAGGAGGCCATCATGAACCGCAGAGCCTTCACCCTGATCGAACTCCTGGTCGTCATCGCGATCATCGCGATCCTCGCCGCCATTCTCTTTCCTGTGTTCGCGCAGGCGAAGCTCGCGGCGAAGAAGACGGCGGCGCTTAGCAACGTCAAGCAGATCGCTACGGCTTCCAATATGTATCTGAGCGATTCGGACGACATGTATGCCGAGGCTGTGTCAGGAGGATGTACGAACGACGCGACCGCGGTCAACAAGCTGTGGAGTGCGCTGATGTACCCCTATACGAAGAATCGGGACATCTACAAGGACCCAACGGACGGGCAAGCGTGGGCTGGATTCCGCTATGCCTCCTCGCTCGCGCTGCCCGAAGTGGGAGCGAAACCCTACGACACCCCGTGTGGAACGTCCGGTACGGCAGGAAACCGCGGTGACCTTCGGGCCGCGACACTGGGATTGAACCGTCAGTTCTTCAGCTACTACATCTGCGGGACGGATACCGGGCAGATTGGTTGTCGTCTTCCGATCTGGGAGCCTGCACCGAACGCCGGAGCCTGCGCGGCTTACTTCACAAACGCGAGCTCGATCGACTCGGCCGCGAGCTTCGTTCTCCTCGCTCCGACGACTCCAGATTGTGGAAGTGCTCAGACCTCGTACGTCTCAAGCGCCGTCGACCCGATGAACGCGAAGGGCGGATGGTCCAGCATCAGCTCGCGGCAGGGGGACGGCGCGTCGCTCGCCTTTGCCGATGGGCACGCGAAGTTCATTAAAGCCTCGGCGGATTCGCAACTCGCGACGATCGCGGGGAATCCGAACTTTCGGCTTGGCGCCTTCCAGAACCGTGGGGCTGTCAGGCGGCGACTCCAAGGAACCGCGACGAGCTCCAATGGGACGCTGAACTGCGTGAACCATAATCCCGCCAAGCTTCAATGGAGCGCCTTTGTGGCGATGCCGGGAGAGAACGCGGCGCTCGACACGCTCTGCAACGCGAACTGATCCCGTGGCGAAAACTGAGACCAAGATCGAGCCGAAGACGATCGCCCTGATCGCGGGCGTCGTGATCCTCGTCGCCTTTGCCCTCTGGCAGGTGACGCGCGCAACGACGGGTGCATCGAGCGACGTGACGTACACGCCCAAAGTTAAACCGCCTCCCGAGAGCGCTCGCCCTCCTGGATTCGAGAAGCCGGGAGGCGGTGCCGCCGTCCCGGGCGCTGAAGGCAAAGCCCTCTCGGGGGAGTAACCCACGACCAAAAGAGGGTCTCCGGTCCAAGCGGACCGGAGACCCTCCCCGAGTTCTCGACGAGGCGGATTACTTCTCGTCGACGATCTCGCCTTCGACGACATCGTCGTCACGCGAGGTGTTCGCGGCGCCGACGCCCGCTTCCTCGCCCTGGGCGTTCTGCGCCTCATAGAGCTTCTGCGCGACGGCGTGGCTCTCGGTCTCCAGCCGGTCGTACGCGGCCTGGATCTCAGGCTGAGCGCCGTTCGGGATGACCTGGCGAAGCTCGGCGACGAGCTCGGTCACGCGCTGGCGGAGCGCCTCGTCGACCTTGTCGCCCGCATCCTTCAGCGTGCGTTCGGTCGAACTCGCGAGCGACTCGGCCTTGTTGCGGAGCTCGGTGAGTTCCTGCGCCTGACGGTCGGCGTCGGCGTTCATCTCGGCCTCGCGCATCATCCGGTCGATCTCGTCGCGGTTGAGGTTGCTCGAACCCGAGATCGTGATGCTCTGCTTCGCGCCCGTGCCCTTCTCGAGCGCGGTGACGTTCAGGATGCCGTTCGCGTCGATGTCGAACGTGACCTCGATCTGCGGGACGCGCGCCGGCGCGGGCGGAATGCCCGCGAGGTGGAAGCGTCCGAGGCTCTTGTTGTCCTTCGCCATCGGGCGCTCTCCCTGGAGGATGTGGATCTCGACCTCGGGCTGGTTGTCCGCCGCGGTGGTGTAGATCCGGCTCTTCTTCGTCGGGATCGTCGTGTTGCGCTCGATGAGCTTGTCCGAGATGCCGCCCTGCGTCTCCACGCCGAGGCTCAGCGGGGTGACGTCGAGGAGAACGATGTTCTTCACCTCGCCGCCGAGGATGCCCGCCTGGATCGCCGCGCCGATCGCGACGACCTCGTCGGGGTTCACCGAGCGGTTCGGGTCCTTCCCGGTGAGCGTCTTGACGAGCTCCTGGACCTGAGGCATGCGGGTCGAACCGCCGACGAGGATGACCTCGTTGACCTCGTTCGCCTTGAGCTTCGCGTCATCGAGGGCGGAGAAGAACGGCTTCTTCACGCGCTCCATGAGGTCCGAGGTCAGGTCCTCGAACTTCGCGCGGGTGAGATTGAGGTCGAGGTGCTTCGGCTCGTTGTCGACCGCCGTGATGTACGGAAGGTTGACCTGGGTCGAGACGCCCGACGAGAGCTCGATCTTCGCACGTTCGGCGGCCTCGCGGAGGCGCTGGACGGCGGCGCGATCCTTCAGGAGATCGACGCCCTGCTCCTTCTTGAACTCGCTCGCGAGCCAGTCCACGATCTTGTTGTCGAAGTCGTCGCCGCCGAGGTGGCTGTCACCCGCGGTGGACTTCACCTCGAACACGCCCTCGCCGACGTCGAGGATCGACACGTCGAAGGTGCCGCCGCCGAGGTCGAAGACGAGGATCGTCTCGTTCTCGTGCTTGTCCAGACCGTACGCGAGCGCGGCCGCGGTGGGCTCGTTGATGATGCGGAGCACCTTCATGCCCGCGATCTCGCCCGCGTTCTTCGTCGCGTTGCGCTGCGCGTCGTTGAAGTACGCCGGGACGGTGATGACCGCCTGATCGACGCTCTCGCCGAGGTACGACTCCGCGTCGGTCTTGAGCTTCTGAAGGATCATCGCGGAGATCTCCTCGGGGGTCAGATCCTTGCCGAGCGCGGGGATGCTCGCGACGGCCTGGTTGTTCTTTCCGCTCTGGATCTTGTAGCCGATGCGCTTCTGCTCGTCGGCGATTTCCTGGACGCTGTGGCCCATGAGTCGCTTGATGCTCGAGATCGTATTGTCGGGGTTAACCGCCGCCTGGCGCTTCGCCGTGACGCCGACGAGCCGCTCGCCGTCCTTCTTGAACGCGACGACGCTGGGCATCGTGCGCGCGCCTTCGGCCGTGGCGATGACGACGGGATCACCGCCTTCCATAACCGCGACGACCGAGTTGGTGGTGCCGAGGTCGATTCCTACCGTTTTTCCCATGTTCTACTTCAGTGGCAAGACACTTGAGTGTCCTGCGCTCAAGTGTACCAACGTGAAGAAGCGGCGTGAGGTTCCGCTTTTCTCGCCATACTTTTCCGCAGATGACCTCGCTCGATCTCGCCCGCGCCGTGGCCTCCGAGTTCGACTTCCCGTACGACTCGCTCGAGTGGTTCGCCGAGCGCGGGAACATCAACCTCGACGCCTTCGATCTACGCGCGGGCGACCGGCGCTGTCTTCTCCAGCGGATTTCTCCTGCTGTGTTCACCCAGCCGGGGCGCGTGGTGCGAAACATGCTCCTCGTCACCGAGGCGCAACGCCTCGCGGCGAAGGACGATGGCGTGCGGTGGGAGATTCCGGGGCTCGTGGCGCGGCCCGATGGCGCGTACACGGTCGAGCGCGACGGAACCTGGCGGCTCGTTGCGTTCATCGAGGGTTCGGTGTCGTTCAAGCGACTCGCGGTTCTCGATCGCGACGCTCAACTCCGCACCGCACGCGAGTGCGGGCGCGGGCTCGCGATGTGGCTCGACCGCACCGCAGACGTCGATCCGGCTTCCCTACGCTCCTCGCTCCCGGGGTACCGCGATGCGCGGATCTACCTCGCACAGTGGGACGCGGCGGTGCGCGGACTCCGCGACGGTTTCGAACTGCCCGAGGATGAGGAGGTCCGTGACTCGTGCGCGGGGCACTACGCGGTGGCGCTTCGCGACGAGGAATACGTCGCACGCCGCAACGCGCCGGAGATCGACGCGGCGGTGGCGTTCGTCGATCGTCACCGCGACCTGCTGACTGAAATCGCGGACGACAGATCGACGGGGCGGATCGCCGACCGCGCGATCCACGGTGACACGAAGCTCGAGAACTTTCTCTTCGACGCGGAGACCGGCGGCGCGATCGCGCTCGTCGATCTGGACACGATCATGCCGCACTCGTGGCTCGTGGACTGGGGCGACATGGTCCGCTCGCTCTGCAACGTCGCGGGCGAGACCGAGCGTGATCTCGACCGGATCGCGGTGGACGACGAGATCTACGTCGCCGTGACCGAGGGTTTTCTGGGGGAGATCTCCTCGGCGACGCCCGAGGAGATCGCGCTCATGCCCCGCGCGGTCGTCGCGATCGCAATCGAGCTCGGCATCCGCTTCCTCGCCGACTACCTGCGCGGCGACACCTATTTTCGCCTCAGCCCGCTCGACCTGCCCGACCTGAACCGCGTGCGCGGGCTCGGGCAGTTGCGGCTCGCCGAGCGGCTGCTCGAACGGCTCGGCGAACAGAACGCCGCCTCATTGTCATGACGAGCCTGGAAGACGGATCTTATCCACGACCGAACACGACGCGTCGGTGGACGCGCGGGCAGGCCCTCGTCCTCTGGAGTTCTCTCGTCTGGGGAGCGAGCTTCCCGATCTGGTGTCGCCCCTTGATCCTGTTCGTGAACGCAGCGATCGAGACGTGGCCCGCGGAGATCACGTCGCTGATCGGCCTGACTTTGCTCGGGATGGGTGCGATGTTAGCGCGAGCCGTGTACACCAGGTTGAACGATGCGCGGGTGAGCCTTATCAGGATCGCGTTCCTCACGATCCTCGCCTTCGTGCTGATCCCGCCAGGAACGATCCTCCTCGTCGAGGGTGTCGGCTACCTGTTCGGAACCCCGCAAGCAAGGTAGCGGGCTCAGCCTGCGTCGCGGACGTAGAGCGTGGGCCAGTCCTCGGGGGTCTCGACGAGTTCGGTCGCCATCGCGCCGTCGACGATCGCGTCGAAGAACGTCTCGCGCTCGGGCTCGTCGCGCACGATGTGGTCGTAGCTCTCGCCGTAGAACGGGGGCCAGCGCTCCTCGGTGATCTTCACGATCGCGTTCCCCGCCTTCGTCTTCCCTTTCTCGACGAGGTCGCTCAGTTCGGCGCGCTGGCCGCTCTTATCGGGTTCGACCTCGCACATGAGCTCGGTTCGGTCGGGGAGGACGGTCATCGCGAGGATGCGCCACTTCCGGCCGTCGAGCTTCAGGAGGTTGCGGTAGAGGATCATCCGCTCGTTCTCCTCCAGATTGCGGCGGTGACGGAACGTGACGAAGTACGTGACGTCGTCGGCGCGCCAGTGAGGCAGGCGACCCTGCCATGTCGAAAAGTTCTTCCAGGGCAAGACCCTTTTCTACGCCTGCAAGGCGCGAACCAGATCGGCCTTGCTCATCCGTGAGCGTCCCGGAAGGTCCTTCTCCTTCGCGCGGTTGTACAGCTCGTCGCGGCTGAGTTCCTCCAGCGGGCGGTTCGGGTTCCCCGTTCCCTGAGTGCGCTTGTTCGGCGTACGGCCCTCCTCGCGACGTCCCTTGTTGACAGTACGGGCGGCGATCTCCGCGGCGCGCTCCTCGGGCTCGCCGCGTTGAAGCTCCGAGACTTTGATCGCCTCGTACTTGTCCTGATCCTCTTTCGTCCAGGCGGGCATGTCTCCTCTACGTCCAGGCTAGAAGAGGGTTTCAGGAGAGGGCGGACTCGCCGCGTTCGCCCGTGCGCACACGGATCGCGTCGAGCACGTCGCTCACGAAGATCTTGCCGTCACCGAGCTCGCCCGTCCCGCACACGCGGATGATCGCCTCGATCGCGGGTTCGACCTCCTCATCGCGGACCACGGTCTCGATCCGCACTTTCGGGAGGAGGTTCAGCGCGTAGGTCGAGCCGCGGTACGTGTCGGTGCGGCCCTGCTGGCGGCCGTAGCCGCGCACGTTCTCCGCCGAGAGCCCCGCGATCCCGATCTCCTCGAGCGCGAGCTTGACCTCCTCCAACCGGTTCACGCGGACGAACGCTTCGACCTTCTTCACGCCATCATGATGTCACGGTCCCATGCGGGAGAGGGCCGAAACCGCTCGATGAAGTCCCCACGATCTGTCCCCGACTTCCCCGCACTCGCGCTCTTCGGCGGGTTGGCGGTGCTGATCGCGACTTCGACTGGGCTCTTTGGGAAGGCGGGGCTCCCGCTCGCGCTGGTCGCGGCGGCGGTCGCCGGGTACGCCGCGTACCGTGCGCTCGACCAGAGTCGGTCGGTCCGCAGCCGGCTCCGGCACGTGGAGGAGAGCCGTCGTCTCGCCCGGATCGAGACCGAGCGGCAACGCGCCTCGATCGACGCGTTCGCCGACGGTCTGGAGGTCGGGATCGTGATCTGCGACGCCGATGTGCGCGTGGTTTACGCGAACCGTACCGCACGCGAGATGTTCGGGACCCCCTCGCCGATCGGGCGCGCGTTGCTCGCGATGACGCTCAGCCCCGAGATCGAGGCGCTCGTCGATGAGGCTGCGGAGGACGCGCGCTCGGTTGAGCGCGAGATCGCTTTCCACCGGCCGGGAGATCGGGTCGCGCTCGTGAAGGCGTGGAATCCCGACCCCGACGAAGGGCGCACCTTTCTCTCGCTCATCGAGATCTCCGATCTGCGGAGGCTCGAGCGCGTCCGGCGCGACTTCGTCGCGAACGTTTCGCACGAGCTCCGCACGCCGATGACGATCATCCGGGCGTACGCCGAGACGCTCCTGGACGACGACGACTCCGAGTTGCGCGCGCGCTACCTCGGGAAGATCGTGAGCGAGGTCGACCGGCTGACCTCGATCTCGCACGACCTCCTCGTGCTCTCGGCCGCCGAGAGCGGCACCGTCGCCTCCGGACCCACCGACCTCGCCGAGATCGTGAAGAGCACGGTCGGTGCGTTGCAGAGGCAGGCGCAGGACAAGGGGCTGGCGCTCCGCTACGAGGGCCCTGAGACGCTCGTGATCGCCGGCAACTCGGCGCAGATGACGCAGGTCGCGATCAACCTCGTGGAGAACGCGGTGAAGTACTCGCGCGAGGGCACGATCCGTGTGACGCTCGCGGCCCGCGAACGCGACGCCGAGCTCTGCGTCGTGGATACCGGGATCGGGATCGGCTCGGAGCACATCGAGCGGATCTTCGAGCGGTTCTACCGCGTCGACAAAGGGCGCACGCGCCGCGACGCCAACGTCGGCGGCACGGGGCTGGGACTCGCGATCGTGAAGCACATCGTCGAGGCCCACGGAGGGAGCGTCTCGGTGGAGAGCGTCCTCAACGTGGGCTCGACGTTCTGCGCCCGTCTGCCGTTCGCGACGGCGAGCGTCGCTCCCGACCGGGCGGAAGAGACGCCGGCGACTCCGTAGGTTAGGGAGCCGGGGCCGGGAGGGCCGTGATCGTGGTCGCGCTCCAGATTCCCGTGCGGCTGACGGTCGCGACCGCGACCGCGACCTCGGCCTCGGTGGCTTTGATCGTGCGTCGCCGCGCGGTGCCGAGCTTCCACGGCGACCAGATGATGTCGCCCCCCAGGCGTGTTCCGATCGCGACCGCCGTGTAGCGTCGGTTCATGTCGTCCGAGGCAGTGACGGTCACGGCATTGGGGGCGGTGCGCTCGAGCGTCTCCACGCTCGGCGTCGGCGGGGTCGCGTCGCCGAGCCACGGGGTCTCCGGGACGGCGGCGGGCTCGCGGTAGGTGTCGAGCGCGAGCGCCCGGCGCACGCCGTTGTAGTCCTTCAGAAAGGCTTGCATCGAGAAGTGGACGTTGCCGCCCGCCCCGTGGCTTCGCGTGATGTCGATCTGGTCCTGGACCTCGCGCGGGCTCCACTTGCGGTCACTCGGGTTCGTGCGGCTCGTGAAGTTTCCGGGCCACAGGTGCCGCGCCTTGAGGTTCTCGCTCTTCCAGTAGTCGAGCAGGACGGGGTAGCTCTGCGCCTTCTGCGCGATGGGCCAGTAGAGTTGCGGCGTCCAGTAGTCGAGCCAGCCCTCACGGAGCCACTTGCGCGCGTCGGCGTACAGGTCCGCGTACTGGTCCACGCCCGCCTCGATCCCTTTCGGGTAGCCCGAGCGGTAGATCCCGAACGGCGAGATCCCGAACTTCACCCACGGCTTCGTCCGGTGGATCCCCGCGTAGGCGTTCTCGATGAACGTGTCGACGTTCCGGCGTCGCCAGTCCTCCTTGGTGAGCGTCCCGCCGCCCTTCTTGTAGCGCGCGTACGAGGGATTGTCAGGAAACGGGATGATCCGCCCTGCGGAGTTCTTCTCCTGATACGGATAGAAGTAGTCGTCGATGTGGACGCCGTCGACGTCGTAACGGCGCACGACGTCGAGCATCACGTTCAGACTGCGCTCTTGGACGCGCCGCTCCCCCGGATCCATCCACAGGTAGCGGGCGTACGTCTTCACGACCGCCGGGTTCGTCACCGCGATGTGGTTGCGAGCGAGGGGACCTTTCTGCGCGGGGTGCTTCGCGCGGTACGGATTGAACCAGCAGTGGAGTTCGAGGCCGCGCGCGTGCGCCTCGCGGCATGCGAACTCGAGCGGGTCCCAGCGCGGGTTCGGCGCGCGGCCCTGGAGCCCGGTCAGATACTCGGACCACGGCTCGTACTTCGAGGGGTACAGCGCATCGGCCGAGGGTCGGACCTGGAAGATGACCGCGTTGAGGTTCATCGCCTGCGCGACGTCGAGGATGTGAATGAGCTCGGCCTTCTGTTGCGCGGTCGAGAGGTTGCGGCGGCTCGGCCAGTCGATATTGTCGACGGTGGCGACCCACACGCCACGGAATTCACGGGGCATCGGCGCGGGAGCCCCGAAGAGTGCGAGCGGAGTCGGATCAGCGTTCGGAACGGCCACCGCCTGCGGAAAGAGGATCATCTGCCCCCTGTATACCGCTCGCCAGCGAGGATAAGGTCCAATGGACGCTCATGCGGATCGCGCGCGCCGAGATCGTTCTCCACGACTTCACCACGCCCCCCGGCTTGGTCGTCTCGCGCATCGAGCTCTCGGGCGAGGGGCTGGAGCCGCATTCGGACCGGCTCGACGCGGAGGGGCCGATCCCGTTTCGGGCGACGATCGAGGAACTCGCGCTCGCCGAGTTCCTCGATCGCGAGAAGCCGGGCGGTCTGACCGGCTTCGCGGTCCGCATCCGTCCCGAGGCGATCTCAATCCGCGCGACGAAGCGGATCATCCTCGCGGTGCCGCTCGCGATCGAATGCTTGATCGAGATCGAGGATCGCCGTCGGCTGAACATCCGGCTCCTTGAGGCGAGCGCCTTCGGAGCGGGGGTGCGGACGCTCGCCGAGAACGAGATCGCGAAGGCGAATCCGGTCTTCGATGCCGCCGACGTCCCGGTGCGGCTCGAGTTCGATCGTGTGGAGCTCGCCGACGGGACGTTCACACTCGTCGGTAAGCTCTACGGGCCGCTCGGCGTGCCTCCGGCCGCGACAGGGGCGATCACCGGGCTCGAATCAACCTAGTCCGGCGTCCTCGCGCTCCTCGCGCGAGGGGTGGATCTCGTGGAAACGTTCGAGCAACCGCGAGTAGACCGCCGCGTCCCCCGACGAGAAGACGACGAAGCGGATCTCCTGCAACGGGGTTCCGCGCTTCGCCACTCGGACCGCCTCTCCGAGCGCGATCGGGGCCGCGCGCTCGATCGGGAAGCCGTAGATCCCCGTTGAGATCGACGGGAACGCGATCGTGCGCAGGTCGAGATCCTCGGCGCGCGCGATCGCGTTGCGGTAGCACGCGGCGAGCAACTCCGGCTCGCCCCCGTGGCCATCGCGCCACACCGGACCGGCGACGTGGAGGATGTACCGGGCAGGGAGCTCGAACCCGGGCGTGGTCACCACCTGCCCCGTCGCCGCGCCGTTCGGCGCGACGGTTTTCAGCTCGCGCAAGAGGGCTGGCCCCGCCGCCGAGTGAATCGCGCCATCGACCCCGCCGCCCCCGCGCATCGAGGTATTCGCGGCGTTGACGATCGCGTCAACCTCCTGCTCGGTGATCGAACCACGGATGAGTGAGAGACGAAGGCCATCCACGTGGGTTTGCATAGCGTGATCTACGGGGCCGTATTCATACGGGTGTCAGACAAACGTGGCAGGGCCACGCTAAGTTAGGGCCATGCAAAGGCGCATCCTCATCCCTATCCTCTTGGCTCCCCTTCTCTTGACGGGCGTCGCCTCTGGGGGAATCGTCTCCGCTCGCGCTCAAGCGACCGGAATCCTTGGGGCCGGGGTCCCGAACTTCTGGGTGCGCGCGGGGTACCGCGTCGATCGCGTCGCCGATCTCGCCGGGGTGCGTTTTCTGGAGTTTGGGGCAGATGCGAACACGCTGTACGCCAGCCGTCCGAATTCCAATGACATCGTGACGCTGCGCCGGGGGGCGAACGGCACCTTCACGGCTTCGACCTTCCTGAGCGGCGTTTCGACCGTCCACGGGCTCGATTTCGAGGAGGGATGGCTCTGGTTCAGCCAGAGCGGCGCGATCAAGCGGGCGCGCGACACCGACGGGGATGGAGACGCGGACGAGGTCGTCACCGTTCTGAACAACCTGCCCTCGGGCGGTGGACACTGGATGCGCTCTATCCTCGTCACACCGACGGCGTTCTACACAAGCATCGGCGACTCCTCGAACGCGAGCGACGAGTCCGTGACCGAACGACAGAAGATCTGGCGCTTCAACCTCGATGGGACCGGGAAGACGCTCTTCGCCTCGGGGTTGCGGAACACCGAGAAGCTCCGTGTCCGACCGGGCACGACCGCGATCTACGGTGCGGACCACGGGAGCGACAACTGGGGCGCCGCGTACGGTGAGGTCGGAGGGGGGCAGCCGTTTACCGATGTGAACCCTCCGTGCGAGTTCAACCTCTACGAGGAGGGCAAGTTCTACGGCCACCCCTTCGTGGTGGGGGACCGCGTCCCACGCTCGGAGTACGCGAACCGGAGCGATCTCGTGACGCTCGGCGCAGCCACGCAGATCCCCGCATGGAAGTTCGGCGCGCACTGGGCGCCGAACGGGTTTGCCTTCGTCGGCGCTGGCGACAACACAAAGGCGTTCGGGAACGATGCGGTGGTCGCACTCCACGGCTCGTGGAACTCGAGCGTCCCGGTCGGTTACCGGATCGAGCGGATTCTGTTCGACTCCGCCTTCGGAAAGCCGTACGGCAGCCTGCCCCTCGTGATCACCGTTCGAGACGGGGTGGTTCTCGGGCGTCCGGTGGATGTGGCCGAGGATCCTACGGGCGGCTTTCTCTTCAGCGACGACGGCACGGGCCGGATCTACCGGGTCACGTTGGCACGTAGCCTTTCGTCGGGCCGATAACGTGAAGAGGAGCGAGGAGCGAGGGGCTCGGCGGGTACCCTCGCTCTGGGCGAGTGGCGGAATTGGTAGACGCCCTGGATTTAGGTTCCAGTGTCGCGAGACGTGAGAGTTCGAGTCTCTTCTTGCCCACTCCGCCAGGCTCGGCGCGCGTCTAGATGCCCCACCACGGGAGGCCGACGACTTCGTAGTGCGAGCGGTCTCCTGTGCGTAGTGCGGTGAGGAACTCCCTGAAGCCGTAGCGTGGACGGTAACCGAGCCGTTCGCGGGCCCAGGTCGTGTCCCACACGACGGGCCACCAGACCATCGTCGCCGGGTCGATCGCGTGCTCGCGAAGGAGTTCGGGAGCTCCGGGGTAGGCGTGCGCCAGCTTCGATTCGAAATCGCGGTGAAGGTCGGCTAGATCGTCGCGTCCGAACGGGACCGGGGCCATGACGTTGAACGCCTCAAAGCCGTCCTCCGGCGTGTAGGCGATCGCGCGCTCGACCGCCTGAGCGACATCGCGATCGTCGACGCCGCCGAAGAGGAGGCGGACGCCGTAGCGTTCCAGGCTGCTCTCAGGCACGAACATCCCGAAGCGGAGCGCGACGGTCTCGATCTCGCCTCGGCGTCCGGCGAGCGCGCCGGTCTCCTCGGCGATAACTTTGCTCAGTCCGTAGACGTCGGTCGGGCGGAGCGGCAACGACTCGTGCGCGTACCCCCACTCGCCCGGAGCGGCGCGGAGCGAGTCGCCATACACGCCCATCGTGCTGGAGAGGACGACCTTGCGGATTCCGAGGCTCCGCGCCGCCTCGTAGACGTGGAACGTGCCGGTGGCGTTGATCGCCCAGAAGTCGGCCGGGCTCCACTTGTTCAGGTGGATGCCGTGGAGCGCGGCCGCGTGGACGATCGCCTCGCACCCGTCGAGCGCCCGCCGCAATTCCGATTCGTCTCGAACGTCGGCGAGCGCGAACTCGTGTTCGGTCTCCAGCGGTCGATGGTCGATCAACCGGACCGTGTGCCCCGCCCGAAGCAGCGCCGGAACGGTGTAGCGCCCGAGATTCCCGCCCGCGCCAATGATCGCGATCTTCATTCCACCTTGCACTCCGCCGGGATGATGGCAGACCCTGGAAGATCGCTGAAGTCGCGCAGAGCGGGAGCACCGGATCGATTCGATCTCGTAGTCACGGTGAACCTCTGGACCCATTCGGCGTCTGTGCGGTTCGTCTCCCCATGAGCATTCCTCTCTCCGAGTCCCCGGCTGAGGCCTTCGATTTCATCGACCTGAAGACCGTCGCCATCGATCCGGAGCTGGCGGGGATCATTCCGGGTGATCTCGCGCTCCGCGCGCAGATCCTTCCGATCGGTAATGACGAGCACGGCAATCTCGTGATCGCGATGGGGGCGCCCTCCTCGCTCCAGACCGTTGACGAACTCGGCACGACGCTCCGCCGCTCGGTCGTGCCCGCGCTCGCCGATCCAACGCTCCTGAAGGAGAAGATCGAGGAAATCTTCCTCGAGCGCATCCTCTCGGGGCTTCCGGGCCATGGCGACGAGACCGGGGCCGACGCGTTCGACGCGGGGACCGACCTTGCCGACCTCACGAAGATGGCGAGCGAGACCGCCGTCGTCCAGATGGTGAATCTCATCTTCGCGCAGGCCGTGCGCGACGGGGCGAGCGACATCCACATCGAGCCGTATGAGCGCGACGTGAAGATCCGCTACCGCATCGACGGCATGCTCAGCGACCTCATGAAGCCGCCGAAGCGGATGCACGCCGCGCTGATCTCGCGTCTGAAGATCCTCGGCGAGATGAACATCGCCGAGCGACGTCTGCCTCAGGACGGGCGCATCAAGCTCAACATCGCAGGGCGCTCGGTCGACGTGCGTGTCTCGATCCTTCCCACGGTCTTCGGCGAGCGCGCGGTCATGCGTATTCTCGACAAGGGGACTGCGACGATGGGACTTCCCGAACTCGGGATGGCCGCCGACACGCTGGAGACGTTCCGTAAGATTATCGGGCAGCCGTACGGGATTATCCTCGTCACGGGGCCGACAGGTTCGGGCAAGTCCACGACGCTCTACGCCGCGCTCCAGGAGATCGCCAAACCCTCGCTGAACATCCTCACGATCGAGGATCCGGTCGAGTACCAGGTTCCAGGGATCTCGCAGATCCAGGTGCGTCCCTCGATCGGGCTGACGTTCGCGAGCGGACTGCGCTCGATCGTCCGCCAAGACCCCGACGTCATCATGGTCGGAGAGATCCGCGACCACGAGACCGCCGAGATCGCGATTCACGCGGCGCTTACGGGGCACCTCGTCTTCTCCACGCTCCACACGAACGACGCTCCCGGCGCGGTCACGCGACTTCTCGATATGGGCGTCGAGCCGTACCTCGTCGCCTCGTCGCTCATCGGCGTGGTCGCCCAGCGTCTCGTGCGCCGGATCAACCCCGAGGCGATCGAGAGCTACATGCCCGAGTACGAGGCGCTCCAAACGCTCCAGATCTCGCCCGAAGAGGCGGCTCAGGCCGACTTCCGCCGGGCGCGGCCGGACTTCAACGGGAACGCGTTCCGAGGTCGTCAGGGCATCCACGAGCTGATGGTCGTCGACGAGACGATCAAGCGGATGACGGTTGATCGCGCGAGTTCGAGCGCGATGCGTGACCATGCGATCAAGGAGCAGAACATGCGGACGCTCCTCGGCGACGGACGCCGTCTCGTGATGCAGGGTAAGACCACCCCCGAGGAAGTTCTCCGCGTCTGTCAGCGGGAAGACATCTAGTCCATGGCGACCTTCGCGTACACGCTTCTCGAACCGACCGGCAAAAAACGCCAGGGGCTCGTCGACGCCGCCAGCAAGGATGCGGCGATGGCGCAGCTCAACGCCCAAGGATTCGTCCTCGACGTCGCCGAACGCGCCGCGTCGGCAGGCAACCGACTCGAGGGCAAGGGCGAGAAGAAGAAGCGCGGCAAGGTCGGGCGCTCCGATCTCGCGCTCTTCACCCGGCGTCTGAGCGATCTCGCGATGGCGGGGCTTCCGCTCGACCGCGTGCTCCAGGTCGTCGCCGAGCAGAGCGAGTCCGCGACGCTGACCCACGTGAGCGAGGAGGCGCTGAACGACGTGCGTACCGGCACCCCGGTGAGCGCCGCGCTCGCCAAATTCCCGAAGCTCTTCCCCGTGGTTTTCACCTCCACGCTCTCGGCGGGCGAGGCGTCGGGTCAGTTCGGCGAGGTCGCCTCGCGTCTGGCGGACTTCCAGGAGACCGAGGTCCAGCGGCGAAGCCAGGTCTCGGCGGCGCTCGTGTACCCGAGCGTTCTGCTCTTCACCGCGGTCGCCGTCGTCGTCTTCCTTCTCGCGTTCGTCGTTCCGAAGCTCTCCGAGGTCTTCAAGGATCTCGGTAACGATCTGCCCGTCACCACGGTGATCCTACTCGCGACCGCCGACTTTCTCTCGGCGCGTTGGTACATCGTGCTCGGCGCGATCGCCGCGGTCGTGTTCGGCTACCGTGCCTGGTCGGCGACCGAGGCGGGAGCCGATGCGCGCGACAAGATCATCCTGAAGCTCCCCGCCGTCGGTAAGGTCGTCGAGAAGGCGACGATCTCGCGTTTCGCGCGCGTCCTGGGGACGCTCGTCTACGGCGGTGTCCCAATCCTTGAAGGGCTCGAACTCGCGGGACTCGCGGCGGGCAACCGTCAGTTCAAGAAGAGCGCGATCCAGGTTCAGAACGAGGTGCGTGACGGCCGCCCGATCGCCGAGGCGATGCGCGATACCGGGGTCTTCCCTCCGGTTCTCACGCACATGGTCGCGATCGGCGAGGAGACGGGCGACCTTCCGAAGATGCTCGGTCGCGTCTCGGATTCGCTCGACTTCGAGGTCGACAACAATCTCCGCCGCGTCACTGCGCTTGTCGAACCGATCATCGTTCTCGGAATGGGTGGCTTTGTCGGGTTCGTCGTGCTCTCGATCCTGCTTCCGATCTTCAATGCGCAGAACGCGGTGAAATGAGCCCGATGAGGGCACTCTCGGTCAAAATGACCGAACTCTGACGGACATCCGGCGTCTGCGCCGGATACCACCCGGAACTGCGCGCGACTCCGCGCGCATAGTAGGACCGACGCGCATGATGCTCCCCTCCACGATGCCCCGCCCCCGCCCCGGTCTCCGCCCTGGTACGTCTCGGAAGCGCCGACGCGGCTTCACGCTCGTCGAGCTGATCGTCGTCATCCTGATCATCGCGATCCTCGCCGCGCTCGTCGTGCCGAACCTCCTCAACCGGGTTGGACAGGCGAAGAAGGCGAAGGCCGCGAGTGACATCTCGGTGCTTTCGGGCACGCTCCAGAGCTTCCGAATCGACAACGACCGGTATCCCACGGCAGAAGAGGGGCTCCAGGCGCTCCGGACCGCGCCGAGCGACGCTCCGAACTGGCGCGGCCCCTACACCACCAAGGACATCCCGAACGATCCCTGGGGCAATCCCTACATCTACCAGTGGCCCGGACCGCTCGGGGACGACTCGTTCTCGCTTCTCTCGTACGGGAGCGACAACGCCCCCGGTGGGAGCGGCGACGCCGAGGACATCGCGGAAGGCGACCAGTAAGGACTCTGTGCGGGCTCGTGGCTTCTCCCTGATCGAGCTTATCGTCGTCGTCGGCCTCGTCGGTCTGATGGCGGCGACCATCATGCCGCGCGTACTGAACGTGCGCGACGCCGCGAAGTCGCGCGAGACCGGGGCCAAGCTCCTCGCCGCCGTCGAGACCGGACGCGCGCTCGCCCGCTCCCGCGGCGAACGCATCGTCGTGGGTCTCGATCCGACGGGAGGGCAGGTTTCGCTTGCCGACGCGAACGACGGGGAGAAGGACCGCTTCGACTCGAAGATCTCGATCTCGGGACCGTTCACCGTCTCGAGCATCGAGCGGACCGAGACGACGGGGACGAGCGTCGACGCCGCGAGCGGCGAGACGCTCGGCGTCTTCTTCGAGGACGGGACGGCTGAACCGGCGACGGCAGAACTCACGCTGGGCGGGCAGTCGCGCACGTTGCGCGTTGACGCCGATGGGACCGTGACGCTCGGAACCGACCTGCAACCCGCCGCCGAGCGCGAGAAGTGGGCGGCCGGGGATTTGGAGAACCGTGCCTAGAGTGGGAGCGCGCGGCTTCACGCTCGTCGAGGTGCTCGTCTCGGCGATCCTGCTCGGGGTCGGGGTGGCGGCTTGCCTGGGCGCGATGGGTTCGCTCGCGAAGGGCGAGACGCGCATCCGAGACATCGAACGCTTTACCGCACTCGCGCGCTCGAAGTACGACGAACTCTCGATCGAAGATCCGAACGCGACATCCGGTGATCAGAGCGGCGACTTTACCGACGAGGGTGAGCCCGGTGTCGAGTGGACCTGGACGAGCGAGGCCTCCGAAGTCGAGAATCTCGACGCGGTGAAGCTCACCGTCAACGCGCGCGGTGCGGACGATAGCGCGCCCCGGGCGGTGCTCTCGGGTCTGCGTTACCGTCCCTCCGCTTCGACGACCACGGCGGCGACGCCTTGAGACGCCCCCAGCCTAGACGCCGTGCGTGCAGAGGCGGTTTCACCGTGATCGAGATGATCGTCGTGATGACGATGACCGCGATTCTCATCGCGGGGGCGTTCTCCGCCTACGCCGGGGCGTTCGGGTTCGATCAACGCTCGCGCGACGCCCGGGAGCGGCAGGCGGTCGGTCGCGGAACCGAGGATCAGATCCGCGCCTGGATCCACCGCGCGGCGCTATCGACAGTGAGCACCGACACGGCGAGCTACTTTATCGGCGGGGCGGAGACGGACTCGTCCACCTTGACCTTCACGGCGGTCGGCGATCGTCCGGGGGCGAGCTACGTCGCCTCAAACGAGTCGTTCGATACCTCGAACGAGCGGTTCGGACCGCAGGGCGGACCCGCCGA
>JADMIO011251655.1_pt1 | contig 50315 bp, 52 predicted proteins | sample 8958161 | NCBI WGS metagenome assembly JADMIO01 (sample SAMN16585339, study PRJNA669376) | soil metagenome | isolation source: Crop rotation soil | place: USA: Cullars Rotation, Alabama | collected 2011 | reverse complement strand
CGCGACAACTTGTCCACGTGGAATTCTAAGCTTAGGATCCCAATGTGCTGGAAAGCCGGTTTGGTGCAACATACCCCCGAAGGGAGCCCCAACCATGAAGCGCTTGAGCATTGGCCTTGCATCCGTTTCCCTCGCCGCTGCCGCCGCCGGCCTCACCGGTTGTGCATCGACGATGGAGCCCGCGATGGCCGCGGGCACCGCGATGGCGTACGGGATCATCTATGCATCGACCGCGGTCGCCATCACAACCGGCCGCACGCTGACGACGGTTCTCGGCGTCGAAGTGCGGACGATTCCGTACGACGCCAAGCCGCCGTACGGCGCGATACTGCCGAAACCGGTCCCCTGACCTACCGCAAGCTCGACAGGTATTCCGACAGCAGGTCGATATCGGCCGGCGTCAGCGGCGTTGCCGCCGCCGTCATGTTGCCATCCATGTCGAAGCGCGTGCCGGCCTTGAACCCCTTGAGCTGCACGCGCAGGTACTCGACCTGCTGGCCCGCCACGCGAGGGACGTGCTGCTGCCCCATCAGCGTGGGACCGTGGCACTGGACGCAATTCATCCGCTGGGCGACAGCCCGAGCGGCCGCGACCTTGTCCGCCGCGAGCGCGGGCGCGGTCACTGCGCGCTTCTGCGCCGAGAAATAAGTGCCGTAGTCGTTGATGTCGGCGTTCGCCATGTCCTTGGCGATCGCGCTCATCACGTCGTTGACGCGACGGCCTTCGCGATACATCACCAGCTGCGTCGTGATGAACTGCTTCGGCTGTCCCGCGAGCGCAGGAATGACCGGATCGGCCGGATTGCCCTGCGGCCCGTGGCACGCCTCGCAGATCTGCGCCTTCGCCTTGATCGCCTCGGCGTCGGCGGCGTGCGCGGCCGATGCTGCAACGGCCGCGGCACCTGCCAGCAACGCGGCGGCGAATTTCGTGAGAAATGAAGCCGCCGCGTCCACCCGTCGTTGCCGGATCACTTCCGGTAGCTGACCCGATAGATGATGCCGTTGTAGTCGTCCGACACCAGCATCGAGCCGTCCTTCATCTGCAGCAGGTCGACCGGACGTCCCCACATCGGCGGATCGCCCTTATCGTCGGTGAGGAAGCCTTCGAGGAACGGCTGCAGCTTCGCGTTGCCCTTCGAGTCCCACGTCACGCGCATCACGTTGTAGCCCTGCTTGGTCGACCGGTTCCACGACCCGTGCATCGCGATGAACGCGTTGTTCTGGTACTCGGCGGGGAACATCTTGCCCGTGTAGAACTTGATGCCGAGCGGCGCGATGTGCGCGCCGAGCTTGAGCGAGGGCTTGTCGAATTCATCGCACGAACGCGCGTTGCCGAACTCCGGATCCGGGAGGTCGCCCTGGTGGCAGAACGGATAACCGAAATGCATCCCCTTGCGATTGACGCGATGCAGCGTGTCGTGCGGCAGGTCGTCGTTGATCCAGTCGCGCGCATGATTGGTTGCCCACATTTCCTTCGTACGCGGATGCCAGTCGAAGCCCACCGAGTTGCGGACGCCGCGCGCGATCGTTTCCATCTTGCCGGTCTTCGGATCGACGCGGTTGAGCGACGCCTGGTCGTACGTCGGCATCACGATGTTGCCCGGCGATCCGATGTTGAAATACAGCCAGCCGTCGGGACCCATCGCCAGGTATTTCCAGAAGTGGCCGGCCTGGTTCGTCGGATCGAGATGGTCGATGACGACCTTCGCTTCGGGCGGATTGTCGAGACGGTCCTCGATGCCGTCGTAGCGCGTGATCCGGTGCCGCTCGGCGACGTACAGCGTGCCCTTGTCGAACGCGATGCCGTTCGGCGACTTGAGGCCCTTCAGGACCGTCTTGATCTCGCGCTTGCCGTTGCGATCGACGATCGCGTAGATGTTGGTAAGGTTGCGGTTGCTGACGAACACCGTGCCCTTGTCGCCGAGCGCGAGCGAGCGCGCCTCGGGCACGCCTTCGGCCCACACCTCGACATGGAATCCCGGCGGCACCTTGAGCTTGTCCATGTGCAGGTCGCTCACCGGACGACCGGTCATGTGCGGCGCGAACGGATGCAGCGTCGACTTGGCGTGCTCGTCCTTCATTCCCTGCTTCCACGCGGGCGGTGGAGCGGGCTCGGCACCCGGCGGCGGCGTCTGCGCGAGCGCCGACAACGCAGCGAACGAGCCGGCGAGCAGGGTGCTCGCCGGGACGCAGCGAGCGGTGCGTTTCAATGCAGCTGATTCGGACATGGGATGAACCCTCCTGGTCTGACTGGTTATTGAATGTTGTCGTGCGCTCGAACGCGCCTCTTGTAGGGATCGGGACAGCGTAACACGCGCGCTGCCCGGCCGATGTCGTAGCCCGCCTGTATCGCGGATCGTCAGCGGATCTTCTGGCCGCGATCGGTGACGACATCCAGGAACGCGGCGATCTCACGGTTCTGCATCTCGTTGTCGGCCGCGGTGATGCCGGCCGCCGAAGCGTGGCCGAGCGGCCGATGCGGATTGATCGGAACGACGCGCACGTCGCCGATGTAATGCGCTGCTTCCATCGCCTCGTATTCGGGATTCAGCAGGTCGGTCGTGCCGGTGAGCATCAGCGTCTTCGCCTTGATCGAGCGCAATGCCCGGTGATAGTCGCCGTTGAAGCCGGGCGTCGTGCCGACGTTGTGCTGGTCGTACGCCCAGCTCTGGTAGATCCAGTCGACGGCGTCGATGCGGCGCCAGCCGCCATCCATCACCGACTTCAGGAACCCGATCGCGTCCTGCGCGTTCGGATAGAGCGCTTCCTGGAATCCCGGCGTGCGCACGATGACGCCCGACAACCATCCCGACCACAGCCGCATCCCCTGCTCCGGCGGCTCGTTCGCGGCGTAGTTGCCGCCCTTCCATCGCGGATCGGACATGATGCTCTGGCGCAGCATCTCGAGCACGCCGGTGGTCCACGCCGGGGTCCGGCCGAGCGGAATGATCGGCACGACGCTGTCCATCATCTCGGGATAGCTGACCGCCCACTGCAACGCCTGCATCCCGCCCATCGACGCTCCGACGACGGTGACGAGCTTGCGGATCCCGAACTTCTCGGCGACCAGCCGCTGCTGCGAGTTGACCATGTCGCGGATGTTGTACTTCGGGAACTGCATCTTCGGCTGCGCCCTGCTGTTCGACGGCGACGTCGTCAGCCCGTTGCCGATCGCGTCGGTGGCGATGATGAAGTACTTCGTCGGATCGAGCGCCTTGCCCGGGCCGATCAGGTAGTCGATCCGGTGATGGTTGCCGCCGATGGCCGTCACCATCAGGATCGCATTGGTCCTGTTCGCATTCAGCGTGCCGTGCGTGACGTACGAGATCGAGAAGTCGCGGATGACTTCGCCGCTTTCGAGCTTGAAGTCGCCGAGCGCGAAGCCCTGGTGCGGCGGATCGGTGGGCGTGTGCGCCAGCGCGCACGCGCACGCGAGCCATGTGCACATCGCGATCGATGCCCGGATACGCATGATTCCTCCCCTCGGTTGCCGGCGCTCTTGTAATCGTTGGGCCGGAAACGCGATCGTACCGCTTGTGAGGCGTGCTGGAAACTGCCGCGCGGCCGGGCCTGCTATCGGGTCGGCTCGCGCTTCTTGAACACGATGATGTGCTGCATCGGCAGCGTCTCGACGACGCGCTCGAGCTCGAGCGGATGCACCGACGCTTCGCGCTTCACCTGCTCGACGCTCATCTTGTGCAGCGGCTTGATCGGAATGGCCGGGTCCTCGGCCTTGTACTCGACGAATGCGACGCGACCGCCGGGCTTCAGCGCCCTGACGATGCTCGCCAGCAGCTCGTACGGCTGCTCGAGCTCGTGGTAGACGTCGACCATGATCGCCAGATCGATCGAGGACGGCTCCAGGTGCACATCGGCAGTCGCGCCCTGCACCGGCTTGATGTTGGAGATCTTCTCGCGCTTCGCCATCGCGGCGAGCATCCGGATCATCTCGGGCTGCACGTCGACCGCGTACACGGTGCCGCCGGGGGCGACCAGTTTCGCGATCCGGCGCGAGACGTACCCCGTGCCGGCGCCGATGTCCGCGACTCTCATTCCCGGCTCGAGCCGCAGCTCGGGCAGCATCAGGTCGGTGCGCTCTTCCTGCTCGCGCTCGGCGCGCTCGAGCCACTCTGCGCCCTGCCATCCCATGATCCGCGCGATGTCGCGGCCCATGTAGCGCTTGCCGATGCCATCGTTCGACGGCGCGGTGCGCTCGTAGCGCGGCGGTGGCGCCTCGGCGTGCGTGGGGACGGCGGCGATCGAGATTGCGACCGCTGCTACCGCCCACGCAAATGTTGTCGCCAGCGACCGGTGCAATGAGGCGTGCATCGACGAAGCGTAGATCAAAGAGGCCGGCGCCGGAAGCCGGATGCGCTGCTGCCGCGATGTTCATCACGCCGGAACGCCCGCGGCGGCTGTTGCACCACGGGCGGCAGGCCCGGCCTGGGCGCGGCGGACGACGTCGGCGGCGCAGGCGAGGCGGGTCGCGCTAGTGTGCCGCGAGCCAGCTGCGAGCCGCGACGAGCTCCGGTCGCGCCGTGGCGCGCTCGGCGGCCGACGCCAGCATCTTTCGATAACTCGCCTCGGCAACCTCGGTGCGACCGGCGGCGCGCGCTGCTTCGGCCGCGCCTGCGAGTGCGTTGAACCGGTTCGGCTCGCGCTCGAGCACCTTCTGGAATTGCGCGAGCGCATCGTCGGCGCGTCGCTGCTGCAGCAGCATCGCCGCATACAGCTCACGGGCCGGTACGAGCGGGCCCGGCGTGACGATCGACTTCTCGGTGGCGTCCTCGATGTCCGCTGCCTTCCCCAATGCCGCAAGTGCGTCGGCATGCCGGTCTTCCGCCGCCAGGATCATCGAATCGACGACCTGGCGCTGAATGTCGACCTGCTCGGCCCAATACGCATCGCGCTTGTCGCGAAGCGTGGCGGCGAGCGCGGACAGCCGATCGCGATCGCTGCGCGCGCCCTCGATGTCGCCGACGCGCGCGCGGCCGAGTCCGCGGGCGAAGTGCGTGATCGCGTCGACGTAGGCAAATTGCGTCGGCTCGACCGTCAACGCCGCAGCCGCGGGCCAGTCGTGGCGCTCGATCACGTACCGGGCCCGGCTCGCGGCCTTCGCGTACGGCGCGGTGCGCACGCTGGCGCCATACCCCGAGACGCGGCTCATCTGGTCGATCACGGCCCTGGCGTCGTCGTCCTGCGCGAGCTGCAGGTGCGCGTAGACCATGTAGTCCATCGCATGCATCTGGTCGTGCGGCTCGTTGTTCTCGCGCGCCGCCTTCGCCGACGCCGCGTTCGATGCCACCGATTCCTTCCAGTAGCCGACACGGGTGAAGATGTGCGACGGCATGTGCAGCGCGTGCGGCGCGTCCGGCGCGATTTCCGCGTAACGCTTCGCCGCGTCGAGGCCCTTGTGCGCGATGGGCGGATAGTCGTACAGGTGGATCAGGTAATGCGCGACGCCGGGGTGATGCGGCTGGCGCACGAAGATCGGTTCCAGGATGGCGGCGCCTTCGAGCTGCCGCGCGTACGTCTTGTCGTTGGGCGATGCGGCGACGTTCAACGTTATCGCGTATGCGATCTGTGCCTCGTCGTCATCGGGGTAGCGCGCGGCGAGCGCCTTCTGCGCCGCGAGATAGCGTTCGACACGATCCTTGTGCGCGACGGTCGCGAAGCCGGCATAGAACGCGCCGAGCGATTCGATGTATTCGCGCTCGCGCGCCGTCGGCTTGCCGGTTGCGCGCGCCTTGGCGATCGCCTCGGCGCCTCGGGCCACGTTCGCGGCGGGCGGAGCGATGTGCGGATTGAGCAGAAGGCTCAAGGCGATTCCCCACCATGCAATGGCGCAGTCGGGGTCGGCGGCGAGCGTGCGCTCGAAATGCTGGGTCGCCTCGCGGTACCAGAACGAGTGCTGGTACAGCATTGCGGTGTCGAAGCTCTGCTGCGCCGTTGCGCTGCACGAAGTCTCGAAATGGACGCGGCCGAGCCGCTCCGGCGACGCCGTGTGGGCGATTGCGAATGGCGATGACAGCAGGCTGCATAGCGCGATGCCGCCGAGCGTCGGGCCAAGACTCGAGGGTTTCGATTGCATTGCGGTCTCCTCTTGAAAATGACACGCAGCCGTAACTTGCTCCACGCCGAGGCTGCCGTCCAATATATTATGTGGATGAGAGTTGATACCGGATCGGCATGAATGAAAATGGAGCTCCGCCACCTGCGAACCTTCGTGGCGACCGTCGAACAGGGGACGGTCTCCGGCGCCGCCGAAAGGCTGCACATCGCGCAGCCCGCGCTGTCGCGCCAGATCCGCGACCTCGAGGCCGAGCTCGGCGTCCGCCTGTTCGAGCGCTTTCGCAAGCGGCTGGTGCTCACCGCTGACGGCGAGGCGCTGCTCGGACAAAGCCGCGCGCTGCTCGACGCCGCGCGTGCGCTGATCGAGCGCGCGCGAACGCTGGACGAGCGGCAGGGAGGAACGCTGCGGATCGCCGCGACGCCGCAGTCGATCGAGGGCGTGCTCGCGTCGTCGCTCAGACGGCATTCGAAGCGGCATCCCAACGTCGTCATCGAGCTGGCCGAGAGCTCCGGCCCCGAGTTGCTGGCGATGGTGGAGCGCGGCGACGTTCACCTGGCCATCGCGCTGCGCGGTCTTGCGCAGAATTATCGCGACGCCGCCGGCGCGATCGCGACGGCGGACCTGCGTCCGGTCGAATTCGTCGCGGTGTCCGCCGAGCGCACGCCGTTGACGGACGCCCGCACCATCGACATCGTCGAGCTCGCGCGCCATCCGCTGCTGATGCTCGATCACACGTTCTTCGTTCGCAACCTCGTCGACTCCGCGTGCCGCGTCGCCGGCGTCCGTCCGAACGTCGTGTTCGAGAGCCGGACGCCGCATACGCTGCTCGCGCTCGCCGAGGCGGGCCACGGCGTTGCGGTCGTGCCGTCGGTGCTTCCGACCCATCGGTACCGGCTGCGCGCCGTGCTGATCGCACACAATCGCCGGCTGCTGCGCGAGACGTTGATCATCTGCTGGAGCCGGCAGCGGGAGCTGCCGCGGTTCGTCGACGAATTTCGACGCTCGCTGATCGTGCGCACGCGGGCGGCAGCGAGCGGCCGTGCCCGCGGCAGCGCACGAGCGTAGACTTGGCCGCCACGTTCAACGGACTTCCCTTCAACGCACATGGATACCAAACGAACCGCGATCGTCACGGGCTCCGGCACCGGCGTCGGCGCCGCCACTGCATTGATCCTGTCGCAGCGCGGGTGGAACGTCTGCATCAACTACTCGCGGAGCGAGACCGAGGCCCGCGAGACGCAGGCACGATGCGGCGCCGCCGGCTCCGATACGCTTCTCGTCCAGGCCGACGTTTCCGATGACGCCGCGTGCCGCCGGATCGTCGATGCGACCGTCTCGAAGTGGGGGCGTCTCGATGCGCTGGTCAACAACGCCGGAGTCACCACGTTCGTCGGTACCGACAACTGGGACGCGCTCGATGCGGCGGCATTCGCGCGCATCCTGGGCGTCAATGTCCTCGGCTGTTTCCAGATGACGCGCGCCGCGCGGCCGCACCTGAAGGCGAGCCCGAGCGACGGCGGCGGCGCGATCGTCAACGTGTCGTCGGTCGCGGGCTCGCAGGGCCATGGATCGTCGGTGCCATATGTCGCGTCGAAGGGCGGAATCAACTCGATGACATTGCATTTCGCGCGGCAGCTCGCGCCGGAGATCCGCGTCAATGCCGTGTGTCCCGGGCTGATCACGTCGCGATGGTTTGCCGAGGGCGTCGGGCAGGAAGGCTACGAGAAGATCAAGGCGCAGTACGAGCAGCAGGTGCCTCTGGCGCGCGCGTCGACGCCCGAGGACGTGGCCGAGGCGGTCGTCTGGCTCGTCCACGCGCGCACCGTTACCGGCGAGCTGGTGCAGATGGACGCCGGCATTCATCTCGGACCGAGGCGCTCGACGGTGAAGCCGAAGACTTGAGCCGACCGTTCGACGAGCTGCGTTAACATCGCCGGCAGTCCGTTCCGGCATTTCGCTTCATTCGATGCGTTCGTTCATTTCCTGGCTGTCGGCAGGCGCGCTGGCGATCGCGTTGCTCGCCGGCTGCTCGACCGCAATCCCGTTTTCCGACGTGCCGATCGCCGAGTGCCGCGGCGCGGCGACGCTCGATCGCGACACCGGCCAGCGCTTCGACACCGAGGCGCGCGACCGCCCGTCGAAGGCGCCGATCGTCAAGGTGATCGAGTTCAACGACGACGGCGAGCTCGCCGATCGCTGCGACTATTCCGAGGTGCTGACCGAGATTCGCGAGCCGCCGAGAAAGAACGGACGCCGCATCGATCCGCAGCGGCCTTCGGAGCCGGCGAAGATGGTGGTGCTCTACGTGCACGGCTGGAAGCACGATGCGTCACCGGGCGACTCCGATCTCGCACACTTTCGCGAGTTCGTCGAACGGCTGACGGGACAGGAAAAATCGACCGGCCGAGCGCGCGACGTCGTCGGCGTGTTCATCGGATGGCCCGGCGCGCTGATCGACGTGCCGATCCTCGAGGAATTCACGTTCTGGGGACGCAAGCGCGCCGCCGATCGCGTCGCGCAGGCGGCGTACCTGTCGAAGCTGATCGGCGCGATCGGCAACATCCTGTGCCAGCGCGGCAACTCGAACGATTCGTTCATCGCGATCGGCCACAGCTTCGGCGCGCGGATCCTGTTCGCGGCGACCGGACAGGTGATCCTGCAGAACCTGCAGTACGCGCACCCCGGCGTCACTGGTGGCACGTACAAGACGGTGCGCGGACCAACCGATCTCGTCGTGTTGCTGAATCCCGCGTTCGAGGCGGCGCTGTACACGGCATTCGACACCTCGCGGCGCTGGCAGGAGCGTTTCGATCCGCGGCAGCAGCCACTGCTGGTCAGCATCGCATCGACCGGCGACGCGGCGACCCGGGTGTTCTTCCCGATCGGACAGCGGATCGACCTCCAATGGCACGAGCGGCAGCGCTTCACGCTCGGCAACTACGTCCCCTACATCACGCACGACCTCGCGCGACTGCCCGAAGCGATCGCCGCCGATTCCGCGATCTCGTGGTACGACGGCCATTGCCAGGACACCGTGTGCCTGAAGCGCCGGGCGCAGGGCGAGCGCGACCAGCCCGGCAATCCGTTCATCATCGCGCAGACGACGCCAGACCTGATCCGCGATCACAACGACATCTGGGGCGTTGCATTCCAGAAGTGGCTGACGGGATTCGTCGAGACGCTGGAGAAGGCGCGCGTGACGACAGCGAGCGAGCGCTGCCGCGGCTGAGCACGAACGGTCGCTGAACCGCGCTTCGAATGCGCCGACCGACTCCGCTTCGACTCCGCTTCGACTTCGCTTCGGCGTCGCTTCGACTTCGCTCTCGCTTCGACTTCAGTCGAGGTTCTTGAGCAGCCTTTCCCAGAAATCGAGCCGCTTGGTAAGCGTCGACACGATCACGTACTCGTGCAGCGTATGCGCACCGTCGCCCTCGGCGCCGAGCCCGTCGAGCGTCGGCACGCCCATCGCGGCGGTGAAATTGCCGTCGCTGCCGCCGCCCGTCGGCGGCGCTTCGTTCAGCGTGAAACCGGCCTCCGTCGCGTAGGCCTGCGCGCGCTTCAACAGCTGCGCGATCGCCTCGGTGCGCACCATCGGCGGACGGTTGAGCTCGACGTCGATGTCGACCTCGACGTCGGGCGTGATCGCCTTCATCGCGCGCATTTTCGAGAGGACGAGTTCCGCCGCTTCCATGTCGGGGATGCGGAAGTCGACCATCGCGTGACAGTGCTCGGGCACGGTATTGGTGACCGTACCGCCCTTCACGGTTCCGACGTTGACGGTGATGCCGCGCGCGTAATCGGTGATCGCTTCGAACGCGAGGACCTGGTGCGCCATCTCGCGAATCGCGCTGCGGCCCTTTGCGTGATCGACGCCGGCGTGCGCCGGTCGGCCATGCACGTGAACGCGCGCCAATCCCGTGCCCTTGCGCGCGGTTACGCACTTCCCCGCGTCGGCGCGCGCCGGCTCGCCGACCAGCGTGTAACGCGCACGCCGCGCGTGCCGCTCGATCGTCGCGCGCGAATGATGCGTGCCCACTTCCTCGTCGGGCACCAGCAGGATGTCGACCGGCAACGCCGTCGATCCGTGCCGGGCCGTCATTCGCCCGAGCGCCGTCACGGCGAGATAGGCGCCGGCCTTCATGTCGTAGCCGCCGGGGCCGTACAACCGGTCGTTCTCGATGCGACACGGGTTCTCCTGCAGCGTGCCGATCGGATGCACCGTATCGAGATGGCCGAGGATCAGCACGCCGTCGCGATTGTCGCCGGTCGCGCGATTGGTGACGCGAAGCACGGGGCCGGTCGCATCGCCGACCGCGATCATTTCGGTGCCGAGCGCCAGATCCTTCGCGTGCCGCTCGGCAATCGCCGCCATGTGCGCGATCGATTGCGGCGAGCTCGACGGCGATTCGCAGCGTATCCATGCGGCGATGTCGTTGGCGAGGTCGGATGAAGTCGGCAGATCGGACATTTCGTTTGTCTCCGTGGAACCCGCGTGCCTATCGCGCGCAGCGCTCACTATAGCGCTCGACGGTCGCGCTGCCGATCGACGAATGGCTCATCCCGGGCGTCGGGCTGCCGCCGATCACGTACACCGAGTCGCCGAGCACCGCAGCGCGCGCGAAATTGCGCGGCGTCGGCATCGGGGTCATCGCGGTCCACCGTGTCCGCTCGAAGCGCAGCACGTCGCCGAGCGACGATCGCGTCCGCTGCGATTCGCCGCCGAACACGTGGATCGATCCGCAATAGACGACGGCACCGGCCGTCCCGCGCGGTGCGATCGACGGGCCGCTCGACCATCGCTTCGACGCCGGATCGTAGACGTAGACGTCGCCGAAATCGGAAGGACCGCTGCGCCCGCCGATCGCGTGGATACGTCCATCGTGCACCACGACCGCGGGACTGCCTTCCGATCGCGGCAGCGGCGGCAGCGACATCCACTTGTCCGTTGCTGGATCGTATGCATCGTGATCGTCGATCGTCGATCGCGAGTTGCCGCCACCGAGAACGTGGATCCTGCGATCGAGGACGACCGCGGCGTGTCCACCGCGCGGCGCGGGCAACGGCGCCGCGTTGCTCCACGACTTCGATTGCGGGTCATAGACGAGCACTGCGTCCGTCGGCACGTTGGTATCGGTCCGAAAGCCGCCGATCACGTAAACCCTGTCGTCGAGCATCACCGCGGCCGGCGCGTTCAATCCGGCGCCCGGCAGGCTGCCTTCGTCGGTCCATTGCCGGCCATCGAAACGCTCGATCGACAGCACGGGCGCGCCACCCGCGCCGGTGCCGCCGATCACCCACACCGACGACCCGTTCGACGCGATCGCATGCGCGGCGCGCGCGTTGGTCATCGGCGGAGCGGACGCCCATGTGCCCAGGTCCGCATCGCGCGTCATCCAGTCGAACGCGGAGAACAGCGTGCCGACGAACGCCAGCATCGCGAGGTGGAAGTAGAGCACCGCGTCTCCTACCGATCGATGGCCGCGATCAGCATCGAAGCTCGGCGATCATCGCCACGGAACGGCGACGCCAAGCTTGCCGGCCCATGGCTCGATCGACTTCATCGTCGCCGCATCGATGGCGATTCCGTTCGCCTCCGCCTCCGCGATGCCGCGCGCCGCCGCGTCACCGGGCATGCGCACCGGCTTCGACGGATCGATGGGCCGGCTGCCGCGGCACGTATGGGACAGGTAATCCATCTCGCGGGTAAACCCGTCAAGCCCCGCGAACTTCGCCGGGTCCAGCAACTGCACGAACGTGCTTCCCGTCCAGCGCGTGCTCGGCGTGCTGCGACCGAAACCCGACAACCCCTGCGACAGCGCCTCCACCATCAGCGCAAGGCCGAAGCCCTTGTGGCCGTACTCCAGGCCGCCGATCGGCAGCAGCGATCCCGGCGGCTTCGTGTTCTCGAGCACCGCCGGATCGCGCGTCGGGTTGCCATCGGCATCGATCAGCCACGGCTGGTCGAACAGCTTGCCCTCGGCGTATTTCTGCCGCGTCATCGACGTCGTCGTGATCGATGCGCAGGTGTCGATGAGCACCGGATTGCCTTCGCCCGGATAGGCAAACGCGAACGGATTCGGCGTGAGCAAGGGCTCGGTTCCGCCATAGGGCGCGACGCGCTTGCCCGCGGGATCCGAGTTGACGACCATCGCGACGAGACCTTCATCGGCCGCGCGCTTCGACAACGCGGCGAGGCACCCGATGTGATGACTGCGCCGGATCGCATAGGCCGCGATGCCGTGCTCGCGCGCACGCGGAATGCCTTCGACGATCGCCTTGTCGACGACCCAAAGGCCCGGCAGGTACTCGCCGTCCCACACCGCGACGATGCCGTTGTCCGAGACGACGGTGACATCGCCTGTCGCGCGCATGTGTCCCTTCTCGAGCTCGACCAGGTACAACGACGCCATCGCGACACCGTGCGTGCGCCGTCCCATCGCGTCCGTCAGCACCTGCAACTGCGCGACGACCCGGGCAATCGCCGGATCGACGCCGGCCGCGACGTACAGCGCCTGCGCGAAGCGCGCGAGGTCGCCGGTCGAAAGGCGAACGGCGTTCCCGGTTGCCGAATCGGCGGCGCCCATTACTTCGCGTTTCCTTCCGACTCGCAGCCCTTGACGCCCGGCTCGGCGATCGTCGGTACGTTGGGCAACGACGGATCGCGCGCCGGGCTCGACACCCCGATCGCCTTCAGCTTGCCGCCGGTAACCTGTGGCAGCGTCGCGAAATTGCCATTGAGCCGGCGCGCCGGTACGTGCAGGGGTAGCAGGCGCATGACGCCTCCGGGTGAGCGTCCGCGCGGGACGGGGACGCGATTGTCGCCGGTGTGGCGATGCGTCGCAACTGCGCGCGAGGAGACGCCGCGCGCGTCGATGGTACAGTCGGCCATGACCGCAAACGACGCAGCCAGTCCAGTCCACATCCAGCCGATCGGTGACTACGTCGAGCTGTGCCAGTTGTTGAAGCTCGCCGGCATCGCCGACAGCAGCGGGCAGGGCAAGCACATCGTGGCCGCGGGCGAGGTGCACGTCGACGGCGCTCTCGAGTTGCGCAAGAGGGCGAAGATCCGCAGCGGCCAGCGCGTCGAGTGTCGCGGGATCACGATCGTCGTCGGTCCGCCTGCGTCATAGCATCGCTCGAGCGCGCACACCCGGCGTCAACGCTTCGGCGCGTCGGACAACGGAGCATCGAACGGCAACGGCGCATTGGTCGCCGGATCGTCGACCAGCGCAACGAATTCCGGATGACTCGACAGCGGCACCAGCTGGAGCGCATATCGCTCGTCGTGAATATGGAATCCGGGTAACGCCGATTGGCGTCGAAGCCTTGCGAGCGCGTGCTCCTTGTCGCCCAGCAGCGCCTCGAGGTATGCACGCCGTCGCCGCGTGATCTCCACGCTGAACTGGTTGCGGTCCGTTCGCTCGGCGATGGCCAGCGCGTTGTCGAACGCCGAGCGCGCCGCGTCGGGCTGGCCGAGCAGCGCGTGCATGTACGCCTTGTGCTCCCAGAGCGAAGCGTTGTCGACCGTGGTCTTTATCGCGGCGTCTGCGCGGCGAATGACGTCCGCCGCGGCAGCGGACGCACGAGTTGCGTCTCCGGATGCATTCCACGCCAGCGCGTGGAAGGTGCGCAGCGAGACGTCGACGTCCGAGGGCAGGTTCAACGATTGCCTGAAGTCGTCGGAATCGATGTCGATCAGCCTGTGCACTTCGTCGAAATCGCGGCGTGCGATCGCACGGTCGGCATCGAGGTTGCGGACGCGCGCCATCCGCCTTTCGGTCCCGGCCGGCAGCGTTGCGCGCCACGCGTCGAACGATGCCCACGATCCGGTTTTCCGGATCAGCAGCCATTCGTAGCCTGCGCGGACGTCGAGATCTTCGGGGCGGATGTCGATCACGCGCTTTCGCAACGCCAATGCGCGGTCGTAGTGACGGTAACGAGCATACGTGCCTGCGAGCCTCGTCAGCACCGACACGTTGCGCGGGTCCACCGAAAGCGCGGTCTCGAGGAGCCGTACGGCATCGCCGGGCCTGGTCAACTGATTGAGCAACTCGGCGAGGCCGTCGAGCGCCTCGACGTTATAGGGCAGCTTCTGCAGCACCTGCTCGTAGGCGCGGCGCGCTCCATCCAGATCGCCAACGCCGTGCAGCTTGACGGTCGCCTCCTCGATCCTCAGCTGCAGGTTGTCGGGCTCGAGCGCAAGCGCCTTCGCGATGGCTTTCGACGCCTGGTCCTTCAGGTTTCCCTCGAGGTCGAAGCCGTACGACCGAGCCCGCGCGAATTCGGCCCCGAGCTTCGCCCAGGCGTGCGCGAACCCGGGATCGAGCGCGACCGCCTGCTGCAACAGGGCGATCCTCTCGTTGACCGATGACTGGCTGCGCAGGCTTCCCGCGACGCTGCGGACCAGCTCCTGGTGCCGAAGGAACAGGTCGTACGCGCGGGGATCCACCGTCGCGGGCGCCGCGAGGCGCCTCTGGTCCGCCGCGGTCAGCGATACGTGCAGCGAGCGTGCGATCTCGCTCGCGAGCTCGCTCTGGACCTTGAAGACGTCCTGCAGGTCGCGATCGTAGTTCGCCGCCCAGAGATGCCGGTCGGCGTGCGCGTCGATGAGCTGCGCGGTGACGCGCACCATGTTGCCCGCGCGACGCACGCTGCCTTCGACCAGCGATGCCACGCCGAGCTCGCTGCCGATCTGCGGGATCTTCTTTGCCGTGTTGCGGTATTCCATCACCGACGTGCGCGACACCACTTTCAGCTGTCCGAGCAGCGCCAGCTGCGTCAGCAGGTCTTCGTGCATTCCATCGGCGAAGTACGACGCTTCCTTGTCATCGCTCATGTTCTGGAACGGCAGCACGGCGATGGATTTGCTGTCGGGGCCGGCAAGCGCCGGCGCCATTGCACGCCGTGTCAACACCCACGTTGCGCCTCCCGCGAGCACGACCGCCGCCGCGGCCCCTGCGGCCATCGCGGTGCGACGACTGAGGCCTTTCGAGCCGGCAATACGCGACTGCACGCGTTGTGCCGGGACGCCGCCATCGCCGTCGACGCCGCGCGGGTGCCATAGCCACACCGAGATCGGTTCGGCGATATTCTTGAGCTGCTTCGCGCCGCCTGGCACCGCGCTGATGGGCACCTTTCCCTTCACGATGTCGTGCACCGACTGGCTGATGCAGATACCGCCCGCGGGCGCCAGCGCCTCGAGGCGCGACGCGATGTTCACGCCGTCGCCGGCCAGCAATCCGTCGGGCATCCTGAACACGTCGCCCAGGTGGACGCCGATCCGGTGCGGCAGCTGTTCCGCGGTCGGCAGCGCCTCGTTGCGGCGCGCGAACTCGTGCTGCACTTCGAGCGCGAAAGCAACGGCTCCGACGGCGCTGGGAAACGCGAGCATCAACCCGTCACCCATCGAATTCAGGCACTCGCCGCCATGTTCGGCACACAGCGTGCGCATCCGCGCCAGGTCGGCGCGTACGCGGGCGATCGCGGATGCCTCGTCGGCATGGACCATCGCCGAGTACCCCACCACATCGGTGAAGACGACGGCGGCGAGTCGGCGATCGTGCGGCGAATCGACGCCAGTCACGGGGCGAGCGCGCGTGCGATGGGATACGCCACGCCAGGGAACGATTCCATCCACGCATCGTAGGCGATCGTCGACACGGCGTCGACATCGACATCGATCGCGAACGCAGCCCCGGGCGCGATGCGTGCCAGCGCACGCACTCCTCGCGTCGCCGTTCAAGTCGGCGCATGTCGACGCCAGGCACGGATCGCCGGATTGACGAAGACGGTCGCGCTCGAAGCCGCCGAGCGCGGCATCACGATTGCAGGCGATCATCGACATTGCGTCGATGTGACGAATGGATACTTTCGCTACATCTTGCGGAACAGGTGCTCCTGCGTCTCGCTGACCGGCAGCTTCTCGGTTCGCGACTTGAGCTTCACGTGCATGTGTCCGCGCAGGTCTCGCGCGACACCCGCGATCGCATGCACATTGACAATCGTCGACCGATGGATCGGCCAGAACACCAGCGGGTCGAGCTGCGCCTGCAGGTCCTTCAGCGACTTCGAGATCAGCAGGTCGGCATCGTCGGTGACCACTCGCGTATAGCCGTGATCCGACTGCAGGTACAGCACGTCGTCGACCGCGATGAGCCGCACGGTGTCGTGGTCCGATGCGTTGATCCATCGCAGATGGTCACGAACCGCCGGTACGCGCGCACCCGCCACCAGCTCGTCCAGCAGCAGGCCGATCGGCGTGGGCGTCGCATGCAACCGCTCTTTCACGCGTGACACCGTCAGCGCGAGCCGGGCGCGATCGTATGGCTTCAGCAGGTAGTCGATCGCGCCCTGCTCGAACGCGGCGATCGCGTGCGCATCGAAGGCGGTGATGAACACGACGTGACAGCGGCCGCGAATGTGCTGCGCGAGCTGCAGGCCGGTCAGGCCCGGCATCTGGATGTCGAGGAACATCACGTCGGGAACGACGTGGTCCAGGTGCCGCAGCGCTTCGACGCCGTCCGCCGCCTCGGCGACGATCTCCAGCTCCGGCCACAACAGCGCGAGGTCGTCCTTCAGCGCGTCGCGCAGCACGCGCTCGTCCTCGGCGATCAGCGCGCGCGGCCGCGGAGTCATCGCCTGTCCGCCCGGCGCGACGACGGCCCGATCACGCCTTCGATGGCTTCCATTCGATCATCAGCGCACGCACGTCCTTGCCGCTGATGTTCTCGACCTCGTGCGTCTCGGCCTCGCTCCAGAAGACGTCGCCGAGCTTGTTCTCGCCGACGAACGTCGCACCGCCCTCGGCCTTGATGCGAACCTTCGCCGGGCTGAGCGCGACGGTCAGGTGCGCGGGATGCGAATGAATCCCGCTGCCGCAGACGCCCATGCCCGGCTTGCTGTTGAATTCGAGCACGCGCATCCGGTCGTTCTCGAACACGATACGAAAGGCGCGCCGCTGCATCGTCGCCGGATCGAGCGCGTGCGCGTCGGCCATCGCGAGCAGCGCGGGGAGCGACGCCAGCAGCGCGCGCCGTGAATGACTGGTGTCGTCGGTTTTCATCGTCTCGTTCCTTCGATATCGGCAATGAGGTGCCGCAAGGCGGCTTCGACCGCGGGATCGGCTTCGGGCGGATGCCCTGGATGTCGCACCGCCGGCGTCGCGGCGCGCAGGTACGCGACGACCTTGTCGAGCAGCGCTGCCCCGTCGTCCGGCGAATTCCCGTAGCGCGCGGCGACCTCGTTCATCGCCCGAATGACCAGCGCGGGATCGACACGCGCCTTCAGCGCCTGCAGCTGCGTGTCCGCGAGCTCCGACTCGATGCGCGCCTGTTCGATCAGCGATCGTGCCAGCGCATCGCGAATCGCCTCGGCGCGCAGCGCGAGCCTGCATGCGATCAGGTACATCCCGCCGAAGAACAGGATCATCCACGCATCGTAGGCGATGGTCGACACCGCGTCGATATGACTGGTGAACGCCGATGCGTGGCGCAGGCCCATCGCGTCCATCGACTGTCGGATCAGCTCGAACACGACGCTCGTCGCGACGGCGAACGCCACGAATGCGAGCGCGAGCAACGGCACCGGCGAGCGGCGCTGTTCCGCGATCGTTGCGATCGTTGCGATTGCCACGGCAACCGCGACCCATTGCGGAAGGATGTGCAGCGCGACCACGGCCAACTCGAAGATGCCGAGCTCCGGCGGCAACACCAGCATCTCCATCGCGACCAGCATCAGCGCGGCGAGAACGCCGAAGCCTGCGCGGCGCGGCACCGAAAAGCCCGTAATGCCGAAGAAGAGCGGTCGAGGTGGCGAAGCGGCGCTCATCGTTCGGTGGCTGCGACGTAGGGGACGCGGATCGTCGCGCGGACGCCGCTGGGCTTGTTGCCGGTCAGCGCGAGCCGCGCGCGATCGCCGTACAGCACGCGCAATCGCGCGCGGATGTTCGACAGGCCTATGCCGCCGCCGACGGTCTGCCCGAAGCCGATGCCGGTATCGGCGACTTCCGCCTCGATTGCATCGCCCACCCGGCGCGCGCTGATGCGAATTTCGCCAACGCCGGGCCTGGGCGCGATCCCATGCTTGACCGCGTTCTCGACCAGCGTCGCCAGCGTCAATGGCGGAAACGCACAATCGAGCAGCTCGTCCGGGACGTCGATCCGCGTAGCGAGGCGTCCGCCCATCCGGATCCCGATCACGCCCAGATACGACCGGACAAGGCCGAGCTCGCGGGCAAGGTCGCGGCGCGGACTCTCGAGATTCGACGCGGTCAGCTTCAGGTAATCGATCAGGTGCGCGAGCAGTTGCGATCCGCGCTCCGGCGACGTCGCATGCAGCAGGCGCACCGTCGCCAGCGTATTGAAGAGGAAGTGCGGCTCGATCTGGTTGCGCAACAGCTGCAGCCGCGACTCGGTGAGCTCGCGTTCGGCCTCGAGCCGGCGGAGCTCGATCGACTGCGCGCGGGCTCGCGAGGCCGTCGTTCGCGCCCATAGCACCCAGGTCGCCGCAATCGCCGCCGACAACAGCGTCCAGTGCGCGATGTTGCGCGCGAGCGCGGCCGCGTCGAACGGCGAACCCGGACCCAGCAGCCGCGCGCACGCCTCGCCGGTCGCCGCGCCAATGACGGTCGCGATCGCCAGCGCGGCCATCCCGGCGATCGACAGCGGCCGCCATTTGCGCGCCACGACGTAGACGGCAAGCGCGATGGGGACGGCGACGACGATGCGCTCCAACGCGACTTCGATCCATCCGCGAAGCACCTCGTCGACCGGCCAGTTCATCCAGACGAATGGCTGGAACAGGTACTGCGTCGACATCGCAATGGCAATCGACACCGCCCAGCCGACGAAGGTCGGCAGGTCAGCGGCCCTTGTCGACGGCGGCGATGGCGCGAGCGATATCATGGGCGGTCGGGCGAGCATTCGAAACGTGCGCAACGCGAGACTCCCGGTCACCGGCGGTTGTCGCGGCATGAACGGAGCATCGTAGTCGCGCCGGCACCGCAAGGGAAGCCCACCGGACGCGCGCTGGCGCCCGACGCGCGGTCACTTCACGACGCAAAGGCTGTACGGAGTCTCGTACGGGCCGTCGTAATGGATCGCCTGCAGCAGCCATCCGCGCGCAAGCATCTGGTCGCGGATCGCTTCCGACGTCGTATACCGGTAGTTGACGTCGTCGCGGTTGTTATAGACCCGATAGAGCCGCTGCATCGATTCTTCGCACGTGTACGGATAATTGTTGGTGATGACGCCGAACACGGCGTCGGATTCGAGCACCCACAGCGATGGCCACTTCGCCGGCGAATAAGGAGACTCGACGACCCACGGATCGGCGCCGAAGGGCGTGCCCATGCAGTCGCCGGGCGATGCCGAATAGAAATGCGAGTGCATCGTCGGCCCGTAGTAGCGGCACACCGGCCGGCCGAACGACGGAATCTCGTCGGGCCGGACTGCGCGAAACGATTGCCCGGTGCGCGCCCATGGGCCTGCGCCGCCGCTGTCGACGATGCGGATCTCCGTCTCGTCGCCGGTATAGAAGTAGTGATCGAGCGCCGCGCTGTAGTACTCGATCATCTCGACGGGACCACGTCGGGAGACGTGAAAACGCACCTCCAGCGTCGGCGTGTCGTTGTCGTCGGGCTCGGCCGACTGGTCGTAATAGCGCGCGACATAGCGGCCTGCCGCCAGCGGCGGCAGCGTCACGTCGATCAGGCCGGGCTGCAACCGGATCGGCTGGACCTGCACCGAGCGCGCGACCGGCAGCTCCTGCCTCACCGTCACCCTGGGCTCGAGCGCGCCATACCGCTCGCCGGTGTAGAGGATCGCGATCCACGTCGGCTGTTCCTCGAGCGGCAGCGCGGGGACCGGCATCATGTTGCCGACGATCGGAATGCCGGCGCCGGACGCAGATGTCGGTGCCAGCGCGAGCGTCGCGGCCAGCACGATGCCTGCCGATGCGCGGGCCATCGAAACGGTGATTTTCATTGCCGGTCTCCGCTGCAAGACGAGGCGGCACTGTGCGGCGGCGGCGACGCTGCCGCAACGACGTTTCCGCGAACCGGCGTCGATGGCGATGAAACGGCTGATTCGGCCGATGAAACCGCCGGCGTTATTTGCGCTGCGGCATCACCAGCCCCGCGCACGGATCGGGACGTGCGGGCGCGACCGTAGACCAGACGTAATCGAACGGTGGGCGAGTCGAATGCACGCTCGCGCCTTCGGCCGGCGGATCGATCTCGAGCAAGCCCACCGATACGATCCGCCTGCGCGGTTCGCGTCGCGCGAGATACACCGGGACGCCGACATCGGTGCGCACGTGGCCGTTGCCGGCGAACGCAATCGCCCCGCCCTCTGCGCGCGTGACCAGCGCATCGGCCATCGTCGCGTCGCGTGCACGCTGCACGTCGATCATCCTCGGCACGGCGGACGCGGCCAGCTGTCCGCAATGACCGTCTTCGATCTCGCGCGCCTGGATCGCCTGCTGCTCGTCGGACCATTGGCCGTCGAGTCCCATCGTCGCGACTGCTTGCGCGCCGATTGCATCGAGACCGCGCCGCGCGATCTCGCGCGTGCGATCGCGTGACAGGTTCAGCGCGACGATCGGCAACCGGCGCTCGATCGCGATCTCGACGAGGGGCCGGTAGAACGCCCAGTTCCACCCGTTGCGATTGAAGCGGCCCGCATCGGCGAGTGCATCGGGCGTCGTTGCTTTGGTGGCCAGTGCCTGGTCGATCGACGACTGGTTCTCGCGGTCGAACTGCTCCATCGCGAGCGCGATGCGTTTGCCGCCCGTGAGCTCGGCCAGCAGCTCGCGCTGGATTCGATGATGCGCGGGATTGTCGTGGACTTCGCCGATCAGCACGTAATCGGCGTTGCGCAGCGCACCGACCAGTGCGTCGCGCGTGATCGCAACGTTGCGACGGACGTCGCGAATCGATTCCGCAGCGGGTTGCGGCGGCAAGCTCGCCGTCGTCGTCGACGCACATGCGGCGAGCAACGATCCCGCGATCACTACCGTCGCAACCGCCGCAACGATGGTGCTGCGCACGCTCGCGTTGCATGAGGCGACGCTGCCGCATCCGGCCGCGCCGCCACGATCGTCTGCCATCGACATCACCCGGCTTCGCCCTGACACTTTCATCCCGTCGCGTTGCGCATCGGCTTCCATTACATTATCCGGCACCGATCATCTACCCCTGTTCCGGAATCCGCGAATGCCCTTCCGCCGCAACCTGATCACCGCGATCGCCGCGATCGTTACCGCGATGGCCGCCGCGACCGTGTCCGCGCAGTCGTATCCGAGCCAGCCGCTGCACATCATCGTGCCATTCACCCCGGGCGGATCGAGCGACGTGCTCGCGCGCGCGATCGGCCAGGAGCTGCACAGGACGCTCGGGCAACCGGTGATCATCGACAACGTCCCGGGTGCCGGCGGCGTGCTGGGCGGCGAGAAGGCCGCGCGCAGCGCACCCGACGGCTACACGCTGTTCATGGGCCACCTCGGCACGCTGGCGGTCAATCCGTGGCTGTATCCGAAGATGGGATACGACCCGATCAAAAGCTTCACGCCGGTCGCGTGGGTTGCGCGCGTGCCGAACATCCTGGTCGTCAATCCGGCGGTTCCGGCGAAGAGCCTGGCCGACCTCGTTGCGCTCGCGAAATCGAAGCCCGGCGAGCTCGCGTACGGCTCCGGCGGCAACGGCAGCGCCGCGCACATCACCGTCGAGTACCTGAAGATGCAGACCGGAATGACGCTGATGCACGTGCCGTACAAAGGCACTGCACCGTCGGTCACCGACCTGCTCGGCGGACAGGTGCAGGTGCTGTTCACCGGTGCGCCAGCGTTGATTCCGCACATCAAGTCGGGCAGGATGCGCGCGCTCGCGGTGTCGAGCCCGAAGCGGCTCGCCGTGCTGCCCGATGTTCCGACCGTGTCCGAATCGGGCGTGCCGGGAACGCGCGGCTTCGAGGCCGACCAGTGGTACGGTCTCGTGGCGCCCGCGGGAACGCCGGCGAACATCGTCGCGATGCTGAATGCGCAGGTGAACAAGGCGCTCGAATCCGATGAAGTTCGCAAGCGCCTCGCCACCGAAGGGGCCGAGCCGACGCCGACGACGCCGCAAGCCTTCGGCCAGCTGATCGCGCAGGATCTCGCGCGATGGGAGAAGGTTGTCACCGCGGCGAAGATCAAGGCCGAGTAGACGACGTGTCCATCGACCCGAAGGCAATGACGACGACGCTCCACCATTTCCCCGCGACGATCGCCGACCTCGGCTTCGCGGTCGAGCTTCCGGCGGGCTGGACGGTGCAACCGCTGCCCGAACAGTCGGACGATTTCGACGATCCGACCGCGATGGTCGCGCTGGCGATCGTTACCGCGCCGTACGCGGCGATCGTCTTCGCTTTCGCCGCACGACCCGCTTATTCGGACGGCACGCTGCTCGACTGGACGAGATACCTGCTCGAAGCGAATGCGATCCAGCCGCTTGCCCTTGGCGTTCAGCAGGCCGGCCATTCGCCCGCATGGATCGGCGAGGCGCTGCAGCAAAGCGATCTCGGTCCGATGCGGGTCCGCTTCGCGTTCATCGAGGACGGTGCGCGGATCGTCAACATCACGATGACCGCGCCCGATACGCTCGCCGCCTCGGTGCAGGCTGCGTGGTTCGACGCATTGCGCTCGTTCAGGCTCGAGCACGCGCGCGGCATGACCGTGCCGATGCAGCCGGAAGTCGAGATACCCGAATCATCGAACGTCCCCGGTCAATCGGAGCTCGCCGAGTATCCGGATCCGCCGGCGCCCGAGCCGTCCGCTCCCGCGAACGACGGGTTGCCGGACTGGTGGCACGAAGCGGTCCGCCTCGAGCGCGACGACAAGCTCGAAGAGGCCGAGCTCGCCGTGGCCAGGGGCGCGCCGCACATCGGCGCGTGCATCACGCTGGCGGGGCTGTTCCGCGACCGGATGGTCCGTTTGCACGAGGCAGGCGACGTCGACGGTGCACGCGCCGCGCGCAAGCGGGCGGAAGACTGGGCATTCCAGTATGCGAGCCAGGCAACCAGCGGCGGCGAAGGCGCCGCGCTGTCGCGCGAGCGCGATGCATTCATCGAGAGCCTTGGCCCGGCTTTCTAGCGGCCTGCTGCGGGCCGCTCGATTGGCGCGCGCCGCGCTGCTCGCCCTGATGCCGCTCGTTGCGCTCGCGAAGGGAGATCCGATGTGCGATCACTACGAGTTCCGACTCGTCATGGCGGCGGGCGACGTCGCGAAGTTCGATTCGATGCTCAAGCAATGCATCGCGCGCGGCGTGTTGCCGGTCGACGACAATGGCGGCGGAACGCTGCTGCATCTCGCGGCGCACGTGGGCCGCAGCCTCGCGCCCGAGTTCATGCGCAAGGCGCTCGCGGCCGGCGTCGATCCCAACGCCGTCACCGACGACGGCATCACGGCGATGCACATGGTCGCGCGCTTCTCGTGCACCGACTGCATCGCGATCCTGAAGTCGGCCGGCGCGTCGGTGATGGCGCGCGATCCCGATCGGGTGACGCCGCTGCACGAGGCAGGCCCGGCGACGATCCCGGCTTTCATCGCCGCGGGAGCCGATCCGCTCGCGCGCGACGCGTTCGGCAACGTGCCGCTGCATCGCGCATTCCACCCCGACCTGCTGGTCGCCGGTATCAACGTCCGCAACGACGACGGGCTGACGCCGCTGCATTTCGCGGCGCTCGCCGGATCGGTATCGCGGATCGATACGCTGGTGTCAGCCGGCGCCGACCCGACCTTGAAGACTGCGAAGGATTCGCATTGGCGCTCGTCGATGATGTCGCGCAGCTTTGGCGCCGGGATTCCAATTCCCGCCGGCGCCACCGCCTATGACCTGGCGCGACAGCGGCAGAAGGAGACCCGGTGGGTCACGCACGAACATGATGCCGCGGTCGAGCGATTGAAGGCAGTGACACCGCGAACGGGCTGGTGGCCCTTCTCCTGACCTTCGCTGACCGCGGCTGACCGATCGAGATCCTCGACTTACCGCCGGACCGGGCTGCGGACCGGATGGCGGGCGGGGACTTCCGGATGGCTGCCGAACACGCCGTCAACGATGTGACGGGCGATTTCGGCGACGCATTCCGTTGCCGTGTGGACGACGCGCGCGAACGCGTCGGCACTCTCGATATGGCGGGTGAAGATCTCGCGCTGCGCTTCCGGCATCCGGATCGCCGCGACACGTTCATGGGAGGTTGATTTCGGCGATTTCACGATGCGCTCCTCGAGTCGATGCGTTGGAAAGAGGGAAACGGCGCGGTTGCGGCGGTCGCTTGCGACGCGGCGGCGGCCGTTGCGCCGGCCCTGGCGTTCATTGCGGAAATCACGTGCGGCGCAAGCGTTGCCAGGCGCAACCGGAAGGTCGAGTCGCGGCATTGGGCCGAGCGCAGGAACGCGTGATGGCGGGCCTGGCGTGCCGGGCGCGTCCAGCGAGCGGGTTCGAACACGGAAGCGGCCGTGTGTGCATCGCAGCAACGCTGCGAGCAGAAGTACCGGTTGTCGGGCGTGCGGCCGTAGGGAACGGCGACTTCGGCGCACACGGTGCAGCGGAACTTCGGGAGAAGGTCGGTTGCGTCCCAATCGATCGTCGCGTGGCTCATGGCGTGCTCCTGTCGTCCGGCTGCTCCGGCTGCCGAACATCGGCGGCCTTTGAAGCTGAGTTGCGCGTGCGACGCCGTCCGTTCACCGCGAACGGCCCATGCATAATCGCGCGATGAAATTCGCCTTGGCCCACCGGGTCATTCCGGCCGCTCGCTCGCTGGCCATTGCCGGCGCCCTGGTGCTGGCCGGCTGCGCGTCGGTGACCGATACCGCGCGACCAACCGGTCCCCGATTGAGCGCAGCCGATGCCCGCGCGCTGATCACGCGCCTCCTGCCCGATTCCGTCCGCGACAAGCCCGGCTGGGCGAGCGACATCTACGCGGCGCTGTCATCGCTCGACCTCGCACCGTCGCCCGAGAACATGTGCGCGTCGATCGCAATCGCCGGCCAGGAATCCGGCTTCCAGGTCGATCCGGCGGTTCCCGGCCTGGGCGCGATCGCGCGCAAGGAAATCGACCGGAGGCGGGAAAGCGCCGGCATTCCGAAGGTTGCGCTCGACGCGGCGCTATCGCTGTCGTCGTCGAACGGAAAGTCGTACGCGGAGCGCATCGATGCGGCGCGCACCGAGCAGCAGCTGTCGGAGATCTACGAGGACTTCATCGGCCGGGTGCCGTTCGGCAAGACGTTCCTGGCCGATCGCAATCCGGTGCGCACCGCCGGACCGATGCAGGTCAGCATCGCGTACGCCGAAGCATTCGCGAAGTCGAAGCCGTATCCGTACCCCGTCGCGCGCGACATCCGCCACGAAGTGTTCACGCGCCGCGGCGGAATGTACTTCGGCATCGCGCACCTGCTCGACTATCCGGCCCCTTATCGGCAGATGCTGTATCGCTTCGCCGATTTCAACGCCGGCCAGTACGCGAGCCGCAACGCCGCGTTCCAGGCCGCGGTGACGCAGGTATCGGGAATACCGCTCGAGCTCGACGGGGACCTGCTTCGCTACGATCACGGCCGCCCGACGCGCGAATCGGGCAGCACCGAGCTCGCGGTCCGCATCGTCGCGCGCCGCTTCGCGATGAGCGACTTCGCGATCCGCGAGGACCTCGAGACCGAGAAGAGCGCGGATTTCGAGAAGACGCGTTTGTATGCGCGCGTATTCGCGGCCGCCGACGAGGTTTCGCGCGCTCCCGTGCCGCGCGCCGTGATCCCGCAGATTCCGCTCAGCAGTCCGAAGATCACGCGAAACCTGACGACCGACTGGTTCGCGAGTCGCGTGCAGGGCCGCTACGAAGCGTGTCTCAAGCGGCTGCCGGATTGACGTCCCCAGCCGCGGCACCCGCACCTCGACCGGGGTCAGAGTGTATCTGACCCCGTCCGTCGACCCCGTCCGTCGACCCCGTCCGTCGATCCCGTGCGTCGGCAGCGTACCGGCGCGTTGCCGACCGCCCATCGTCAATGCAGCGTCGGGCTGCCCCCTCCGTGGCAATGCTTGAACTTCTTTCCTGACCCGCAAGGGCACGGATCGTTGCGGCCGACCTTGTCCGGATTGCGGATCGGCTCGCGGACGACGACGCGCGGATCGGGCTCGTCGTCGCCTTCGGCGGCCATTCGTCGTTCGAGCCACCAGCGATAGATGTTGCGCACGCTCTCGGGCAGCCCATCGGCGAGCTCGCGATGCTCCTCGATCGGGATCTCGCGTTCGTCCTGCTGCTGCATCCCCTCCTCGGTCCCGTACAGCATGATCGTCGACAGCCACTCCGGATGCGCGTCGAGCAGCGGCTGCCAGCCGTACTCGTCGAGGCTCACGCCCTTCATGAAGCCCCAGCACCATTCGTCGAGCACGGGCACCGGGTCGCCTTCGTTCGGCGATTCGAGGAGCAGCGGCTCGAACTCGTCGACCGCCTCGTAGAGCGTGACCGCGATCTCGTTCATGTAGCGCGTCAGCATCCCGATGATGCGCCGCGCCTCGCCCTGGCTCTTGAAATTCGGCACCTGCTCGCCCTGTTCCGCATCCCACACCCACGGCAGCCATTCGCCGGGCGTGAAGAGCGTCGGGCCGCACAGCAGCGCGGTGAAGAAACCGTCGAGCGTCGAGATGTCCATCCCGGCCTCGAGCTCGTAGATGAGGAAATCCTCGAGCTCGTCGAGCTCGATATCGGTCAGCGGCGTGTCGTCGGAAGGCAGCATCGGCAGATCAATGTAACGCAACGCGGCGCGCTTCGTCGCGCCCGCTAATGATGCGTCGCACCATGCCTGTCGCGCAATCGTGGTGCCGCATTGGCCGCCGCACCGCGCGCGATCGCGCATTTCCGCTGTAGCGCATGGACAGGCACGGCTCTTGCCTTTGTCTTGTCACGCATCGGGCCGCAATGCCGCGGCCCGACGATCGCATCGACAGGAGCAATGAACATGGCCTATCTGGCCCCGATGGAATTCGTCGCGAAAATGGTGGACGCCGGCGAGTCCAAAGTCTTGATGTCCACCCGCGATACGCTGATCCGCGCCTACATGGCAGGGGCGATCCTCGGCCTCGCCGCCGTATTCGCCATCACCATCACGGTGCAGACGAACTCGCCCATCCTTGGAGCGGTGCTGTTTCCGGTCGGATTCTGCATGCTGTACCTGATGGGCTTCGACCTGCTGACCGGGGTGTTCATGTTGACGCCGCTGGCGTGGCTCGACAAGCGTCCCGGCGTCGACATGAGAGGCATCCTGCGCAACTGGGGACTCGTGTTCTGCGGCAACTTCGCCGGCGCGCTCACCGTCGCGTTCATGATGGCGTTCGTGTTCACGTACGGGTTCTCGACGGACCCGGGCGCCGTCGGCCACAAGATGGCCAGCATCGGCGAGTCGCGCACCATCGGTTACGCAAAGTACGGGCTGTCCGGATGGATGACGATCTTCCTGCGCGGAATGCTGTGCAACTGGATGGTGTCGATGGGCGTCGTCGGTGCGATGATCTCGACGTCGGTGACCGGGAAGGTGATCTCGATGTGGATGCCGATCATGCTGTTCTTCTACATGACGTTCGAGCATTCGATCGTCAACATGTTCCTGTTCCCGTCGGCGCTGATCATGGGCGGCGGATTCTCGATCGCCGACTATTTCATCTGGAACGAGATCCCCACGGTGCTCGGCAACCTGGTCGGGGGCATCGCATTCACCGGGCTGACGCTGTACAGCACGCACGTGCGAACGGCGCCCAGGCGCGTGGTACGCCTGCGCGGGTCGGACAAGCCCCTGGGTGGCATGCACCAGGGCTCGGCCGGCGACTGAGTCGAAAGCAGCCGTGAGCGCCGACCGGCGCGCCAGCGGATGGCGCTGAGGATCTCGGCCGGACAGCATTCGGCGAAAGGCCGCAAGCCGTCGAACCAGGACTTCCACGCGCTGCTGGTTCCGAAGGAGCCGCAGCTCGCGTCGAAGGGCATCGCGATCGCGATTGCCGACGGCATCAGCAGCAGCGACGTCAGCCAGGAGGCCGCGCAAGCCGCGGTCGTCGGCTTTCTCGAGGACTATTACTGCACGCCCGAGGCTTGGTCGGTTCGCACCAGTGCGCAATGCGTGGTCTCGGCGATCAACTCGTGGCTGCATGCGCAGACGCGGCAGAGCCTGCATCGATACGACATCGACAAGGGCTACGTGTGCACGTTCAGCGCGGTGGTGCTGAAGTCGCGGACGGCGCATGTGTTCCACGTCGGCGATGCACGCGTCTACCGCTTGCGCGATGGCGAGCTCGAGCAGCTCACCGATGATCATCGCGTGTGGATCGCCCGCAGCTCGGACGATCGCGGGCTCGTCAGCCGCGCCCTCGGCATCAATGCCCAGGTCGAGATCGACTACCGGGCCGTCGACATGGAGCGCGGCGACGTGTTCGTGCTGGCGACCGATGGCGTCCACGAGCATGTCGACGCGCCGTGGATCGCCGCGCAGATCGCGTCGTCCAATGCGTGCGCCGAAGCGGCGCTCGACGACGTCGCGAAACGCATCGCCGACGAAGCGTACCGGCGCGGCAGCAACGACAACCTGACGATCCAGGTCGTCCGCGTCGACGATCGACCATCGGGCCACGCCGACGAGATCCATCGACAGGTTGCCGAGCTTCCGCTGCCGCAGGAGCTCGATTCGCGCACGGAGCTCGACGGCTACCGGATCCTGCGGTTGCTGCATGCGAGCAGCCGCAGCCGCGCCTATCTCGCCGTCGATCCCGATTCATCGGCGCAAGTCGTGATCAAGACGCCTTCGACCGACGTGCAGGCCGACGCGACGCTGCTCGAGCGCTTCCTCACCGAGGAGTGGATCGCGCGCCGCGTCGACAATCCGCACGTGCTCAAGGCTCCGGCGCAGACCCGAAGACGCAGCCACCTGTACGCGGTGTTCGAATACGTCGAAGGCCAGACACTCGCGCAGTGGATACGCGACAACCCGCGACGCGACCTGACCGCAATGCGCAACATCGTGCGCCAGGTCGCGACCGGATTGCAGGCGCTGCATCGCCTGGAGATGATCCACCAGGACCTGCGTCCGGAGAACGTGATGATCGACGCGCACGGGACCGCGCGGATCATCGACTTCGGATCGACGCGCGTCGCGGGGATCGAGGACGTCGCATCGACGGAGCACGAGCGGATCCTCGGCACCGAGCAATACGCGGCGCCGGAGTACTTCCTCGGCGAAGCGGGCTCGTCGCGCTCCGATATCTATTCGCTCGGCGTCATCGCGTACCAGTTGCTGAGCGGCGAGCTGCCGTACGCCACCGACGTGTCGAAGGCGAGGACGTGGAGCGCGCAGCGCGGCCTGCGATACCGGCCGCTGCGTGACGGCATTCGCGAGATTCCCGCATGGGTCGACACGGCGATACGAAGGGCGGTGCATCCCGATCCGAACAAGCGATACGCGGAACTGTCGGAGCTGGTGCACGACCTGAATCACCCGGCGCGCGAGCACGACAGCGGACGGCAGCCGTTGCTCGAACGAAATCCGGTTGCGTTCTGGAAAGGCGTCGCGGGGATCCTCGCGCTGGTGCTGCTCGCGCAGCTCGTCTGGCACGCGCTGCTGCATTGAGCAACCGGCGGCTCACTCGCCGCGCGTTGCGGGCTTCGACAGGTATTCCTTCGACTGCTCCTCGGTCTTGAGCGGCGTGACCTTGTCCGGGTCGATGCGGATCATCAGGTAATCGATGTGGTCGTCGATCTTCGTGAACCAGTGACCGGTGCCCGCCGGAATCACGACGACGTCGCCGGGCTTCAGGTCGTAGGCGATGCCGTTGCGGATCTCGGAGCCGTTGTTGCCCGGCCCGTTGAATTCGCGCACGGTCCGCAATGTCGCGGGACGGCGCTCGCGATTCACGATGTCCGGGCCGAGCACCAGCGTGCCCGAGCCGGAGATGATGTGATACACCTCGCTGACGTGGTCGTGCTCGGCGACCGATTGCGTCGCCGGCTTGTCGAGCTTGCCGCGATGGACCATCCCGATGCCGATGTTCGCCTTTCCGATGTTGACGTCGCGCACCTGCTGGTCGACCAGCTTTTCGGCGATCGCCTTCTTCGTGTACGCCTCGAGCTCCGCGACCGGGATGTAGGTGCCGGGACACATGTGGCACGTCGGTTGCGGATCGGTGGGATTCACCTTGTTCGCGGCGGGCGCCTGTGCGAATGCGGATGCAGAGCACGTCAGCGCGATCGCGACGAACGATAGCCGGCTGTTGTTCATGTTGGTCTCCCCGTTGGAGCTTGGTATCTTACGCGCCGATGGACAACGCCAACATCCAGGGGGCCGACGTCGCGGGTGCGCCCGCTCCGCGCAAGATCGTCTGCCTGGAGACGTACTGGAGCGATCACAAGGTCCACCTGTTCCAGAACACGTCGGTGCGGCCGTTCCTGGAAGCGATGTCCGCGCTGTTCGATCCGCCGGTGCGCGTCGCGCATCGGTTCGTGTCGTCTTCCGAACAGTTGTCCAACTACGCCGCGTATCCCGACGGGTTGCTGTGGCGAGATCCCGAAGTCTTCGACACGCCGCTCTACTACCTTTCGTTCCATGGCGGTCCCGGCCGGCTGCGCAGCCCGATCGAGCGCATCGGCGGCCGCGCGCTGTGCAACGCTTTCCGCCAGTGGGGCGTCCAGTATCCGAATCTCGTCTACTTCGGCGCGTGCAGCGTGTTCGCCGATCGCGCCGGGAAGAAGTTCGTCGGCGACTTCCTCGCCGCGTCGGGTTGCCGCGGCATCGTCGGCTACACGATGGATTGCGACTGGCTCGACAGCATGATCATCGACCTGCTGTTCATGCGACGCTTCTTCGCGCACGCCGATCCGTGGGCGCATCTGCATGACATCCACCAGTCGGTGCTCGAGGATTTTGCGCCCGCGCGCAATCTCGGGTACGAGCTGCGCACGCCGTGACCGGCAAGCGAAGCGGCAATGGCGCGACGGCAGTCTCGGCCACCTTCCGGCCCGGTTTTCGCTACCGCCCGTCCGCCCCGATTTGACGGCGCCCGCGAACTCGTGTAAAAGACGCTTCGCAGGATCCGTCAAGTCAAGTGAATTGCTAGTCCAGTACTGCGTCGCCTCCCAAGGCGGCGCCCTCTCAGGTCGCTATCTCCCTCTTGAAGTATCCGCACGCCGTCGCAAGCATTTCGCTCGCGGGCGATTTTCCTCAATGGAGCAATAGGTAATGAGTACAGGTACTGTGAAGTGGTTCAACGACAGCAAGGGTTTCGGATTCATCTCGCCTGACGGCGGCGGCAAGGACGTGTTCGTCCACTTCTCCGCCATCCAGGGCAATGGCTACCGCAGCCTGCAGGAAAACCAGAAGGTGTCGTTCGACATCACCAGCGGCCCGAAGGGCGACCAGGCGACGAACATCAAGGTTCTCGGCTGATCGACCGCTAGTCGCACGAAGCGCGAGCTTCACCGGCAGCCTCGCTGCCGGCGAGCTCGCGTTTTTCATTTGCAGGTTCGAAACCCGCAGCCGGCGTTCCGCCGCCCTGCGGGCCGTTGTCGCCGTGAGGTGACAGACGCAGAACTTATCGCTATCGCGGCAGTCATCCCGCTGGTAGCATGCCGCTCCTTCGCAGTCGTACGTTTGCCCAGCCCATGATCCCCAGTTTTTCGTTCGGCCGCTTCATTGCGTCGGTTCTCGTCGCGTCGCTCGTCGCGACCATGTCCATCTCGTCATCGCATGCCGACACCGGCGCGATCCAGGTCACCGATACGCTCGACGTCGACGCCGACGGCAAGGTCGACGCGCTGACCGACGGCATCCTGATCCTGCGCTACCTGTTCGGCCTGCGCGGCCAGTCGCTGGTCCAGGGCGCGCTCGGCCCGGGCGCGACGCGCACCGCACCTGCCGACATCGAGGCGTATCTGCTGGGCAGCAGCGGGCTCGACGTCGACAACAACGCCAAGGTCGATGCGCTCACCGACGGCATCCTGCTGATCCGCTACATGTTCGGCCTTTCCGGCCAACCGTTGATCCAGGGCGCGATCGGCAGCGGCGCGACGCGCACGAGCGCAGCCGACGTCGCGACGTACATCGGAAACCTGTACACGCTGCCGGGCAACTGCGCGATCACCGCGTCGCCGAGCTCGTCGGCATCGTCGCCCGTGCCGCCGGGGACATCGGTCCAGCTGACGGCCAATTGCGCGGTCGGACCCGGTCCGTTCACGTTCCAGTGGAGCACCGGCGTGACCGGGACGTCGATCATGGTCAATCCGCAGTCGACGTCGACGTACACCGTCACGCCGAGCAACAACAATGGCAGCGGAGCGCAGGCGTCGACGACGGTGACCGTCGGCACCATCAGCAGCTGCTCGGTCTCGCAATCGCCGAACACGCAAGTTGGCGCGGTTCCGGTCGGGTCGACCGTGACGTTGAACGTGGTGTGCTCGGGCAACTCGCCGTCGTCGTGCAGCTGGAGCAATGGAATCAATACGACGTTCTGCACTGTCGACATCCAGGCACCGTTCTCGACGACGACCTACACGGTCACGCCGAACGGCGGATCGGGCGCTGGCATTCCGATCAACACGACAGTCAACGTCATTCCGTCGGCGCAGGGCGCGCAGAATTTCTGCACCGGCGGCGACTCGATCACCTACGTCGGCTGGCCGGGCAACGGGCAGATCAAGCTGGGCAGCAACGGCTTCAAGAACCAGCGGCTCGCCTTCCAGATCGTCGTACCCTCGACGTTCAATCCGCCGCTCGATCCGACGCACGTCGGGTTCATCAACGTCTACGAGGCCCCGGGCTCGACGACCATATCGCGCGAGGTGACGGTGTCGAAGAACGCGTGCGACTTCCAGAGCGGCCAGTACCTGTTCAGCAACTTCGGCCAGGGGGATACCGCCCCGCATATCAACTTCAGCGCCAACAATCCCAACGGCTATCAGCAGACCGGCGCGATCCTCAACGTCAATTCCGGCGACACGGTCTACGTCAACATTCGCAACCTGAACAGCGGCCAGTCGACGTGCCCGTACCCGAGCTGCGACATGATCCTGGAATTCGCGACGCCGAACCGCTACTGATGTTGTGGAGGCAGTCCGGCGCAGCGACGGCGATCACTGGTCGCCGAGCCTGCTGCTGATGCCGACGAGGCCGAAGTTCACCGCGGTCGACTTGGCGTCCAGGCCGATCTCGGTGCCCACGCACTGACCCGGCCACATTCCGAACCACCAGTCGCCGAGCGACCAGCTGACGTGGCTCAAGCCGTTGCCACGACAATCGCGGCGGCGCTGCTTTCCGTTCTCGGTCCACGTCGCATGGCATTCCATCACGCCGCGCGAGTTCGAGCCGGCGTGCACGCCCGGATCGAGCTGTCCGGCACACTGGATCTGTACTTGCAGCGCTCCGTTCCAGCTGGCGGTGCCTGTCGCGTTGAAGATCCATCCGCGCTGGCTTCCGGTCAACGTGCCCCTGCCGGGCGCGACGCCGATGACCTTGTAGCTTTCCGGATCGTTCCACACGAAGCCCGCCGTGGCTGAACCCGGCTCGGGCGGACGCAGCGCGGTCGCGAGCGCCGCGCGCAGGCCATCGAGCCCGCACGCATTGACGTCTTCGTTGCGACGGCGCCTTGCGTTCTGCTTTTCGTCGCTTGCGCGCGCCACGCTGATCTGGCCGCGCGCCGCCAGCTGGTCGACATACGCATCCCAGTCGCTCAGCGAAACGATCGGAGGCAGGCGCCGGCCCGCGCGCCCGCGATGATAGAAGTGGAGCTGGTCGCGCAGCGCTCCGCAATACCTTGCGATGTCGGGCGTCTGGGCGAGCGTCTGCTCGGCTGCCGCGATCGACGCGCGCAGTCCGTTGATGTAGGCGATGTCGGCCGCCGACGCGAGGCCGGCATGACCGGCGATCACCAACGATGCGGCACAGCCGATCGTCGCGATTGGATAACGTTTCATGATGTCCTCCCGGTTCGATCAGATGGTTCCGAGGTCGGCGGGCGTCAGTCCACCCGGGCCCGTCGGCTGCGATTGCGGTTGCTGCGGTTGCTGCGGTTGCTGCGGCTGCCACTGCTGCGGCGCCTGCGGATACTGTGGAGCCGAGACACCGGCGCGGCACGCGACGGAGACCGCTTCGGCGAAATTCGCGAAGTCGCGTCCGCCGATCGGCTGCGACCAGTAAGGCGGCAGGATTGCGCGGAAGCCCGGACGTTGCGTGTACTGGTAGATGTAGAACTGTCCGCGGTTCTCTCCGACGCCATTGCAGGCAACCGCGTGGATGTTCGAGGCCTCGACGGTGACGCGGCCGAAGCCGTCGCGCTGCTCGTGCTGCTGCTGCGACTGGATGACCTGGTAGCCATGGGCAGGCACCGCGATCGCCGCGGCGAGTCCCGCCGCTGCACACGCCAGTGCAACCTGCCGGTGGAGACGAAATGCGAATGCCGGACGTGCTTTCATCTGGAGCTCCTCCCGTTCGACGCGCAGTCGGGTCGACTGCCGGCTTGCACGACTTGAGTTGCCTGCGCCGGGCCATTCGTTCATCGACCGGCGATCTTGTAGACTCCGTGCAAGCCGCAAATGAACGGACATTTGAGCCGCAGGGCACTTGCAGCCGGCGGCGACATCACAGGAGATCTCATGAAGCGTTTCACCCGTTTTCTCGCCGTGCTGACGTCGGCGCTGCCGTTCGCGCTTTCGCAGCCGGCACCGGCGCAGGACACGTACCCGAGCAAGCCGATCACCATGATCATCGGCTGGAGCGCCGGCGCCCAGGCCGACGTGCTGCTGCGTCTGCTCGCACAGGGGATGTCGAAGGAGCTCAACGACCAGCCGATCGTCGTCGTCAACAAGCCCGGCGCCGCGGGTCTGCTCGGCCTCGAAGCGGTGAAGCAGGCGAAGCCCGACGGTTACACGCTCGGCTTCAGCGTTTCTTCCAACTACCTGCTCGCGCCGTTCCTCAACAAGGAAGCGGCCGGAATGCTCGAGGCGTCGACGCAGATCGCGTGCTTCTTCGATTACCAGTTCGGGCTCGTCGTCCGCTCCGACGCGCCGTGGAAGACGTGGAACGAATTCAGGGACTATGCGAAGCGCAACCCGGGCAAGGTCAACTATGCGACGTCGGGCATCGGCACCACGCAGCACATCATCTTCGAGCGCATCGCCGAGAAGGAAGGCATCAAGTGGACGCATATCGCGTACAAGGGCGGCAACGAGACGATCCAGGGTCTGGTCGGCGGCCACATCGACGCGGCGATCCAGGGACCGGGAGACACCGTCAGCTTCCTGCGCGAAGGTCGTTTGCGCATGCTGATGTCGCTGAACGACACGCGCTGGGAAGCGGCGCCCAATGTTCCGACGATCCTCGAATCGGGCTATGACTTCTCGGCGTTCTCGAAGGCGTGCATCCACGGCCCGAAAGGCTTGCCGGAGCCGATTCGCGCGAAGCTCGAGGCCGCCGCGGAGAAAGTGATCAAGGACCCGAATTCGGCGTATGCCGAGAAGGCGCGCTCGCTGCAGGTCGCCGCGATCTACATGGGCGGCAGGGAATACACGAAGGCGATCGAGGATCGCGTGGAAGGCTTCGGCAAGATCATCGCGACGCTGGGGCTCAAGTGAGCATCACGCTCGCGGGGCTCTTGCCCAGTCCGTTCGTGCGCAAGGTCTGCATCGTGCTCGCCGAGAAGAACATCGACTACCGGATGATGGTCCAGGGCGCGTCAACCCCGGGCACGCGGATCCCCGAGTTCAATCCGCTCGGCAAGATTCCGGTGATGGTCATCGAAGGCGCGCGGACGCTGTTCGACTCGCGCGTGATCGTCGAGTACCTCGACGGAATCCAGCCGCAGCCGCGGCTGATCCCCGAGGATTTCCTGCAGCGGATCGATGTGCTGCGATGGCAGGCGCTCGCCGATGGCGCGTGCGATGCGGCCGTTGCGATCGTCGGCGAGAACCGTCGCGTCGAGAGCGAACGCAGTCCCTCGTTCATCGCGAAACAGGCGGGCAAGATCGAGCGCGCGATCGCGGAAATGGCGACGGTACTCGGTGAGCGAACCCATTGCTGCGGCGACTCGCTGACGCTCGCCGACATCGCGATGGGCGTGTCGCTCGCGTACGTCGACTACCGGTTGCCGGACCTGGCGTGGCGCGAGCGTCACCCGGCGCTGGCGCAAGCCGCCGATGCGATCGCCGAACGTCCGTCGTTCAGGCGGACGCGCAACGATCCGTCGCGGCAACAGCCAGACCCGCAGTAACCGGGTCAGCGGTCGGAATGGGGTCAGACCCCATCGATTGGCGTCGTCAGCCCGGCAGCGGGTATTTCGACGCTTCGCCCGCCAGCCGGCGCGGGCTTGCAACGATCGGATTGCGCAGCGTCCCGATGCCGCTGACGCTCACTTCGCACACCTGCCCGATGTTCATTCCGCCGATGCCTTCCGGCGTTCCGGTGAGGATCAGGTCGCCGGGCAGCAGCGTCATGAAGTAAGAGATGTAGCTGATCAGATCGGGCACCGGGAAGATCATGTCGCTGGTGTGGATGTGCTGTCGCACCTCGCCGTCGACCTTCACCGTCAGCTCGACGTTCGAGGGATCGATGTCGGTCTCGAGCCACGGCCCGACCGGGCAGAACGTATCCCACGACTTCGAGAAGATGAGGCCAAGGCGGCCATTGCCGTCGCGACACACGTCGCGTGCGGTGACGTCATTGCCCGGCGCGTAGCCGAGGATGCACGCGGGCACGTCGCGCGGCTCGACGTTGCGCATCCGGCGCTTGATGACGACGGCCAGCTCGCCTTCGTACTCGAGCCGATTGGTCTCGGGCGGATACTCGATCGCCGCTTCGTGACCGATGAGCGTGCTGATCGGCTTCTGCAAGACGCCGGGCACCTTGGGGATCGCGGCACCGGTCTCCTTTGCGTGCCCGGTGTAGTTGAGGCCGCCCATGATGATCTTCGACGGCGTGCACGGCGCGAGCAATTGCAGCCCTGCGAGCGGACGCGATGTGCATCCGACCTTGATGTCGTCGTCGTAGACGCTGCCCTCGACATCGAACACGGCGTCGCCCTCGATGACGCCGAAGCGCGGCTCGTTGTCGGCGGGGACCCGGAAACGGGCGATCTTCACTCTTATCTCTCCTCGGATTGACGTTTGACGGCCGCCGCGTTCACGACGCTGACGAGCTCGCCGTTCAGGAACGCGAGCACGTGATCGATGCTGCGTCGAAGGTGACGCAGGCTGGAATCGACGGTATTCGATCCGCTCGACGGCGTCATCACGACGTTGTCGAGCGTGAGCAACGGATGGCCCGCGGGCAGCGGCATTTGAGTGAACACGTCGAGACCGGCGCCGGCGATGCGTCGCGATTGCAGCGCCTCGATCATCGCCGATTCGTCGACCAGCTCGCCGCGCGCCGTGTTCAGCAGGATCGCGCCGTGCTTCATCTTCGCGATCCGCTCGCGATCGAGGAAGCCGACGAGCTCCGGAAAGAGCCGCAGGTGCAGCGAGAGCACGTCGGATCGGGCGAGCGCCTCATCGAGCGATACCGCCGTCGCGCCGACCGCTGCCGCGCGCTCCCGACTGTTGTCGCGAGACCACGAGATGACCTCCATTCCGAGCGCTCGCGCAAGCGGCGCGAATTCGCGCGCCGTTGCCGACAGGCCGACGATGCCGAGCGTCCTGCCGCCGACCTCGACGCCCTGCAGCGGTCGCCACACGCCGCTCCTGATCGCGCGATCCTGCTCGGCGATCCGGCGCGTGACGGCAAACAGCAGCGCGAGGCATTGCTCGACGAGCGCGCGGCGGCTGCCGACGACGTTGCCCACCGCGATGCCGCGCGAGCTCGCATATTCGACATCGACGTCCTCGGTGCCCGCGCCCGCGATGCAGATGAATCGCAGTCGCCGGGCATCGGCGAACGACTCCTTCGGGAATCGCGTGAAAGCGGGGCGGAACGACAGCACGATGTCGGCGTCGCGAATGCGATCGGCCAGCGATTCGGGCGTAGGACGGTCGGGATGGATCGTGACGTCGGCGACCTCGCGCAGCCGCGCGAGCTCGTCGGGATTGCCGCCGTAGCGGTTGGCGAGGTCGTCGGGAATGACGACGTGGGGGCGGGGCGGTGCGGCGGGAGTCATTGCGTTGCGGATCGTGCCGTTCGATCGAGGCTGAAGATTAACCGGCCGGTCGCGGTCGCATACGATAACACCGGACAAGACTGTGATAACACTGCCGCATGTCGTCGGCGCGGCCTGCGTTGGCGGGCAAACAGACTTCCTCATCGAGGTGCTCTACGCTGGTGATGTCGAAGTCAGTCGACTATTGCGTGTCGCGTCCGCCGGGCACGGATGGGACGAGCCTGGCCCGACGAAGACGCAAAGGAGATCCCCATGCATTCGAAGATCCTTGCATCGTTTTCATTTGCGATCGCAACCGCGGTCGCGTCGGTTTCCGGTCCCGCGCAGGCCGATCCGGTCGCGGGCGCCGCGATCGGCGCCGGCGTGGGCGCGCTCGCAGGCCATGCCGTCAGCGGTCGCGACGGCGCGCTGGTCGGCGGCGCGCTCGGCGCCGTCGCGGGCTACCAGATCGGCAAGAACCATCACCGCCATCATCAGGCGCGCCATATCCATTATCGACCGGTGCGTCACTACCACCGCCCGGTGCATGCGTACCGCGTGTATCGCGCACCGCATGCGTATTACGCTCCGGCGTCGGGATACTACGTGGCGCGGCCGGTTGCGTACCGCGCGCATCATCGGCATGTGCGCTACTACCGGGATCAGTATGGACGGCTGGTACGCGTAACAACCTGGCGATGAGCGTGGCGTGGTGAGCGCGCCGCGCGTCGATCGGCGTCGCTGCTATCGATCGCCGGCGAGGTCCGCCTCGCGGTAATAGGGCCGATCGGCGAGCGCATCGACGCGCGCGAAGAACTCATCGCTCGCGGCGATCCCGTTGGGGCGTTTCTGCGCGTTCTGCCGCCACATTGCCCACGAATACGGATGCAGTCGCGAAGCCTCCGCCCAATGCTGCGCAGCTTCGTCGGCGCGGCCTTCGCGCAGCAACGCCTGGCCGAGACGAAAGTGCGCGTGCGCCTGCGCGATCGAAGCATCCGGAAGCTCGAGCCGCGACTGCACGGTCGAGGCGTCCAGCACGTTCGGGCTCGCAGCGCCGTGCATCGCCCAATCGCGCACCGCGTCCATGTACCGTGCCCGCACCCGCGCGCGCTGCTCGATGACCTCGGCCGAAATCGTGTTCGTCGTCCGATCGCGAACGCGCAGCACGTCGAACCACCCGGCGATCTCGGGCGGTCGGACGATCCGACCCTCCTCGTCGATCCATACTGCCTGCGGCACGTTGACGAAGTTGTAGAGCTCGGCGACCCGGTGGTCGCGATCGATCAGGCACGGATACGTCGGCGCAGCCGCTTCGATCCACGGTCGCGCCGCGTCGGGCTGGTCGAGCGCGATCGCCAGCACCGTCAACCCTTGGCCGCTGGTGTCTTCGTATAGTGCCTGCCACACGGGCAGGTCGGCTCTACAGCCTCACCACGAGGCCCAGGTCGCGAGGAAGACTTTTCGACCGCGATAATCCGAGAGACGGTGCAGATGACCGTCGAGATCGGGCAGCTCGAAGTCGGGTGCGTTCAACGAGCGCAACGCATCGGCGCGACGCGCGGCGCCCCCTCCGAAGGCCCATAGTTCCGATGCCGCATCGTGAACGACCGGCCAGCCCAGGTGACGCCAGAGCGTCGCGACATCGAGCCTGTCGCCGTCGACGACCATCGCATCGCGATCGCGCGGCAGCGGCACGCACGTGTCATCGCGACAGAGGCCTTCGGGCTTCCACAACCAGCCCAACGCGCGCTCGATGTCGGCGCCGTCAAGCCACAGTGAATCGCCTTGCGCGGTTGCGCGCGGCAACGAAGTGTCACGTGATTCGCCGAGGAGCCTGATCATGATCGCGTTTCCGCCATGCGAGGCGATCACTCTACCCCAACACGTGCCGCGCGCCGGCGGGAATCCCGGATACGACCATCGGGGAGTCACGTTTTGTCGTGATGTATCGCGGTAGCCTCGCCGCAGGCACTTCGAGGCGTATCATCGGGCAGCTTCCCGACCCGAGCGGAGCCTGCATTGAACGTCGCGACTTCCAATGCTCTCTGGCGCACGCTGATCGTCGTGCTGGCGCTGTTCACCGTCGCTTCGGTGGCCATCGACACCGCCAGCCTGCCGCGCGTGATGAAGCTCGGCATTCGTGGCGAGCCGCTGGTCGACGCGATGCATTACGCCGATCGCGGGCCGACGACGATGATGGTCGATTCGCTGTCGACCGATTCGCCGTTGCGATCTGCGGGCGTCGTACCGGGAGACCGGATTCGCTTCGACGATCCGTTGGGGTACTGGCAGAGCCGGATCGCGGGGGATGTCGTCGCATTGACCGTCATTCGCGACGGGAGCGCGCGACGCATCGAAGTCACGGTGCCGCCCGCGCGCAGCCTGCCGCCGTTTTCGTGGGCGATTCAGGGGCTGGCGCTGGCGACCGCTGTCGCATCGCTGTTGATCGGCGTGGTTGTCGGATGGCGTCGCCCGAACAGCATTGCGATGCGGGGACTGGCTGCGACTTCGGTGATTGCCCCGGCGGGCTATTCCTATGCGGCAGCGCAGGCGTGGCACTTCCTGCCCATCGATTTCTTCGGATCGGTTGCGTCGTTGTTGCCGTTCGCGACGATCGTGTTCTTCGCGCTCCATTTTCCCGACGACCGGCCCGCCGGATTGCGGCTGCGGCTGGCGCGCGTGTATCCGTGGATCTTCGGCCTCTTCGTGGTCGCCGTCGTTTCCTGGACCGGCCTCCTGTACGCCGGACATTACGAGCCGTTCGCCCGCTATGCGGTGCGGGTCGGCGTGGCCGTCACGGCACTGCTGTTCTTTGGCGCGCTCGTGCTCGGATCGCGGGAGGCAGAGGGCGAAGCGAAGCTCCGTTTCCGCTGGATGCTCGGCACCGTCGGAGTGATCGTCGGGACGGGTGTCGCGTTCAACGTGAACTTCTGGCTCGGCACCCCGATTCCGCAGCACTGGTTGCTCCTGGCCATGAACGTCGCGACGATGCTTGGAATCGCCGGGTTGGTCTACGCCGTGTTCCGTCATCGCGTGATGGACTTCGGCTTCGCGCTCAATCGTGCACTGGTCTACGGCATCGCCAGCGCAATCCTGTTGCTGACGTTTTTCGGGCTCGAGAAACTCGCCGAGCACTATGTGCACGTCGAGGGACGCGAGCAGAACGCGATGATCGACGGCGGAATCGCGCTCGGCGTGTTCCTGTTCTTCCATCGCGTCCGCCATTGGGTCGAGCATCACCTCGAGCGGATCTTCTTTAGCGGTTGGCATCGCAGCGAGGCGAAGCTTCGACAGTTCATCGCGCAGGCGGAGCACATCACCACGGTCGACGCTCTCGCTGCCGCGTTCACGGCCGAGATCGGGCGTTTCACCGGCGGCGCCGGAAATGCCACGTATCGTCGCGGCGCCGAAGGCCAGTACGACCGGATCGACGGGACGCTTCGAGCCGCGCCGTCGCGGATCGACGCAGACGAGCCGGTCGTCGTCGCGTTGCGCGCGGATCGCAAGCCGGCGCGCATCAACGACACGCGCTCCACGCTGCCGGCGCTGCTCGCGCTGCCGATGATGCGCCGTTCGACGCTCGACGGTTTCGTCCTGCTCGAATCGAAGTCGCATGGCGAGCCGTATCGGCCGGACGAGATCGAGCTGCTCGAATTCGCGGTCAACCAGGCCGGACGCGACCTGCATTCGCTCGAGGCGGCCGAGCGCGAGCAGCAGGCAACGATGCTCCGCGCGGCCAACGAGGAACTGCGCTCGATCGTCGAGATCGCGATCGTCGGTCGAAAGGCCGAGGCGGCCGACTAGGACAGGCGAGCGATCCTCTACCGCACCACGTGGCGAGCGTTGGGAGGAATCTCGAACACGGGGAGTGGAGTCACCTCTTCGGACGGCACTGGCTCGACCGGCAGGCCCGCCGACTTCCAGCCACGCAAGCCGCCCTCGATCACTGCGGCGAGAATCCCGCGATCGATCAGCTCTTTCGCAACGCGAGCGCTGGTCGCCTCGCGGATGCACGTGCAATACAGGTACACCGGGCGATCGCCGGGAATCTCGCTTTGCCCGGCGTCCTGGTGCAGCGCGTTAGGCTCGATCCGGATCGAGCCCTTGATCCGGACCGCCTTGTCGTCGTAGTAGCCGTGGCTGCGCACGTCGTATATGGCGGCGCCGCGTTCGGCGACGGCACGTGCGACGTCCGCCGGTCGAGTCCTTGGAATCGTCCGCAACGCGCCGGCCTTGATCCACGCCCACCCGAGATAGCCGAGATACGCGGCGACACCCGCGATCAGCAGCCACTCGATCACCACGCCGAAAGCCCGCATCCCGCCGATGATCGAGGTGATCGCGCCCGCGAACACGAAACCGATCGTCCAATAGGCTCCGATGTACAACGCTGCGCCGAGCGCGTCGCGAACGACGAACTGGCCGAACCGCATATTCATGCTGCCGGCCAGCGGCGGCGCCATCGTGTTGATGCCGGGAATGAACTTGGCGAAGATCAGCAGCGCGCGGCCGCGCTTGTAGAACGAATCGGCCGATCGCAGGATGCACGCCTCGGGATTCAGCGACAGCCGGCACAGCACCGAGAGCATCCACCAGCCGGTGTAGCGCCCCATCAGGAACATCAGCGTGTCGCCGGCCAGCATCGAGGCCAGCGCAGCGGCGAGCACGGTCGGCCCATGGAGCGTCCCATCGGCGCTGGCGCCGCCCGCGAGCAGCAACGCGATGGCGGCGGGAATCGGAAAGCCGATCGTCTCGAGAAACACCGCCGCGCACAGGATGGCGAGGCCGTATTGCGCGAGCAGCGAGATCAGGGTGTCCATCGGAACGGGTTCGATTCAATCGATTGGTTCGGCACGCGCCGCATCGCGGGGCACTAGCGTAGCTCGATCGGCCTGGTTGCGCGGGTGTTGCATGGATTCATGCCCTGATTACGCGCTAGACTGCATTCCGGATTCGCCCACCGGAGCCTCCATTGGCCGCATCTTCGAAGAACGACCGCAAGGCGCAGATCGACGCGCTGCTGCTCAAGCTGCCGGGCGTCAGCGGCCGCAAGATCAACGGGCTCGACGGCTACTTCGTCAGCGACAAGATGTTCGCGTGCATCAGCGGCGATGGCCTCGGGCTGCGACTGCCGGCCACCGTGGCCACCGAGCTCCACTTCTCGCGCGCCAACGTGTCGGCGTTCGCGCCGGGCGGATCGGCCAGCACGCGCGAGTGGATCCAGATCAACCGTCCGGAGGCGGCCGACTATGCGGAAGACCTGCCGCTGATCCGCGAGTCGATCGAGTTCGTCGTCAAGGGACGGCGCTGAAACACTTGGGGAGGCGACTCAGCGGCTGCTGCCCGCGGTCAACCCCTTGACGATGTGCCGCTGCGCGAAGAGCAGCAGCACCACCGCGGGGATCACCGACAGCAGCGCCGCGGCGGCCATCACGCCGTTCTTGATCTCGTATTCCTGCGCGAACTTCGCGATCGCGACGGGCACCGTCGCCGTTCCGCGCGCCGTCAGGTTGAGCGCGACGGCGAACTCGTTCCAGCTGAAGATGAAGACCAGGATACCGGTCGCCGCAAGCCCGGGCCTGACCATCGGGACGACGATCCGATGCAGCAGCTGCCATGTCGTGCAGCCGTCGATCCGCGCGGCTTCCTCGAGCTCGACGGGCACGTCGCGAACGAACACCGTCATCACGCCGATGCCGATCGGCAGGTTGAGCGCAACGTGCGTGAGCACCAGCGCAGCCGTCGTGTTGTCCCATCCGAGCGAGCGGAACATCACATACCACGGGCCGACCAGCGTGATCGGCGGGATCATGTGGAACACGAGCGACCCCATGATCAGCAACGCCGGCACCCAGCCCGGCCAGCGCAGGCGAACGATCGAATAAGCGGCGAGTGTTGCGATCGCAAGCACCAGCACCGACGTAACCGACGCGACGACAAGGCTGTTGCCGAAGTGCATCGCGTAGTCGGCCGATTTTGAGAACAGCAGCTCGTCGAAGTTGCCGAGCCACGGCTTGAAGAGGACATCGCCGCGGAGCAGCGCGATCTGCGTCTTGAACGCGCCGATCGCGATCCAGACGACGGGCAGCACGACGATCACCGCGCCGATCGCGAGCGTCGCATGCATCGCGACGAGCGCCGCGCTGTTTCGCTTCATCGGGTTCGCTTCATCGCGTGCGATCCATCGCGATCATCGCTGCGCACGGCCGGCGCCATGCCGCCTCGCCGCGGACAGCCCGATGACGATCACCAGCGCCAGCACGAACAGCAGCGTCACCGAGATCGCCGACCCGTAGCCCATCCGGTCCTCGGTGAAGAAGCGGCGATAGATCGTGAAGCTGACGACTTCGGTCGCCGTGCCGGGGCCGCCGCCGGTCAGCAGGTACACCTCGTCGAACACCTTGAACGACACGATCAGCCGGAACGCGAGCGTGATCGCGAACGCCGGCAGCAGCATCGGGAACGTCACGTGGCGGAATTCCTGCCACGCGCCGGCGCCGTCGATCTTCGCTGCTTCGTGCACGTCTTCCGGCAGCGATTCGATCGCGGCCAGCAGCAGCAGGAACACGAACGGCGTCCAGTGCCAGACATCGACGACGACAACCGACAGCAAGGCGAGCCGGCCGTTGCCGAGCCAGTCCTGGCCCGTGACGCCGACTAAGCCGAGCAACTGGTTGATGATGCCGAAGTCGGGGTTGTACATCAGCTTCCAGATCGCGCCGATGACGATGCCCGGGATCAGCACCGGCAGCAGGAAGACCGTCCGATAGACGACGCGACCGCGCGCGATGCGGCTGACGAAGAGCGCGAGCAGCAGGCCGAGCGCCATCTCGGCTGCAACCGACAGGATGGCGAAGAGCACCGTGTTGAACGTGCCCGCGCGCAGCAGCGGATCGGCGGGCATCGCCGCGAAGTGTCCGAGGCCGTTGAACGTCCAGTGCGCAACCCCCTGGTCGTACTTGATGACGTGCAGCGACATCGCGAGCAGGTTCGCGATGGGCAGCAGCGCGAGCAGGCCGTAGACGGCGAGCGCGGGCGAGAGCAGGACGAGGCGCCCACGAGTGCCAGCGGTACTCATTTGCGGGCGTTCTCCGAGAAATGCAGCACGAGCATTCGAGCCGCCGGCTGCGGCCGGATCGCGTCGAGCGGGCTACTTCAGGTCGGCCAGTCGTCCCGTCTTGTACCCCGCCTTCTTCATCAAATCCTCGATCTCGACGGCCATCGTGTTCAGCGCGTCGGCCGTCGTCTTCTCGCCGATCACCGCCTGGTTCAATCGCAGCTCGAGGATCGACACGATCTGCGGGCCTTCGGGCACCGTGTACATCATCCGCGCGTTCGGCGAGCTTTCGGCGACTGCGCTGGCCCAGCGGAAGTCGACCGTCTTCATGAACGGCTGGTTGTAGATATCGCGGCGGACCGGCGGCTGACCGGTCTGCGCGTAGATCGTCTGGCCTTTCTCCGATCCGAACCACTTGAGGAATGCGAGCGCAGCCACCTGTCGCTCCTTCGGGATGTTGCGCGGGATCGCGCCGGTGAAGTGGCCGAGCGTCGGCGTCGACTTCGCACCCGGCGCGTGCGGCAGCGGCGCGACGCTGACCTTGCCGACGACGGCGGACTTCGTCGGGTCGTCCATCTGCGGCCACGCGGCGATCACCGGCGTCGCGTGCGCGGCCTTGCCCGTCACCAGCGCCTGGATCACCTGCGCCTGTCCGTAGCTGCCGGGATTCGGCGGTCCCGATTTGGTCGCCAGCTGCACGTAGATGTCGAGCGCGCGCTTCGCCTCCGGACTGTTGATGGTGACGGTGAAGTCGCCGGCCTTCTCGTCGCGAAAGATCGCGCCGTTGTTGCTGTGCAGGTACGGCATCCAGTCGTACGAGATGTCCGACGCGCTGCGCGCGCCGCGCGGAACAAAGCCGTAGACATTCGGCGGGTTGTGCAGCTTCGCGGCGTTGGCGATCAGCTCGTCCCACGTCTGCGGAACCTTGAGCCCTGCCTTCTCGTACAGGTCGGTGCGGTAGTAGAGGACGCCGATGTTGCCGTTGATCGGCACGCCGTACGGAACGCCGGTCTTCGCGCTGTTGGTCTTCGACTTCGCGTCCCACCACGCGGTGTCGTCGTAGCCGATCAGCTGTGGATCGGGCTTGTACGATGGATCGACGTCGTTGAGCGGCACCAGGAAGCCGCCGTGATAGAACTCGGCCAGCCACAGCGAATTCATCACCAGCACGTCGAACTGGCCGTCCTTCGCGCGCACCGAATTGCGCTGCTTCTCGGCGCTGCCCGCGAACGGGTTGACGTCGAGCGTCACCTTGTTGCCGGTTTCCTTCTCGTACGCCTCGACCGTCTTCGAGAACCCGGCGAACCACGGCGACTGGTTGATGACGATGGTGATCGGCGCGACCTTCTGCTGCGCGTGCGCCGCGAACGGAACGACGCATCCGATGCCGGCCGCGGCAGCGGCCATCGCGATGTTGATCAGCGCGCGCCTGCGCATCCGTTTTTGTGCCATGGCTTTCTCCTCCTCAGTCGATTTCGGCCTTGGTGCCGGGTGCCGGTGTGAACCCCAGGTCTCCGCGCGACAGCGCCGCGTCGCGGCCGCCGTAGCGCGCGAGCAGCTCGCCTTGGCGTCTCTTCGCTTGGGCGTCGACCTCGTCCGGGTCCAGCATCGAACGAAGACGCGCTCGCATCGCATCGAGAGCGCCAGCATATACAGGATCGGAAGCGACGTCCCTCAGCTCTTCCGGATCGTTCTCCAGATCGAACAACTGCGGCGGATAGAGGACGTGATGCACGTACTTGTAGCGCCCCTCGCGCAGCATTGTCACGCCGCCGCGCGCGGTGGTTGCGTGGTATTCGCTGATCACGCCGCGATCGGGCTCGAACCCTTCCGCCAGCGCCGTCAGCGACACGCCGGGCAGCGACGGATCGTTCGGCACCGGCTCGCCGACGCAATCGAACACGAACGGGAACACGTCGACGTGGCTCGAAGGCGTGCCGCGTGTGACGCCAGCGGGAATGCCCTCACCGGCCACGATCAGCGGAACACCCGCCGATTCCTCGTACATCGTCGACTTGCCCCACAGTCCGCGCGCGCCAAGGTTGTCGCCGTGGTCGCTGGTGTAGAGCACGCGGGTCTCACTCTCGAGACCGCTGGCGCGCAGCGCCTCGAGGATGTTGCCGATGTGCTGGTCCGTTGCGCTGACCAGCCCGTAGTAGCCGGCGATCGCACGCTTTACGTCCTCGGGCGACTTGAAGTGCGTGTCGTAGTCGACGACGCGCGCATAGTCGTCGGTGAATGGGTGATGCGGACGCACGTCGGGGTCGTACTGCTTCGGCCACGGCAGATCCTGGTCGATGTAGCGGTAGTACCACTCGGCCGGCGCCGTCAGCGGGAAATGCGGCGCGACGAACGACACGAAGAGCACCCACGGCTTGTCGTCGCCGGGACGGACGCGCCGCTTCGCCATCTCGTGCAGCCAGATCTGCGCGCGCGATGCGATCTCGCGGTCGTATACGGTGTACGGCGACTCGCCGGGACCGGCCAGCTTCGCCATCTTGTCGCCGCCCTTGCGCACGGGGATGTCCTCGCGCACCAGTCCCTTGACGTCGCCGATCGCGTCGACGATGTGCATCGGGATGATCTCCTCGGTGAATCCATGATCGTCTCCCGGTGCGCCGCGGAAGTGCAGCTTGCCGATCGACACCACGGTATGGCCGCGCTCGCGCAGGTAGTGGTGCCAGCTCGGGATCGCGCCTTCGTACGCGTCGGCGTTGTCCCAGTAGCCGATCTGGTACACGTACTTGCCGACGGCGAACGCGGCGCGCGCGGGCACGCAGATCGGGCACGTCGTGTATGCGGAGGTGAAGCGCGTACCGGAGCGCGCGAGCGCGTCGAGGTGCGGCGTCTGGATGATGCGGTTCCCGGCGCAGCCCATGATCTTCGGGTTGTGCTCGTCGGACATCAGGATCAGCAGGTTCTTCGGTGTCATCGCGATTGTTGTCTCATCAAAGTTGGTCGTCGGCCGGCAGATCCAGCCATTGCCCGCCTTCGCGCGCCGACTGGAATGCGCGCTCGACAATGGTCACGCTCGGGATGGCCTCGGCGAACGTGCATTGCGGTTTCGCGCCGGTGCGCAGCGCGGACAGGAAGTCGCGAGTCGCTTCGCCCGGATGCGGATCGGCGTCCAGATGCTCGACGCGCTGCATCCGTTGCGACAACCACGTCATCTGCCACCCGATCGGCATCGTCAGCGGGCGGCGAAGCTCGATCAGGCCATCGTCGCCGAAGATCCGGATCTCGTCCCACATGTGCCAGCCCTCCTCGACGCACGTCATCTGGCATTCGAGGTCCCCGAACTGCAGCTCGATGAATCCGCCATGATCGCTGCGCTCGGGCGACGACGAGCGGACACGGCTGCGCAATCGCATCGGCCGCCGGTCGATCAACCACGGGACGATGTCGGCCATGTGCGTCGCCCGGCCGGTGTACGGTCCGCCGCCGCCAAGATCGGGGACGAGGAACCAGCCGCTTCGCTCGTAACCGAGCTGCACCGTCTGCACGAAGCGCACTTCGCCGATGCCGCCATCGCGAATGATCTCGCGCGCACGGCGGCAACCGCGATCGAAGCGCCGGTTGTACGCGACCGCATTGATCCGCTGCATCGCGTCGGCGCGTTTCGAGAGGCGGATCGCATCGTCGCGCTTCATCACGAACGGCTTGTCGACGAGCACATGGAGGTTGCGATCGAGCACTGCGTCGACATGGCTTGCGTGCAGCGCATGCGGCGTCGTCACCAGCGCGAACGCGAGACCGTCGGACTGCGGAAGCGCATCGATCGACGACACCACCGGCGCGCCGTAGCGCTCGGCGAGCGCGGTCACTTCCGGCTGTGGATACGGATCGTAGATTCCCGCGATAGTCACGTCGCGATCGTCGAGCAGCGCGGGGACGTGATAGCGGCGCGAGAAGCCGCCGCAGCCGATCATCGCGAGGGAGATTTTCAATTGGGACCAGGCTCCATTCGGTCGGTCACGGCGCTCGACGCCAGGCTCGCGAGGAAATCGATCGTCATCGTCCACGCGCGCGCGGCCGCCTGCGGGTTGTGCTCGGTGGCGCGCTCGGGGTCGACGAACCCGTGCCGTGCGCCACGGTGGATCTCGATCGTAGCCGGCACGTTGCGCGAGGCGAGAGCGACGCGCAACTCCTCGACGTCGTCGAGCGGAATCAGCGCGTCGAATTCGGCGAAGTGACCGAGATACGGGATCTCGATGAGTCCGGTCGTTTCCGCGGGAAGGAACGGCTTGTTGTCCTGCCGCGCGAATCGCAGCCGACCATAGAAGTTGACGGCGCCCGCGAGCGTGCTGTCGAGCGCGGCCATGTAGTGCGCGAAGCGGCCGCCCAGGCAGAAGCCGAGCGGAACGAGGCCGCCCGGATCGAACCCGAATCGACCGCGGCGCGCGGCATGCGACACCGCGCGCAGGTCGCGGATGCAGCGACGGTCGTCGAAGTCGACGAACGTCTGCGCAAGCACTTCGGCGGGTGCATCGCGCGACGGGATGCCGCTGCCGCGAAACAGGCACGGCGCGATCGCGCCGAAGCCTTCGCGCGCCAGCCGGTTGCACAGATCCTCGATGTGCGGCGTCACGCTCCAGATCGCGCCGTACATCATCACCGTGATCTTCGGTGGTGCCGCGGGACGTGCGACGTAGACGGCGATATCCGCGCCTTCGAACGGCAGAGTCAGTCGCGCGATCGAAATTTCGTTCATCCGATCGCTCCGCGAACACGATTCATATCGACTCCCTTCTGCCTGAGCTCGCCGAACGATACGCGGCCATGATCATCCGCACCGCGCGGACGCCGTCATCGATGCCGATCGGCGGCGCGGCGCCACGCGCGATCGCGTCGACGAAAGCGATCGCGTTCTGGTGATGGAACTCGCCGATCTTGAATCGCGGCACGACGTCGACGACCTGCCATGCGCGCTCCGGCTGGTCGGTCCGGAAAAGGCGCACGAAGCGATCGCGCGTGATGTCCTTCGACGCGAGGTCGACCGCGGAGACGAGTGCCGTGCTTTCCAGCACAGTGGGATCCGAAGCTTGGAATTCACGTGACTTGAAGTCGCGG
>JADMIO010703223.1_pt1 | contig 50315 bp, 58 predicted proteins | sample 8958161 | NCBI WGS metagenome assembly JADMIO01 (sample SAMN16585339, study PRJNA669376) | soil metagenome | isolation source: Crop rotation soil | place: USA: Cullars Rotation, Alabama | collected 2011 | reverse complement strand
TAATCGCCGCAGTCGATGATCTTAAGCAGGCCCTCGATCAAAATGTGCCATTTTTTATCGGCCCCTGAGGGCCGTCTGGGCGGTTTGCGCCTGGGCACTCAGGGGTTCGCGTGAGATCGAGAAAACCCTTCAGCGCTCGGTAACCGGCGCACTACCCAAAGGAATTTGCAGATGACCACCGCCAACAAGTCCGAGAAGGACCGCGTAATCATTTTCGACACCACCCTGCGTGACGGCGAGCAATGCCCGGGCGCGACCATGACCTTCGAGGAGAAGATCGAGGTCGCCGAAATGCTCGACGACATGGGCGTCGACGTCATCGAGGCCGGCTTTCCCATTACCTCGGAAGGCGACTTCCAGGCGGTCAGCGAAATCGGCCGCCGCGCCAAGAACGCCGTGATCGCCGGCCTGTCTCGCGCCAATCCCAAGGATATCGATCGCTGCGCGGAAGCCGTGAAGTTCGCCAAACGCGGCCGCGTCCACACGGTGATCGCGACCTCGCCGTTGCACATGCGTGTCAAGCTGAACATGACGCCCGAGCAGGTGCTGGAGCTCTCGATAGCCAACGTCACCCGCGCTCGCAACCAGATCGACGACGTCGAATGGTCGGCCGAGGACGCCACCCGCAGCGAGATGGATTATCTCTGCCGCATCGTCGAGGCCGTCATCAAGGCGGGCGCCACCACGGTCAACATTCCCGATACCGTCGGCTACACCACGCCGGAGGAATACGCCCACTTCATGCGCACGCTGATCGAGCGGGTTCCGAATTCCGACAAGGCGGTGTTCTCGGTCCATTGCCATAACGACCTCGGCATGGCCGTTGCGAATTCGCTGGCCGGCATCTCCGGCGGCGCACGCCAGATCGAATGCACCGTCAACGGCATCGGCGAGCGCGCCGGCAACGCCGCGCTGGAGGAAGTCGTGATGGCGATGAACGTTCGCAACGACAAATTCCCCTGGTGGAACAAGATCGACACCACCAGGCTAACCGCGGCCTCGAAGCTGGTGTCAGCGGCGACCTCGTTCCCGGTGCAGTACAACAAGGCGATCGTCGGCCGCAATGCGTTCGCGCATGAAAGCGGCATCCACCAGGACGGCGTGCTGAAGGATGCCTCGACCTACGAAATCATGAGGCCGGAAACGGTCGGCGTGAAGCAGTCCTCGCTGGTGCTGGGCAAGCATTCCGGGCGTCATGCCTTCGTGCACAAGCTGGAGGAGATGGGCTACAAGCTCGGCGCCAACCAGCTGGAAGACGCCTTCACGCGGATGAAGGCGCTGGCCGACCGCAAGAAGGACATTTACGACGAGGACATCGAGGCGCTGGTCGACGAGGAGATGGCGGCGTCGCACGACCGCATCAAGCTGACCTCGCTGACTGTCATTGCGGGCACCCACGGCCCGCAGCGCGCCACCATGAAGCTCGACGTCGACGGCCAGATCAGGATCGAGGAAGCCGAGGGCAACGGGCCGGTCGATGCTGTCTTCAACTGCATCAAGCGCCTGGTGCCGCACGAGGCCAAGCTCGAACTGTACCAGGTGCACGCGGTGACCGAAGGCACCGACGCGCAGGCGGAAGTCTCCGTCCGGCTCGCCCATGAGGGCCGCTCGATGACGGCGCGCGCGGCGGATCCAGATACGCTGGTAGCGTCCGCAAAGGCCTATCTCGGCGCGCTGAACAAGATCGTCATGAAGCGCCAGCGCGACATGCCGTCGTCGACGGCGGTTGCGGGCTGAAGCGCGAAAGCGCGTCATTCCGGGTCTGGTGCTTACGCACCATCCCGGAATGACGAGCAAGAAATTACGCGGCGCTCCGGCGCCGCGTTTTGCATTTGAGGGCAGAGGTTTTGTTTTGGAGACAGAATGTCGCATATTGCAGCGCAGCATCGTGGGCAAACGGGGCCCTGCTAACGGGCAATAGCCTTGCATGCCAATCGCCTATATGGATGCGATCCAGGATGAATCACGGGGCTAAAAATCCCCAACAAGAAACTCGGGAGGACTGAATGCGGAAAATCCTGTTGGCGGCGGCCTCGATCGCGGCGCTTGCCTTTGTCGGACCGGCCACGGCGCAATCGCCTATCGTCATCAAGTTCAGCCACGTCGTCGCGACCAATACGCCGAAGGGGCTGGCCGCCGAAAAATTCAAGGAACTCGCCGAGAAGTACACCGACGGAAAGGTGAAGGTTGAGGTCTATCCCAACTCGCAGCTCTACAAGGACAAGGAAGAGCTGGAAGCGCTGCAGCTAGGCGCCGTGCAGATGCTGGCGCCGTCAAACGCCAAGTTCGGGCCGATCGGCGTCAAGGAATACGAGGTGTTCGATCTTCCCTACATCCTTCCCGATATCGCTGCGCTGCGCAAAGTCACCGACGGTCCGGTCGGCACAAAGTTGCTCAAGCTGCTCGAGCCGAAGGGCATGGTCGGCCTCGCTTACTGGGACAACGGCTTCAAGCAGATGAGCGCCAACAAGAAGCTCATTTCGCCCGCCGACTATCGCGGCCTCAAGTTCCGCATTCAGTCGTCCAAGGTGCTGGAAGCCCAGTTCCGCACGCTCGGCGTGGTCCCGCAGGTGATGGCGTTCTCGGAAGTCTATCAGGCGCTGCAGACCGGCGTGGTCGACGGGCAGGAGAACACCTGGTCGAACATCTACACCCAGAAAATGCATGAAGTGCAGAAGTACATCACCGTGACCAACCATGGTTACGTCGGCTACGTCGTGGTGGTGAACAAGAAGTTCTGGGACGGCCTGCCGGCCGATATCCGCACCCAATGCGAGAAAGCGATGAAGGAGGCGACCGCCTACGGCAACGGCCAGTCGCAAAAGGAAAACGAAGACGCGCTTGCCGAGATCATCAAGACCGGCAAGAGCGAGATCCTCAAGCTGACGCCCGAGCAGGACTCCGCCATGCGCAAGGCGATGGAGGGCGTCTACAAGGACGTCGCCGGCCGTGTCGGCCAGCCGCTGATCGACGAATTCGTGAAGGAAACGCGCGGCGCGACGAACTGAGAAGGCGATGCCGGCAAGCGATCCAGCTTGCCGGCATTGCTGATTCTTCGCCATGGCCGGGCAAAAGCGCGAAGCGCGTCTTCGCCAAATTGACCCGGCCATCCACGTCTTGGTTGCGCGGGGGCAGATAGGACGTGGATGCCCGGCACAAGGCCGGGCATGAGGGAATAGACGAGTGGGGGCATATTGATTTTTCTTCGCATCCTCGACCGGCTTGAGGAGATATTGATCGCGACGCTGATGGCGCTCGCGACCACCATCATCTTCATCGCGGTGGTCCATCGCTATCTGCTCGGCATTCCCTTCCTCTTCCCGATCCTGTTCCCGATCAACCTGTCCTGGGCGCAGGAGCTCTGCATCTACATGTTCGTGTGGGTGGCGAAGTTCGGCGCCGCCTATGGCGTGCGCACCGGCATCCATGTCGGCGTCGATGTCGTGGTCAACCAGATCAAGTCGCCCTGGAAGAACGCCATCGTGCTGTTCGGCCTGCTCTGCGGCGCGTTCTTCACCGCCGTCATCGGCACCATGGGCGCGAAATTCGTCTACGGGCTTTACCATACCGACCAGGTGTCGCCCGACCTCGAGATCCCGAGCTGGTTTGTCTACCTCTGCATTCCGCTCGGCTCCTATCTGATGTGCTTCCGCTTCCTGCAAGTGGCCTGGAACTACTTCTTCACTGGCGAGCTGCCGCATCACGATCACGCCCATGTCGAGGGTGTCGACGTCACCGAGCCCGGCATCGGTGCGGCGGAGGTGACGCGATGACCTCGCTTATCATCTTCGGCCTGCTGATCCTGCTGATGCTCACGGGCATGCCGATCTCGATCGCGCTCGGCCTGACGGTGCTCACTTTCATCTATGCGATGACGAATGTACCCACCGAATCTGTGGCGCTGAAACTGTTCACCGGCATCGACAATTTCGAGATCATGGCGATCCCGTTCTTCATCCTCGCCGGCAACTTTTTGACCCATGGCGGCGTCGCCAGACGCATGATCAATTTCGCGACTTCCATGGTCGGGCACTGGTATGGCGGTCTGGGCCTTGCCGGTGTGATGGCCTGCGCGCTGTTTGCCGCTGTCTCCGGTTCCTCGCCGGCAACCGTGATCGCGATCGGCGCGATCATGATGCCGGCGATGGTGAAACAGGGATTTCCCAAGCGCTTCGGCGCCGGGGTGATCACCACCTCGGGCGCGCTCGGCATCCTGATTCCGCCCTCGATCGTGATGGTGATCTACTGCGTGGCGACCGGCGGCAGCATTGCGCTCGATCCGGCCGGACAGCGCGTGTCGTCGGCCTCGGTCGGGCAGATGTTCATGGCCGGTGTTATTCCCGGCCTGATGCTGGCGACGCTGCTTGGCATGACAACTTTCTACCGGGCATGGCGCAACGATTATCCGCGTATGCCGAAGGCGAGCTGGGGCGAGCGCATCGTCGCGTTCCGCAAATGCATGTGGGGATTGTTGCTGATCCTGATCGTGCTCGGCGGCATCTATGCCGGCCTGTTTACGCCGACCGAGGCCGCCGCGATCAGCGCGGTCTACGCCTTCGTCATCGCCGTGTTCGTCTACCGCGACATGTCGCTGAAGGACGTGCCAAGAGTGCTGCTCGGCTCCGCCAATATGAGCGCGATGATCCTCTACATCATCACCAACGCGGTTTTGTTCTCATTTCTGATGGCGAACGAGAACATTCCGCAGCAGATTGCGACCTGGATCAGCTCGGCCGGCGTCAACTGGATCATGTTCCTGCTTGTCGTCAACGTGCTGCTGCTGCTCGCCGGCAACTTCATGGAACCGTCCTCGATCGTGCTGATCATGGCGCCGATCCTGTTTCCGGTGGCCGTCAAGCTCGGCATCCATCCGGTGCATCTTGGCATCCTGATGGTGGTCAACATGGAGGTCGGCATGTGCCATCCCCCGGTCGGCCTCAATCTCTACGTCGCCTCCGGGATCGCCAAGATGGGCATCACCGAACTGACGATTGCGGTGTGGCCATGGCTGCTGACCATGCTGATCTTTCTCGGCATCGTCACCTATGTGCCGGAGCTGTCGCTTTGGCTGCCGCGCGCGTTGGGGATGCTGTAGCAATTTGAGTCAAAGTTGCGGCGATTACGGCCCGCTTGCAATCATCCGCGGACATTACATCTTGGTAACAGAGGCCGTTCTGTCCAATCGTTAAGTTGAATCCGGCGCGAACCGTGCTCATCCTTGGAAAACCTTTTTGCATGGAGGTTCGCATGAGGAATTTCTGGATCGCCGCCGTCGCCGTGCTCGCCATCGCCGGCTCGACCGCGGTTTATGCCCAGCATCACCGCCACTGGGGCCAGATGCGCATGGCGCCGGAAGATCGCGCTGCCTACGTCGACGCGCGGATCGCCGCCGTGCATGCCGGGCTGAAGCTGAATGCGGACCAGGAAAAGCTGTGGCCGCCAATCGAGACCGCGGTGCGCGACTTCGCCAAGCTTCGCATCGACCGCGCCAATGCGCGGATGAATGCGCCGGCTGACAGCGCAAAGCCCGATGATCCGGTGACCCGCCTGCGCGAGCGCGCCGACACCATGGCGGCCTCGGCGGCTGCGATGAAGAAGATCGCCGATGCGGCCGACCCGCTCTACAAGACCCTCGATGAGGGCCAAAAGCGCCGCCTTGCCGTGCTTACCCGCATGGACGGCCGTTTTGGCGGCTGGCGCCACCGCATGATGGACCGCGGTTTCGACCGCGACGGCGGTCGTTACGACCGCGATGGCGGGCCGGACAGGGGCCGCGGCGAGCGGCTCTGAGCACGCCGGCCACAGCTTCCGGGCAATTACGCGAAGCCGCTGGAATCCAGCGGCTTTTCGCCGTTCCGGGCCCCGGTCAAAGGCCGGGAAAAGTCGTCCGCCTTTGCTGGACAATGGGGGGTCGCTTTGCTAAACGACGCCGTCTCGCGAAGGCTTTTTCCGGACCGGTTCCGGGCGCATAGCTCAGTTGGTAGAGCAGCTGACTCTTAATCAGCGGGTCCCAGGTTCGAGCCCTGGTGCGCCCACCACAAAACCCCTTAAAACATAGGCGTTTCTGCATTGTCGTGGACGGCCCCCGCGAGGGGTCTCTACCGTAATCAATGTCGTAATCAATTTGCTGCCGAACGCCCCTTAAAGAATGCGTTCTGACGCGGAGATTTTCACGTCATTGACAAATACGCGTCAGCACCCAATATCGGGCGCGTGCAAGAGTCGTCGATCTAAGTATCGGCGCAGGTCCTCGGCAGCCTCATTTGGCCCCCGGCAGGGATCCTTCCACCTCATCAGTCAAAACTGTGACGCAGTACCGCTGCGTCTGAGGGAAGGATCATGCTTCATGAAATCAAACGCACGTCCTGTTGACACGCCAGCACCCGTTGGCGCGCCCCGGCTTCTTATGTCTGGCGATGACGTTCGGGAGGCCCTTGGCGGCATTAGCAAGCCAACGCTTCGTCGTCTCGAACTCATCGGATTGCTGAGACCCGTTCGCCTGACCCACAGTCTGCGAGCGACAAAATATTACTCCCCCGAAAACGTCGAAGAAGTCGCCCGCGGTCAGGATTGCAGTGACCTAGACCCCGCAGACGTGAAGTTGCCTTCACGGCGTACTTCACCGCGCAAGAAGCAGCGGCACGTCGAGGCGAGAGCCCGATGATCCGCAAACCCAAACAAGGAATTCCCCGCCCTGCTTGAACAGGACGGGGATCATGACGACGACGACAAAACAACCGGAGGTTTTAACAATGTCAACTAAATCACAGCGCGCGAGCGCCCGCAATCCGCAAAATGCCGAGGATACGATACCCGACGACGAATTCATCGAGCTGACGCCCGAGATGCAGGACAAGGCACGGACAATTTTCAACATGCTGATCGATTGCGGTCCCAGTACAGCAATCATGATGGTCATCCAGTGCTACCTGAACATCATTATTAATTATAGCGAGGTCGACGTAGAGACGCAGCTGGAAGCATTTTGCAACATTGTGAGAGACAATGTTGCGGCGTTCACACAGAACCAGAAGGCGAACTGAGCCATGGAAAACAATCCAGCAGCGTTCGCAATCATCGATAAAAACCTCTGCAATTATCCGCTGGCCCGCGATACCCGCACCCAGGTGAAATGGCGCAGAAGCAAAAAGACCGGTCGCTATTGGGCGCATCTACCTGGGGACGATCGGGTCATCCTGTACTTCGCCGCGAACGCAACGAGGCGCTGTCCGAATGGCCTCGACGTCAACGTGCTGCTCTATCTGCTCGGCGAATTCCGCAAGCAGGGAAAGCCCGCGATCAAGCTCCCGAAACTCAGGCCCATCGCAAGAGCATTGGGTCTGAGCGGCGACAGCGACAATGCACGCCGCGTCAAAGAGGCCCTCAAATTGTGGTGTGAAATCGAGGTCAAATTTACCGAATATTATACGCCCGCGAAGAAGCAAGACGACGGAACATGGCTTGAAGGGCATAAAGTTTCACGGCGATTTGGTCCACCGCTCGAACTTGGCGAAACGACAATCGGGGTCGACGAGAACTGGGTCCCGCTCAACCTGTTCCTGCACCGCACGCCAACGCATAATAAGTACACCCAGCGCGTCGCATTGCCTTTACCAATGAACGCAGCGAGTCAGAACGTCGTTCTGACGACACTTGTCTCGTTCGAAAACACAAAGGCGCGGTCGATCAGGCGCTACTGCAGGAAGATCGGACTAAACCACGGCACGCGACGCCGTGTTCTGAATGCGGCTCTGCGCGAAGCTGACGAGCATTTCGGAAAGCAGAATGGTTCGCTCATCCACGTGATTAGGGACCAGCGTATTTTGCTGCTCATCGGCAAGCCAAAACATGGTGTTGCAAGGCAGGGGGAAACTCAGACCCAGGCAGGGGGTAACTCAGACCCCAGGCAGGGGGTAACTCAGACCCAAATGGGGGGTAACTCATGAACTGGTGGGGGGAATGAAGATATGTACGAAGAAGAAGGAACGACGAAGTCGTAAGTATCGCCTGCGGCGATGTTGCGAGCTTTCGCTCGTGTTTCAGGAGAAAGTGCGACGTGCATTCACCCTGCAACGCGAAGCCAAGCGAACGCTGGTTTTGTACGCCGCGCCCGGCGCGCCGCGCAGCGTGATATATTGAGAGGCTACTGAAAGGAGAGAGAACGATGCAGATTGAACGCGTGCGTTTGAAAAAGACGAGGCACCAACGCAGAGAGGCAATCATCGATTTGCTTCGCCCTGCGTGCGGTCTGAAGAAGCTCGAGGGGCGTATCAACAGGGTCCAGGTGTTCGAGAAGGATGACTCATTCTCGGACTATGTGGTCACGTTTGAAACTGATCGGGGCACCATCAACTGGTTCGCAAATCGCAATATGCTCCGCGAGCTTGGTAGGAGATTAAGGAGGATCTGATGGACGACGACAAAATGGATTGGCAAGCCTGGAAAGAAGCGAATTGGCGTGGGCGTCGCACGAAACATCGGCGCGAGAAGCTGTTCCCCGCGCAGGAGTCCGAAAGCTCTAGGTTCGTAAAGCAGTACGCGAAATCACCGGGGAAAAAGCGGCGCACGATCAGGAACGCATTCCTGCAACGCTGAAATTACCTCGTTCGCTTCAACTGCTGTTAACATCTCCGACCCAAACAACAGGGGATCGGCTCATGAAGCGGAAGGGGCGCATCTTCACTGCAGCCACCATCCGTCAGTCCGCCGAAATTAAAGAAGGCAAAACTAATCGTAACAAAATCAGTCCCGCAATCACTCCGCGCATTGCACGTCAGCGGGATCTGGGACGGCTACGCAATAAAGCACTGCGCCAACGTGAAAGAGACGCCAGGAAAACCAAACCCAAGGGCAATCGGCTTCGTTGTTACCCGGTATGGCTGCTTGACTCCGAGGTCATTAAGTTGCTTCACGACGTGGAGCCGGAGCGGCATGACGATCAACCGATCATTCCCCGAGAGTTGCGCGAAGTGTTCGACAGGGAATGGAGCGAAGTGACCGGGCGCGTGATTGCGCAGGCTGCCAGATCGGCGATCAAAAATAAATCGTGACGCGTCACGCGACTTTCGGCTTTTAGGGCATACGCTCCGAAAGCTTGAGGACGTACAGGCATTTGGAGACTGGAAAATGGGCGTCGTAGCGATCGTCAACAATGGCGTGTGGACGGCGGTTACCGAGGCACCACAGTCAGCCTGTCAGAAAACCGATACACATGTCGCCAACGCTTCCATAGGTGGTGAAGTCGATCAGATTGTTGCGCTTCTTGGTCAGGTGGTGCAGCGGGCACAAAATCTGTCCGAGACCGACGCGCGACGGGTTCGGAATATCGTCCATGCCGCGCAGGGGATGCTGATGGCGACGACCTATCTGGAAAAGCCGGATCAACGGGCATTCGAAAGATCGCTGCGCGAAGCCGCGAACCGTAGGTACTGACCGAGATGCGACGCGCCCATCCTCAAAAACCATTGTCGCCGAAAGCTATCGCAGATCTCAACGCAAAATTTCGGCGGATGCCGTACATCGATCGGATCTGTACTCTGACGGCGTCTATCGTTGCTAACGACTCAGAAGCCGTGGCCGCCACGCTGGGGCTTGCCGAGCTGATTTGGCGGGTGTCGCAACAAATGTCGACCGAGAAAAGGCTCAGATTGGCAGACCGGCTGCGCGACGTCGCTGATCGTCTCGATAAAATTGTGACGGATGATGAAGCCCCGCATGTCGTTCGCGTTGAGGTCGTGGCGTCAAGGGAATAAAGAGTATGCCAGCGATAGTTCATAAAACTACGACGTCGGAATTTGGTGCGGGCCTCGGCTGTACGCTGTCGGATTTGACCGAAGACGCGTACGGCGATGTTGTCGGCGATCCCGCGCATCCAACGTTGGGCTGGGACATCACTTCCTTTAAGGCTAACCCGATCGCGCTATGGTCCCATGACAACCGAGCCCCGATCGGGACTTGGCAAAATGTGCACGTGGCGAATGGTGCTTTGCGTGCCAACTTGCATATGGCGCCGCCCGGCAGCACAAAACTCGTGGATGAGTTGCGGGCGCTTCTGGCCGCTGGAGTAATCAAGGGTATCTCAGTCGGGTTCCGGCCAACCAAAGCCGAGCCCCGCGCCAATGGTGGCAAGCATTATCTTCGTCAGGTGCTTTGCGAAGCGAGCTTGGTTGCGCTTCCTGCAAACCCGTCCGCGCTACTAACGGCAAAGGCGCTGGGCGTGTCGAGGCAAACAATCGAAATGGTTTTCAAAAACCTGAAAGAAGAGCGCGAACTCCGAAGCCAACTTAGCACAGCGCTGAAACAAGCGGCGGCGGATCGTCGGCGCGCACAGGCGCTTGAGTTCTATGTAAAAGCGCTTGCGAGGGTCAAACGAATAGACGCGCAAATCGCGAAGCGGGAGGCCGCGTCTTTTGTGGGGCAACATCGACAGCATCAGGCAGAAATAGTCGCGGCGTTCACGGCTCACGCAAGAGCGCATGCGGACCCGCCAAAACCAAAGTTTGAGCAACAGAGTCAGACGTGGCGCGGGCAAAAACTCCCACCGCTGACTTGGCGAGGTCAAAAAATATGACGCAACGAGGGGGGCAGGTACAAAATAAATACCCCCGATGCCAGACCCGAGCGATCTGGTCCTTGAAGGGTCAAAAACGTGGTTTTTTTCTTGGTCAGGGAAAAGGCGCTGCAGGGCGATCTACCGGAAGGAGACGACCTTGGGGGAAGAGGAAGATGAAGCGGGATCAGACAACAATGTCGTACGACATGATGGCCACGCCGCCACGTTGAACGATCACTTGCTTGGAAAGCAACATATGGTGATGAGGAACCAAGGGTCCACCCCATCAAGTAACGTGCCGTACTGCACGTTGGTATCGGCGAGGCGCACTTGCCCGATCATAACCGGTCCCTTCACCATGTATTCACGCTCCGATACCTTCGTAATTGTAGCGCACTCAGCCTCTGTAAGGCGATCAACTAACTTCACCTTGTTCTGAGACTGGGCAAGGGCCGCAAGAGAAACCATGCTCGCCACAAGGGAGACGACTAAGACTTTTATCATCGCAGTTACTGGCATCGGCGCTCGCTGCAATTGCAGCCGATCGTAGCTCTTACAGGTCAACCATAGACCCGGCCAAATGCTAAAATTTGAACGATTAGTCGGCTTTGGGTTATTTGCAGACATGCCCGGTCGAAGACGGCATGTCTGCTTCACCCGCCGAAGTCCGCTAAGGGCCAATAGCGGGGTGTTCAGTTATTGTCTCGGCGAAGCTGCCACGAGAAAGGCCGCAGATTTCTCTGCGGCCTCCCGTTCGGATTTCAGCACGTTGCTAGTTGGCTACTGACCCGGGCGGTTCTTGATCATCTCTTCGACCTTCTTCTTCACCGCCTCGAGGTTGAAGGAGGCCGGGTCCTGCATCGGCGGATAGTTAACGGCCGTCAACGCCAGTTTCCCGACATACTGTTGGACCAAGACGAAACGCCAGAACTCTCGGGCGTAAAAGTCGTTGCCGTAGCCGAACGATCCAGTGTTGGGCGACTCGCCGCGAATACTCGGCGTGCGCTCGAACGGGTCTTGGCGGATGTTGACCATCACGGGCATATCAGTGGTGGTCTTTTCGCCAGGCCAGCCGTAAGGCTGGGCATAGAACGTGAACTTGAAGTTGTCGATGCGAACTGCGCCCAGCTGTGCGCCACCAAAGTAGAACACCTCCTGGCGTTTGGATGGTCCTTTTCCAGTGAGGAGATCCATCTGATTGTAGCCATCGAGGTGATTCTTGTAGCTGCGGTCGCCCAGTTGCACGCCGGCCAGCAACTGGTCGGTGATGTTTGGGTTGCCCGCAGCAGCCAGCAGGGTCGGGAACCAATCGAGACCAGATATAATCCCGTTTTCGACCGTGCCTGGCTTGATCTGGCCTGGCCATCGGATGATGCAGGGCACCCGGAAGCCGCCTTCGCCAACGGTACCCTTGGTATTCTTGAAAGGCGTCATGCCTCCATCCGGCCAAGTGAACACTTCAGCGCCGTTGTCGGTGGTGAAGATGACAATGGTGTTGTTCGCCTCACCGATGTCCTCGAGTTTCTTCATCAGCGCGCCGATGCTGTCATCCATCTGCGCCATGCCGGCTTCCTCAAGACCGTAGTTGGTCTGGCTGTTCTGCATCGAGCTGTACTTCTTCGAGAGGAACGTCCAGACGTGCATGCGCGTCGTGTTGTGCCAGACGAAGAACGGCTTGCCGTCACTCTTGGCCTTGTCCATGAAGTCACTGGAAGCCTTGACCAGGACCTCGTCGAAGGTCGTCATGTCGTACTTTGCTTTCAGGAACGGCATGTCATGCATGTTGGGCACGTTCGACATGTCCGGGAACGGCGGCAACGGGCCTTCGTCGATGATCCTCTGCTTGCCGATTTTGCCCCAGCGCGGCATCTCGGTCGCATCGTCCACGTTGGTCGCATAACTGTGGATCAGACTGCGCGGGCCGTTCTTGTTGTAGTAGTCCTCATCGACCGGGAACGAATACCAGTACGGATCCGACATCGCATCCAGGTGGTACAGGTATCCGAAGAACTCATCGAAGCCATGCAGGGTGGGCAGATACTTGTTCAGGTCACCGAGGTGATTTTTGCCGAACTGCCCGGTAGCATAGCCTTGTACCTTCAGGGCTGTTGCGATGGTCGCAGCCTGCGCCGGCATGCCGACATCGGCCCCGGCCTGGCCCACGGTCGTCAGCCCAGTGCGGATCGGCAACTCGCCGGTAATGAAGTTCGCCCGGCCCGCCGTACAACTTGCTTCGGCGTAATAGTCCGTGAACATCATGCCTTCAGACGCGAGCTTGTCGAGGTTCGGTGTCTTCCCCGACATCATTCCGCGATGATAAGCGCCGACGTTGAACCAACCAACATCGTCGCCCATGATGACAAGGATGTTGGGGCGTCTTGCGGCGGGTGCGGTGGCTGCCGGTTGTTGCACTTGCGTTGCAGGCGGTCGTTGCTGCGCCTGTGCCGTGTTTGTGAGACCGACAACCGAAAGCGCAACGGAAGCAACGAGCAAACTCCCGCCCAGCAGCAGATCGCGCCGTTTCGTCCCGCCGCCCGGTTGCGACAGGGGGTCGTAGGGTTTTGCCCTATCTTGACTATCGCTCATAACAGACTCCTTTATGATGTTTGATCGTGCGCGCTCAAATTCCAGTAGACATGGGTGTATTGATCTTTTGAGCTTGGGCATCCGAGAACGCTGTCGCTCCGTCCAGCCCAATTGCGTCAAACCGACGAAGCGTCTGACACGAGGCTTAGCTTATGTGTGGGGGCGCAGGCGGCAAAAGTGCCCTTTGGTCCAATGGACGACCAACTGACGCTTGGTCTTCAATGTATTGAGCCGCACGAACACGGTGCGCAGCAGGTACGCCACTGACGGCTCCTGAGAACCATCGTGCGCTCGTTTGCAGGGTAACTGGGGTGGGGTGGCGTTCGGGGGTGCACAACGCATCCCGATCCGGTTGCCACCGTCAAAACTCAGCGCAGAGGCGATCGGGCATTGCGACGCAACGTAAGCACACGTTCTTTTAAACAGGCTCGCCTGCACGAGTGCGCGGTAATGACCGCGCGCAGCGCACCGGACAGACCGCAGGGGTGTTGGGCCGCGGCGGCCCTGCCGGTAGCGCGCACGAACAGCGCCTGGCGGGCTTGTCGCGCCAAGCGGGTCGCAACGCCGAGTTAAATCTAGGGAAGGCGCGCTGCCTATTGGCCCAACGGACAATCCTTGCCTTTGTGTCCAGCACGTCATCCACCGCAATCGGTAGCGGCTTGCCGTTGTGGTGTGACGCGTCGCATCCTCGCCACCATGCCCGACCTCACCCGCCGCCGCGAAAAAGGCGGCCACCAGGAAAGCTGGCAGGTCTATTACGGCGACGTCCGCATCGGGTGGATCGGCGAACGCGCCGGTGCGCCGAAGAGCACAGAGCAATGGGGCTGGACCTGCGGCTTCCACCCCCGTGACCGCCATGTCTCCGGCACAGCCGGGAGCTTCGATCAGGCGCGCCGTGAATTCGAGCGAGCTTGGCAAGACTACCTGCCGTGCTGCAGCCCTGACGACTTCGACGCATGGCACTACCAACAGGCTGCGACGGCATGGAAGTATCGCATGTGGGATACCGGCTGCAGGATCCCGACGCAGACTGTGGATGATCGGAGCCGGTGCTTCTGTGGCGTCGAGATCAGCACAGCGAGCATCGGCGATCACATCATAGCCCGTCACATAGAAGTCAGTTGAGGAGCGACGCGATGAACGGAAGCTCCTACGTCATGAAATCAGAGACCGCGAAGTACGGCGTCGGGTTCGGCAGCGCGCTCGCTATGGCGATCAGCTATAACACCAACCAGTCGATCTTGTGGGCGATCATCCACGGCCTCTTGGGTTGGCTGTACGTGATCTATTTTGCGCTATTCCGGTAGTGCTGTTTAGGGAGGTTGCGTGCAATGATTAACAGAGCGCCGTCGATTGTGCCGGGTGATGATGCCACCGTTTATTTGGTCGTCGATGACCTTGGCGAGCTAGGACGGGTGTGGCGCGAAGCCGACTTCGAGACCACCGATCTTGAGACTGTCGTTGCTGACGTTCTGAGCGGCCAGTACAACCGCCCGCACCGCGTGGTCGCCTTCAACGTAGCCCAAGGATGGTCGCGCGATGTATCCGCAGACGTTGCCCGCGAGGTGCGCCGACGAAGCGACCTGCGACGGTTAGAGCTATCGCCCGGTGTCGAGGACTTCATCGTGCGGCAGCGATAGGGTAAGGGACGTCGCATGAAATACGCCGCGCCTCGTCCCTACGCCGATCCAGAGGTGGCCGCGCGGCGTCTCATGGAGATCGCCAGCACTGTGAAGCCGGTGCAGGACGGGCGCATCTATGTCGAGCTGATCAATAGTGCGTTCCTCTTCAACGACAAGGCCACCCCGGCCGAGTACGGCGCGGGCATGAGGCTGGCGCTGGAGCGCGGCTGGCTGGCGATGCATGAGAGCGGCACGTTCGTGCGGTTCACGCCTGCCGGTGCCGAGCTGTTCGCCTGACCAAACTCCGGAACTATTCGACGTGAAGCTCATTGAACGGTTGTTTATGTAGAGGCCGCTTATGAGCTGCATCTTTCTTATCTTGAGCTTACTCATCGGCAGCTCGTCACTCGCCGCCGCCCAGAGCGCAGGCGGTCCGAGCGGTGGCAGACCCAGCGGAACTGCGGCTACCGGCTCCGCAGGTTCTGAGGGCGGCACCGTACCGACCGGACATACGACCAACGGTGCAGGGGGCACCCCCGACACGGGTGCGACTTCGGCTACTCAGGGCGCAGTCTCGCACGGCAATGCCGTGGACACGCCTGCCGCCAACCGCGCCACCAATAACTTGGGCAACACCGATACGGGCATTCTCAAGAAGTGACGTCTCCGTCGGATGCGTGCTGATCAGCGAGTTCACCGTGAAGAGGCCGTCAATTGAGCCGGCCAAACCTGTTCCGCCGTTCTGACCGAAGTTCTAGCGGCCTAGTCGTCAGCTCTTGAAACCCTGACTGCTGCACCACCACCAGGCATCGCTGGCGGTAGCACCACTTTTTCGCACCATCGTCTGGCATTCGGCGTAGCTGACGGCTTTGGGTTTCGTGCACTGTACGGCCGAAATAACTGGCCATGTCGTAGTGGAGCATTTGTGGTCGGCATAAGCGGGTGCTGAAAATACTGCGGCAGCTAGGCCCGCAACGACGGTCGGCGTAACTCTCATGGTCTACCTCCCCAATTTCGGGACAGAAAATGCTACCCGGCGCGATAATGCGCCAAGAGACTGTTGTCCCAGTTGCGTTCAGGATCAAGGCAGAAGTTCATTTAGGACGAGAACTCGGAGGCCGCCAACTGAGGCGGCTGAAAGGATCCAAGTGTTCCAGTTGGAATTGCTTACCAGGAGGGATTGGGCGTTAGTCGCGATCTTCGCAGCGCTTATCGCGCTGGTTCTCGGAGCCGGGGTTCATTGGCTCGCCAACTGAGCCCTTACTGCATGAACACCGTGGCCGCGGTAAGCACGATTGAGGCCAAGCCAGCCACGATGACGCATATGCGAAACGCTAGGTCGTCTGCCATGGCACGTACTCCTACTCTGCCGCGCGCGATACCGTACGCCCGATGACTTTCTATAGCATGTGCAGTTAGTGCCAAAGCCCGCCGACTGGGGGCCATCTACTTGCCCATCCCGACAACACCAGTACGAGCAACACAAGCAGGATGGGCGTGAAAACGCCCAAGCCCCACAGCAGAGCGTTCGTCATGGTTTCGCTCCACGAATGTCGGTCTGGCTTCATGCGGGCCAACCTGAGTTTTGGCAACGCTGTCAGCGTTTGAAACACCTGACTATGCGAAAAGCGCCCGTGCGTTAGTTCATCGCGGAGCCGGTCCGCAGCACGCGTGACGAGCAAGAACCTGACCCCCTCCACGGAGGAAGCGCCCGCGTCTAAGCCTGCCTATTGGAGGCCACCAACTGAGGCGGATGGAAAAAACCCCGCTACCTGAGAAGTAGCGGGGCCCTGGTCTGGTGGTTTGACTCCGCAGCTCTTTTCACTACGGAATCTGCCCATAGCTAACACTGTGTAGTTAATCGGTTGTTCCGTGCACTTTTGAACATACGGGCTGGGCGCGTTTCGCGCCTCGGTATTGCACCGTGTATCTGCGCCTGATTGTATTGATGAATGTGCGACTGGCTGGGGAGCGGGTCGATGACGAGCACGGTGTGGATCTACGTCGATACGAGCAAAGGCGCTGGAGATGACGACTATCTCCGAGTCTTCGTGAGTGCGGATGCGGCCGAGGCGTGGATGGCGGAGCACAACATTGTAGGCTTTGCTTTCGAATACCCGGTGCGGGACGGTAAAGGCAGCTAACTGACGCTCTGCCTAAAATCTGGCAATGAGCCACGTGGCTCCCGCTACAGTAACACCCAACGCTATCGATATCGCTAGCGCCGTCGCGACGAGTTTGACCCATTCCCCAGCGCTTCGACCCCGGGCGCCGGCAAGCCGGCAACAGCGTCATTAGATTCGTGAGTGTGTTCCATTTGTCACAGCCAACTCACCTCGCTGGAGCTATGTTCCAAGGGACAATTTGTCGCAGATTCGCCAGGAGGAGAACCTAATGTTTAAGAAGCTAATTGTCGCTGCTGCAATTTCAGCCATCCCAATGTTAGCTCAGGCCGCCGATATGGCGGTGAAGTATGCACCTGCGCCACTGCCTCCGCCGTCGTGGACCGGTTTCTATATCGGCGCGAACATCGGTGGCGGCGCGGCAAATGCCCACTGGGATGATCCCTGCTTCTGGTGTTCGTCCGCAACTTCGACCAAGGCATTTGTTACCGGCGGCGGGCAGATCGGATATAACTACCAGTTCGGATCTGGCCTATTCGGCCTCGAGGCTGACGTCAGCGGCACGAACCTCAGGAACTATAGCATCATCGGCGGTGACGACTCCACCATCCTGCCGGTCGGACTGAAATCAGACATCAACGGCACAATCCGGGCCCGTTTGGGCATGGTCGTTTCCAACACGCTTTTGTACGTGACCGGCGGTGCCGCTTGGGCCAACGTCAAGGGCGCTGGGGTCGAACTGGGCAATTTCAACAATCCGAACCCTGTTGATCCGGCCCGATACGCCTTTGACAAGACGCTATGGGGCGCGGTTATCGGAGCTGGCGTTGAATACATGGTCAGCCCAAATTGGATCGTCGGTGCTGAGTACCTGCATACGATGTATGAACACGTCAACGCCGACCTTGTCGACAATGGCGGGAATGCTTGCGGAATCGGGGCTAGAGGCTGCTGGATCACACATTCGCTGAACACGGACGTGGTTCGCGTTCGCGCGAGCTATAAGTTCAACTGAGAAAATCGCTGACAACGAAGGGCCCAACTGATGTCGGGCCCTTCGGCCGTTTTCATCCAACCCGTGGAATACAATAGCAGCCGCGGATTTGAACCCGGGGTGGTTGCGAAGTACTGATCGAGGCTTCTCTCTCCTCTGCGAGCGCGCAGACTTAAAAGCCCCGGTTTCCGCCGGGGCTTTTTTCTGCGCCAAGTCCGGCTTAGGCTTGATGCGCATGGCACTAGAGAACTTGGAACAAGCGCTAAGGGAGGAATGGCAGGCTGCTGAGCAAGCTCTTGCAGCCGCGCAGGGCATGCCTGGCGGTCCGCTCCGCATTGCTGCCCTTAGAGCGGCCGGACAAATGAGATTCGCAGCATCCGTGAAAATACTTCGCTCTGCGGAGAGCATTTCGAAGGGTGCCGAAAGAGACAAATTCTCTTAGTTCACTGTACGCTTAGCATCATCCAATCCGTGAAAGCAGCCGTGCGGCAGTAACCGCCGTCCGAGCGACCCGGCCGCCGCGGCTGACCAAGGATTTAAGCCAGGTGGCGAATAAGGGCTGGTCGAAAACCTTTGACGAGCCGATCGTGCTCGATGACGGCACCACGCTGACGACGCTGCAGCAGGCCGTCGCATACCTCGCCAAGACTATCCCGCAGGCCGAACGAAACCACGAGACGGTGCTGATAGCTGCCGATCACCTAACCCGATCAGCGGAGCAAAACTATCCGATGTTTTTTGCCCGGGCCGCGACCCTACAGGCTATCCACCGGAACGACGTGCGGGTCTTCAATCCCGATCGCAAAGATCACCATTGGGGCAAGCGAAAGCTGAAGAGAGATGAGTGACGGTCTGGACTTAAGGCGCGACGAAATGAAGGACGACATCGGCCGGAGACAGGACGAGGTCCGCTCAGCCCTTAACAGCAGACATCATCCGGGCGCCCAGGCATGTCTGCTTGTTGCCAACTGAAGTTCGTCGCTTCTATTCTATCGCCTCATCGGCGCAGGCCGAGCCGCCAATGATCAGCGCGCCAAGCAGAGCACTCATCCGGATCATCTGGGCAACCCTCATTCGATGCGATCTCAGCCATGAGAGCCCAGGGAGCCTGACACAACGTAAACGCGACACATAAACCTTTAGCGCGAACAGCGGAGCAAGCGACGAAGTCTCCCTTCGGTGCCTGCCACCTCGCCCCGCAGCCGGTCGTGCACTTCCTCCAGATGCTTATAGAATGGTGCTAGATTGGCTTCACTGTGATTGATCTCGGGCGCGATAGAGCGCGACAACTTGTTGCCTATGATCTTGTCCCAGACATCAACGAATTCGACGAGCCGCGCAAAGTATTCTCGCGTTTCCGGTTCGGCCAACGTCATCTTGTCGCGGAAGGTATCTATCATGCTCCGATAGCGCGGCATCAGGACTTCGCGGAACGTCTGACTTTCGTCTTCTATGTTGGTCTTAATGGTTGGCAGATGCACATCGGAAGCCGCATTGATCAGGTCGGCGTGAGTCAGCACTTCGCCTGTTCCTGCGGCCGCGATCATCACAGCGGCCTCGGCCATCGCCTTTGCATGTTTAGCGTCAATCGCCTGCTGCACCTTAACCCGCAGCTCGCTGCGGGCGCGTATCTCTTTGTGTGCAGCCAGCAAAGGGCCATAAAACTGTTCAAGTTGCTGCTTTAAATAGGCGACACGCTGCGATCTGCGGTCGCGAGCATTCGTCATCAGTTGGGTGATGATTGTGCCGCTTAGAGCGCCGAGGCCGAGCACTCCCAAAATTTGCAGCCAGTCCATGATAGAGCCTCCAGCTTGGTGCGCGATGACCTCAGGGCAGTTTGTAGAAGATGAATGATGCAACAACGAAGAGGCTCAACAACACCACGCGGAACCAGCCCCAAGCGTCCTTCACCCTGTCATCGTCGCTCGGTTCGAAGAGAGTGCGAATTAGCAGAATGCCGATACCGATGAAGATGGCCGTTCCAGCGATATCGGCGAGCGTGAGGCTCGCAAGCGGCGTGTTCGAAATGTCTTTCGGTGCCCAGAGGTAAACCAAGGTGCCTTTTTCGTTTGGTCCGACGCGTGACGTCAGGATTTTTTCTTTTTTGCACGCCGGTCGATGCGACTCTTAAACTCTTCGTAACGGTCCGCCAGATCGTAAATGTACTCGATAATGGCGTGCACAAACGCTTGCAAATCCTCAGCATCTTCACGCGAGATCGGCGTACCCTCCGGGTGAGCCGCGATATTGCGGAACGCTTGCAATTGTTGGCTCCAGTCGAATAGACGCTGATCAATAACGTTCTTAGCTTTGAGCTCCTTGATACCCTCACCGAGCATCATTCGCTTTGGTTTCGTGTCTTTTGGGTCAATCAGAATATCGCGACAAACTGCCTCCAGAGCTCGTCCGAACATTACGCAGGCAGCCATGTTAGCTCCCGCCTGAATGCTCTTGTCTCCCTCCAAAAGTGACTGTGTCACTGTGGTCGGGATTCTATAGCTCGTGAAAGTGCGGGACGGTTGCGGGTGAACGCGCACTACATCCGACCATACATCATGTTCTGAATCGAAATTCTCAAATGCGGTTTGGGAGGATGAGCCTGCAATCAGTGTATGGCACCGGGGGCACTTTCCGACGTGCAACCTCTTACCAACGGGCTCTCCCGCATCTTCATCAAAATATGAGTTCTCAGCCCGACCAGTTTCTTCCGCAGCTACCTTGGCTTTGCAATACGGACAATCAACAATGAATGTAGGCACAGCGAAACTCCCCCGAGCAATCGGAAGAGCTTACACGCATAACCACGCTGGTGCAGCTATTCTATTTCAAGCCAAATCTTCCCTGACGTGGGCAAGTTTGTGCTGAATGCTTTTGGCATGTCCTGTCGGCTGACGGCCTCGTCGCCGTGTGGCTCAGCACCCATCTGACGGCTCCTGCGGACCCTCCTACGCTCGTTGTCGAGGGTGCAGGATGGGTGACGTTCAGGGGGCTGATCAGGGCACCCGGACCCGATTGCCACCCTCAAAACCCAGCGCAGAGGCTCCCGGGCATTGCAATGCAACGAAGATTGGCTTCTTTAGCTCATGCGCGGGGATTGACGATAGTCCTAATTTTGTCCGCGAGTTGGGTGAGGGCTTTGGACTTCATTTCGAAATAGTCGTGCTTGTCGTAGATGCCCTCGACGCCCGCAATCGCGTGACCCATGACACGCTCTGCGATATGTGGCAGCACGCCAGCTTCAGACATCAAGCTCCGAGCCGTGCGCCGCAGATCGTGGATAGTCCAAGGCTCCATGCCCTTTGGTAGCAACTCGTCGAGTTCGGACTTGCGTTGCGACCAACTATTGAACGCAGGTGGACCATTAGCTTTGGTCTTGGGGTTTCGTCGCCCCTGTAACGAACCCGCAAACACGTGCGGATTGCCGACAATCATGGCTTGGCTCTTAATGATCGAGAGGGCGAGGGGAGGCAACTTGACCAATTCGGCATGCCCCTTTTCGCGGGCGGCCTTGGGGATTGTCCAGATGCCCTTGTCTAGATCGAGATCGGACCACTTCATGGTCGAAATCTTTTCGCGTCGTTGTGCGGTCAACAAAGCCAGCCTGATGATGGCACCGAATTGTTGACTATTGAGCTTGTCGCAGGCGGACCAGACCGCGCGGATTTCGTCAACTTTCAAGGTGCGGGTGCGTGAGCCGTTCCTGGCACCCCGTTTCATGCCCGGCACCACAACCGACGTGTAGTGCTGGTTGCGGGACTGATACCATTTCATGACTTGACCGATCGTCCCTAGTACGGAGTCGGCTTGCCTCGTACCCGACCTGTCCTCGATCCCGTCAATCAACTTCGCCACATCGCCTCGATCAATTTCGATCAGCTTGCGGTCTTTCCATTTTGGATAGATGTAGCGATCGAGGTGACGTTTCAGTTCGTCAGCAGAAATCAGTTTGTTCTTCTCGACGTACCGCTTGGTCCAATTGTCGGCAATTTCCTTGAACGTTCCGATCTCGGCTTCTGCATCGAACTTTTGCGGGTTCTCGTACCTCGCCCGTGCAAGGTCGCGAGCCTGTTTGACCGACATGTGCGGATAGGTGCCGAGCTTGACTGAGTGGGGCTTGCCGTTGACGTAGCGGAGAGACCGAAAGGTTTTGGAGCCGCCATAGCTGACGACGAGCTGCAGCGCCCAACCGCGTTCGGTCGTGTCGAGGTACATGACCTGATTAGGTCGAGCGTCCTTGCGGGGCAATCTGACGTTGCGGACGAATGCGTCCGTGAGGTGTTGTGCAGGCATGCCGTTCCCCCTGTCGGGACCCGCTGACAACCTGTCATGCATGGATCAGCGGATCGCATAATCAATGGTATAATCAATGTTAGGGTACTATATATAGATGAATGGTATTGAATGAAAGTGACGCGTACTGTGGGGGTAATCAATTGATATTGTTCAATATTTCACGTTGCAAATGACGCGTAATGAGGGGTGTTGATAAGGGTAAGGATGTGCCTCTTAATCAGCGGGTCCCAGGTTCGAGCCCTGGTGCGCCCACCAATAGAAAACAAACACTTAACCCCAAAACGACCCGCTACAATCTTCCCAGAAAACCGGGCTGGGAAGAGCATGGGTAGATTTTTTTTGCTGGGTAGACCCGGCAGAAACGCAGGACATCGCCTTCTGGCGGAAGCTTTCCGTCTCGGTCACGGCCTCGCCCATGCGCTGGCTGGAAGTGGCCGCTATCCGAGTAGCCCCCGCAGGTCGGACGCCTCCACGAGGCTCTGGGCCGGAGTCGACTCCTCCCGTTGGGCACCGGGATCGACAGCGCCACCTTCGCGGCGCACTAAACGACAGCGATGCAGGAGCGGCCCCAGCATCGAGGCAGGCTGGAAGCCACCGGCAACGCCGCCTTGGCGATGCGGCGGGTTATGGAAGACTGGTGAGATGCCATCGAACAGGGTCGTCAGCTACATGGACCTCGGGCTCAACAGCGTCGAGGAATACTGGAACGAGGTGATCGTGCCGAACGTCAAGGCGTTCCACACTGAGCACGCGCGGCCATCGCTGTTCAATGCGTCGCAGTCCGTCTGGCACATACACGATTGGGTTTGGCATGATCGCAACCCCGAAATGGACCCCCGTTACAATCCTGCCTTCAAGGCTTATCGTGATCAGTTGCTCGTCTATTGCCCGCAGCTGGGCTGGCTCCGCGATGTCGCTGACGCAGCAAAGCATCGCGGGATGGGTCGCTTGCCGGAAGTGAAAGGGGCAGAGCAGAGGGAAGTCGGGAGGTTTAGGGGCTTGCTTTTACTGATCGAAAACACTCGCGTGTTCTACCTCGTGCTCAACGACGGAATGCAGGAGGCCGCAGACGATGTGGTGCGCGTGGCCGTTGCGTTTTGGCAGGAGCAGTTGAAAGACAAAAAGCTGATCACGCCGTAGTTCAGCTTGCGCGCCAAGATCGACATTGGCACCCTACGCGCGACCTGCCGACTGAGCTTCACTGGGGCGGAGATCCGATCCAATGGCGCAATCCGGAATTGATGAAGCGCTGAAACTAGAAGCCGTCTATTGAACGGCCCCGATCCCACGCAACGCCGCTGTTCTCACGGTGCCGGGTGCCGATTTTGACAAGGTCTATCCTCTTCAGCTTGCGCTTCCCCAATGGTGTTCTTTGCGATCCGGGTTGAACACGCGCGTGTCGTTCCGGTGGATCACCGAGCCGGATGGGAGTTGTGCCCGCGAGCAACGTCAATCGGCGGCTTGAATATTCGGAGCAGGGCTATGTATGAGATGTGGACCGCCGACCGCTGCGTTTGGGATGTGGCGGCCGGCGGTCCGTGCCCTGCAAGGGTGGATGGCGGTCAAGAGGCGTCTAAGGACCGCCTCCTGCAGGACACGAGATGAGTATGTGGCGCAACGATGGCGAGCAATTCGGAAGCGGTTTTAACCTGAGCAATCAACGTTAACGGAATGGACTAAACCTGTGTTGCCCTTACTTCGGAATATGGGAACTGGTGACGTTGATTGAGCTACGCCGTGCCCGAGATGACCAGCTTCCGCTTCGCCGGTTCAGCGGCGGATGCTCTGACGCGTGTCGCAGGCCTCATCGAGCAGACCCTGATATTGATCCTCTCGGACATCAACACGCCCGGCATGAGTGGACTTGAGATGCTGCCAAAAGTCAGGGAGATGCGACCCGACGTCCCCATCATCATGATCACCGCCTACGGCGATCCCGAAACCAGACGGAAGGCGATAGAAGGCGGCGCGACCGGGTTGCTAACCAAGCCCATCGACTTCACGTTGCTTCGTGATGAGATCGATGTGCGGCTGGGTCAGATGCGTTGATCTGACAAAAACCGCCATGTCCGCTATTGGCCCGAAGCGGACATGCCCGCTGACGGCTCCGATGTCCGCTTTCGGAGCTAGAGCGGACGTGGACCGAGCAGGTCACGACTTCCGGTTTTGACCCGAAGCGGACATCCCGACAGCCTTCGCTGGCGTCAGCTTTTGACCCAGTAGTACATCGAAAGGCAGTCCGTAGGGCTTATGCAGCGCTGTTGAGCTGATCCGCAGCGGTCCGTTGTACGTTCTCTGATATTGCTCGCGGATTGAAGGAAGAGAACCTGTGCGGAATTCAATGGCGCGGCTCGCTCTTTTTGTCGTCCTCGTTCTCGGCGGTGGCTTTGCGATTGGTCAGATGAACCCGCCGGGCAGCTGGTACGCCGCACTCGCCAAGCCGTGGTTTAACCCGCCGAATTGGGTTTTTGCCCCGGTTTGGTCGATAGTCTACCTGCTCGTCGCAATCGTCGGCTGGCGAACGTGGGAGGCCCCGACCAATCGGATGTCGAGGGCGCTCTGGTGGGCACAGATGGCGCTCAACTTCCTGTGGTCGCCAGTCTTCTTTACGGTGCAGCGGCCGCTTGCAGCGCTCGCCATAATTTTGGCGCTTCTCGTTTCGATCGTTGTCTTCATTGTAAGGCAATGGTCCAGTGACAGGACGTCGGTCACGCTATTTATCCCATACGCCGCTTGGGTTGGCTTTGCGTCCATTTTGAATTTCGAGATCGTTCGCCTCAATTGATAGCGCAATGCGCGCGAATCGACGAGGTCGCGGGCCGCCTCCGATTAGCGCAACCAATTTTTTAGATCGCAGCAGTTCGCTGAGCGCCAGCAAGAATGTTACGATCGTTCCATGTGCCAGCCTAGGGGGCCATCGCAGCTTGGCGTCTCACAAATATGGTGCAATCGGTCCGCACTGTTTCCAGCGTGCGACGCAGCCAGGTCTTGATCGTGCCGACGGGCACGCCAAACCGCTTTGACAGCGACTGGCGGCTTTCACCGTTGATGTATGCGAGCGACAGGAGTCTTCGGCGGTCGTCCGGAAGTTGACTAATAACGGTCGCAGCGATCGGCCGAGCGTGGTCGTAATCGAAATCGCCAAGAGCATCCCACGTCGGCTCCGGTACGTGTAGCGCCTGGTCGAGATCTGTGGTCGGAACAGTCTTGAGGCGGATTGCGTCGATGGCGGTGTTGCGGACGATCACCGACATCCAGCTGATTGGGGAAGAACGTTCTGGGTCGAAATTATGTGCATTACGCCAGATCTTCACAAAGGAATCCTGGAGGATGTCCTCTATCTCTGCACCGCGAGCACACACGGCGAGAGCGGTCTTGCGCATCTTGCGATGGGTCAGCGAATAAAGGCGGGAGAATGCGGCGTCTTCGCCGTGGGCGGCTCGTGCGATCAGGAAGGAAAGATGATCCCTGGCTTCAGCGCTTGATGCAGTTCCGTTTTTCATCCTGATGATGTACCCGAGTTGAGCGCTTGTTCTCGGGTAGAACGATGCATTCGCGCGAATGGATCACTGGAGCGAGACCACTGGCTATTTTGCCGCAGTCTTTGGCATTCGCGGGATCAAAGGCGCACGAAGGGGCTGATCAGGCGACCAAAGAAGCCGTTCATGCGCAGATCGCCAGTCATTGCCACGAGGCAAAGGCAGGGCTCGCCGTCACCGACGATCGGTTGATGGTCCAGCGTCTCGTCCCCGAAATCGAAATCGCCCGGGCCGAACCGGCCGCCCTCATGGCTGAAGCTGCCACGCAAGACGCACGTCAGTTCGGTCCCGGTATGCGTGTGCTCGAGCATACGAGTGCGGGGGTTCGAACTGAGCAGAAACGCGCGCGACCGTGACTGGCTCGGCAATTCGATCGGTCGCATGCTGACGCCGGGGGCTACCCGCCGGCGCGGTCCAATACGGTAGTACCTCAGGATTTCCGGCAGGGTGTCTTCCGTGAGGCTATCAGAGGGCACACGGGGCGCACGGGCTGACGGTGGAGACTCATCGAGTTTCGCCATGACGGCGTCGAACGCGCCGACTTTCATTGGGGCGGGTTCGGTGGCCTCTAGCGTCGATCCGCCGATGACTTCGACCGCACGCACGACCCGCCGGCACGTTGAGCAGCCCGACACGTGAACGGCGACGACGAGATGTTCGCCCGCATCAAGAGTCCCGGCAGCGAAACTTGCCAGCAACTCTGGAGAGGGATGGTGGGTCACGTTCATCTCGTTTCGTCCATCAGGGCTTTCAGGCGGCTCATCGCAAGTCTGATCCTCGATTTCACTGTCCCAAGCGGGATGCCGAGTAAGTCGGCGATTTCAGAATGCGAACGCTCCTCGATAAACGACAGCCGGATCGCCATAGATTGGTCCCCAGGAAGACGCGACAGTGCAGAGGCGACTCGGTCGACCCCGTGCATTCGCTCGATCGACTCGTCGGCCGGTTCGGAGGGGTCGACCAGGTAGTCGAGTTCCGCCTCATGAGCGACCGCGCCGGTGCGACTGGCTCGACGAACCGCATCAATCCGCAGGTTCCGCGCGATCGTGTAGATCCATGCTGATGCTCCCGCCGAGGCTGGATCGAACTGCGCAGCCTTCCGCCACACCGCAAGCAAGGTCTCCTGAGCGATCTCTTCAGCGTCGTCGCCGCTGGCGCCGGTCTTCAGCATCAGCCCCTTTACCCGTGGGGCAAAATGCTCAAACAGCCGTCCGAACGCCCCGCGATCACCTTCCGCGACGCGCCCGATCAATTTCGCCCACTCCACCGTTACCTTGACCGTTATTTTGGACCTTTCGTTTCCGCATCGCTCCGAGCGACTCGACCGGAGCCTCTCCTTCGAGCAGAGCGGGTTTGACAGCATTCTGATCGCTTCGGAACCACGGGTCATTGCGCCGCTCAAGGGAATATACCTAAAACGATCAGGACGGGGTTTTGGATCACCGAATAGCGAACTTGACGATCGTGGTGGCGCAATCGGCCGGTGCTCGCCGGCCATTGTTCATTTTGCCTATTGGTATAATAGGCGTGCCGGAGGGCACCATGTCCGTTTTCAGGAGTGAAGCGGACATGCCGCCCTGGGCGGGGCATGTCCGCTAATGACCCAAAGCGGACATCCCGACAGCCCATAAGTTGCGGGTTACGGAATGTGGGTGCGCAGCCAGGTTAGCGGCCCTTACTTAGGCGGCCCATGACTGTCCCCCGCCATCGATCCGAAGCACCTGACCCGAAACGAAAGCGCCGAGAGGGCCTGCGAATACCTCGACGACGCGGGCGACCTCATCGACGGTGGCGATGCGATCGAGCGTCCCGCCCTCGACCATGCGATTTTCATCCACTGTACGTGTCCCGAGGAAGCGGCCGGTGCGGGTGTCGCCCGGCGCGATACAGTTGACGGCGATGTCATAGGGCCGCAACTGGTCGGCGAGGCAGCGCGTATAATGCGTCACGCCCGCTTTGGCCACGGCATAGATCGAAGAATTGGTGCGGCCCTTGAAGGCCGCGACCGAACCGATGGTAACGATGCGGCCGTGCCGCCGCTCCATCATTCCGCGCGCCACCGCCTGGCAGACCAATATCGTGCTGAGTAGGTTGCGATCGAGCACCGCGCGCACATCAGCTTCCTTGATGCCGACCGCATCATTCGGATTGGGCTTGCCGCCCGCGGCTGCGATGTCGCCGCCGGCATTGTGCACGAGGATATCGATCGGCCCGAGCTTTTGGGTCGTGGTCTCGACCACGCCGTCGATGTCGGCGCCGGCGGTGAGATCGCCGAGGACGCGAATGGTCCGGATACCATATTTAGCTGCCACCTCTTCGGCAACGGCCGTCAGCGTGGAGCCTTCGCCATATTCCGCCGGACCATTTTCGCGCATACCATGAATGGCGATGTCGGCGCCGAGGCCTGCGAGTTTTTCGGCGAACGCACGGCCGAGGCCACGTCCTGCACCGGTCACCAGCGCAATTTTGCCCGCCAACGGTCGAGCGCCGTCATGTGACGTCATGTCATTCTCCAGAGATTAGAGTGTCAGTCTGCGGTGAGATCGAGGCTGATGGCGAGAGCCTGGACCAAGCACATTGGCGCGACCAGGGTGCGCAGTGCCGGCTCCGGCATGTCTTGGATCTCGAAAACGACCTTCGCCCCCTCGACGATCGGGCTGAGCAGGCTGTCGGTGATCGAAATCGCGGGAATGCCGCGCGCCACGAGTTCTGGAAACAGCCGTGCCGTATCCGGATAATAATTCCGAAAACTGATGGCAACCAGCGCGTCAGCGGTGCCGGCCGGATGCGATTGCTCGTGAATACTGCCGCCGATGCCGTCGAGCAGCACGACGCGGCGGCCGAGCTTGCGGAGTACGTAAGCGAGATGCGTCGCGACCGGGAATGAGCCACCGAGGCCGAGCAGATAGATGTCATGCGCCTTCGCTAGAATCGCCGTTGCCGCATCCAGTTCATGCGGATGCGCCGATTGGCTGAGCGTCACTAGCGCCGATTGCGCCTCCGCAACAAAGCGTCCGAGCACGGCAGCGGGCTTGCGGCCTAGGATCGACTTCTCTTCGTGCTTCATGCGCGCCAGGCGCGCCTTGTAGCTAGGTGCTACGCCCGCGACGAGACGCGAGCGAAACACTTGCTGCATTTCGGTGAAGCCGCCAAAGCCCAGCGCGTGCGCGAAACGGACAATCGCCGAGGGCGGTACGCCCGAGCGCTCCGCGACTTCCGCGACAGTACCGAGCGCGACCTCGGTTGGGTGATCGAGCACGAATTCGGCGATCTGCTGCAGCCGTCCCGATAACGCCCGATGCCGCGAGGCAATCGCGCCGCGCAGTTCGTCGTAACTTATCGTCCTGTCCGCAGCCTTGTTCATGGCCTCAGTCTACCCTATCGCGGCTGTTTCGCCGTTTGGTCCAAATATTCCACTTTACAGGTCACAATAGAACGTTCATTCTATGGACCGCAACAAGAAAACAAAGCCGACCAAGGAGGGTGTCATGACCAAGCGTGAAATCTCGCGGCGCAGCGTTCTAAAGGGTAGCCTGATGGCCAGCGCCATCGGCGGAACGGCAAGTTTCTTCGGACCCTGGAAAGAAAACCGGGTGTGGGCGCAGGGCGCCGCTAAGCCGATCAAGCTCGGCCTCACCTGCGATGCCAGCGGCCAGTACGGCAACAGCGGCCAGGACGATTTGCGCGGCATCCTGATGGCGATCGACGAGGCCAACGCCAAGGGCGGCGTGCTCGGCCGCAAGATCACTTGGATCACCGCCGATACCGAGACCACGCCCGCAACGGGCAGCCGCGTCGCCGAGCGTTTCATTACTAGGGAAGATTGCACGATCCTGATCGGTGCGCTGCACTCAGGCGTGGCCAACGCCATCACCCAGGTTGCCGCCAAGAACGGCGTGATCTATCTCAACACCAACTCTTCCGCGCCGAGCGAAGCGGGCGAGAACTGCTCGCGCGTCAAGTTCGTATGGGATGGTAACGGCACCAATTTTTCCAAGGCATCGGTAAAGAACGCCGTCGATTCGATCGGCAAGAACTGGATGCTGTTGACCAACGATTATGTCTGGGGACACACCACATCGGCCGCGACCAAGACCCAGGTTGAAGGTGCCGGCGGTAAGATCATGGACAATCTGCTAGTGCCGCAAAATACCCGTGACTTCACGGCTTACCTCTTGAAAATCCAGCAAGCCAAGCCGGACGTCGTGGCGACCGCAATCGGCGGCGACGACATCAAGGCGCTACGCGAGCAAGTCGCGCAGCTCAAGCTCGATGGCAAGCCGGCCTGGATCAACAACCAGCAGGATTGGCCGGATGTGTGGGGTGCGCCCAACAGCCTGTTCGGCGTGTTCGGTACCACCTGGTATCACAAATTGCCGCTGCCGGGCGTCGCGGACTTCGTGAAGAAATGGCAGGCCGCCAACAAGGAAGGCTCCATCCCGGTGCCCGGCAACGTCTCCTACAACGGCTACATGGCAACGCGCGAATTGCTGAAGGCAATCGAGCGGGCGGGTTCAACCAACAACGTCAAGATCATCAAGGAGCTTGAGAACCTCAAGGTTTCGGCCACCGACCGCATGCAGCATTTTGACGCCTACATGGATCCGGTCACGCACCAGTTACAGCAGACGATCTATCTTGCGCGGCGCAATGCCAAGCCATCAGACAACACTGATCTCTATGAACTCATAAGCTGGACCGAGCCGAAGGTGGCTGCCGATACGGATGCCAATGCCAAGTGCAAACTTGTTCCCTACGAACAGGTGCCGACGGTCGATTCCTGATCTTCGCCAGTCTGGCGATCTTCGCTTCCGCACAGTCCCGGACTCTTTTGGAGTCCGGGGCAAGCGTTTCATAGACAAGAATAACGAGACTAGTGCTTGTTGGACCTTCTTCCTCACATCCTCAACGGCCTGACGCTCGGCCTCTTGTTCGCGCTGATCGCGCTCGGCTTCATGCTGATCGTCGGACTGATGGAGCAGATCAACCTGGCGCACGGTTCACTGTTTGCGCTGGGCGCTTATGTCGCGATGCAGCTCACCGGCTCGCGCCCGCCGCTTCCGGCTGAGATCGCAAAAGCCTGGCTCGCGCTTCCGCTGGGCTGGCGCTATGCCGCAACGCTGATCATCGCGCCGGCTATGGTCGGGCTGGTCGGCATTGCGATCGAATTCTGCATGCGCCGTACCTACGGCAAGGATCCACTCTATGGCCTCTTGCTGACGTTCGGTGCCGCCATGGTGATCGAAGAGGCCATCCGGCTGACCTGGGGCACCCGCGATTACGTGCTGCAGGTGCCGCAGGCGGTCAGCGGCGGTTTCATATTCGCTGATTTGATTTGGTCGACCTATCGGTTTTATGCGGCGGGGATTTCGGTCGCGATCATTGGCCTGGTCTGGCTGTTGATCGAGAAGACGCCGTTCGGCGCCACCGTCAAGGCCGGCGCGCATGACAGCGAAATGGTGCGCGCACTCGGCATCAATCTCACGCGGTTGCGGCTCATGGTGTTCGTGTTCGGCACTGTGCTAGCGGCCATCGCAGGCATTATCGTCGCGCCGATCTGGGGCATTCGTCCGCATATGGGGGTCGACGCGGTGATCCCCGCGTTCCTGGTCATCGTGCTCGGCGGCGTCGGCAGCTTTTGGGGCGCGGTCGTCGCAGGCCTGCTCGTGGGGCTCTGCGTCGGGCTGTCTGGCGCCTATGCATCGGAGTGGTCGCTGCTCTCGATGTACATCCTGCTGGTCGCCGTGGTCAGCGTTCGCGCCCGCGGTCTTTGGGGCAAGAAGAGCGTCCTCGAAGCATGACCATGACATCATCAACTTCATCCGACACCACCCGGCTTGTGACCCCGACGATGCTCGTGTTCTGGCTGGTGCTCGCAACCGTGCCACTGTGGATCGCGCGGATCGGGCTCTATCCGTATCTCGGAATCGAGATCCTGATCTGGTCACTTTATGCGTTGGCGTTCAATCTGGTGTTGGGAACGGCCGGGCTGCCGTCGTTCGGCCATGGCGCCTATTTCGGCATCGGTGCCTATGCATTCGGGCTCTGTCAGTTCAATGTCGTAGCCAATCTATGGATGTGCCTTGCGGCCGCGATCGTCGTTGCCGGGCTTGCCGGCGTGCTGGTGGCACTGTTTATCTCGCACCGGCGCGGCATTTACTACGCCTTCATGACGATTGCCTTCGGCCAGATCTTCTGGACTCTCGCGATCAAGTCGCACAAGGTCACAGGCGGCGAAGACGGCTTGCTGAAAATCGCGCGATTGCCCGCCGATTTCGGCATTGCCTCGTTCGATCTCGCCGACAATGTCGCGTTCTATTATTTCGTCCTGATCGTGTTCGCGCTCGGCGTGATCGGATTATGGCGTCTGGTACATTCGCCATATGGCCGCGTCATCGCCGCGATTCGCCAAAGCGAAACCCGCGCCGCGCATCTCGGCTATCATGTCTGGCTTTACAAGGTGTCGATCTTCAGCTTGTCGGCCGCAATATCAGGGCTTGCCGGCGGTCTGTTCGCCATGGCGCAGCTTGCTGCCTTCCCTGACGTGATGAGCCTGCATCAATCCGGCTACGTCGTGATGATGACGTTGGTCGGCGGCGGCCTCGTCAGCTTCTGGGGACCAGTGGTCGGCGTGTTCGTGTTCCTGATCGCACGGGATGTGATCGGCGCCGTGACCAACGCATGGATGCTCTATTTCGGCCTGCTGTTCATGGTCATTGTGTTGTTCCGTCCCGAGGGCATCGCCGGCGCCGTCAACGCCGCATTCCAGAAGCACTCGCTGGGCGCCGTCCGCCGGCAGGGAAATTCGGCGATGCGCCTGCTGTTTGGGGGCAAATGATGGCGCTGATCGAGGCTGCTGGCGTGCATGTCCGTTTCGGCGACCGCGTGGTGCTGGAAAGTATCGACCTTGCGGTACCAGAAGGCGAATTTCACGGGTTGATGGGGCCGAACGGCGCCGGCAAGACCACCTTCTTTAATGTGCTCACCGGCCGCGTAAAACCAAGTCGTGGCTCGATCCGGCTCGGCGGCGAGGATGTTACCGGGTTCAGCCCATACCGGATCGCCACGCGGGGCGTCGCGCGTTCGTTTCAGATCATGACCCTGTTTGACGAATTTTCGGCACGCGAGAACGTGACCATCGGGCTCCCGGAATTCCGTGCGCGGGGATTTAACATGTATCACGCCGCGGCCGCCGACAGCGGGCTCGCCGACGGCGCTTGCGAAGTTCTCGCAACCGTCGGTCTTGCCGACAAGGCCGAGATCCGCGCCAAGGACCTCTCATATGGCGACCGCCGCGCTCTAGAGATCGCGGTGGCGCTAGCGCAAGGCCCCCGGGTGCTCTGCCTGGACGAACCGACTTCCGGCCTTGGATCGGATGGTGTGCAGAGGCTGACGGCGATGGTCGCGCGGCTAAGGGGAAAGCTGACGATCGTGGCGATCGAGCACGACATGGAATTCCTGTTCTCGCTTGCCGACCGTATCTCGGTGATCCACTGGGGACAGGTGGTCGCGCGTGGTACCCCGCACGAATTGCAGCAAAACGAATGGGTCAAGCGCTCTAACCTCGGACGGTTCGCATGATCCTTGAAGTGGACGCGGTGGATACCTTTTACGGTGAAACGCAAGCGTTGTTCGGCGCTTCGCTGGCGGTAGAGCGCGCAAAAGTGTTCGCGTTACTGGGTCCCAATGGGGCGGGCAAAACGACCATGCTGCGCTCTATTCTCGGCTTGACCCGGCCGCGACGTGGCACGGTCCGTTTCGATGGCCGTGAGGTCACGCGAAGGGCCACCCACGAGATCGCGCGCGCTGGCCTCGGCTGGGTGCCCGACGACCGGCGGCTTTGCCCGACCTTGACGGTGGCGCGCAATCTGAAGATCGCGCAGAAGCGCACGCCATTCCGCGCCTGGAGTATCAAGGAAACCTGCGAGATATTCTCGCCGCTCGAATACCTGATGGAGCGCGACTGCGAAAATCTGTCGGGCGGTGAGATGCAGATGGTGGCAATCGCGCGTGCGCTAGTGGGTTCACCCGGCCTGATTCTTTTCGACGAACCGAGCCAGGGGCTAGCGCCAAAAATCGTCGGTGACGTGTTGGCGACCATTGTCCGGCTGAGAAATGAGGGCGTCGCCTCGCTGATCGTCGAACAAAATGCCGAAATCGCGTTGTCGGTTGCCGATCATGCGGCGGTCATCGACCGCGGCCGGATCGCCTGGGCCGGCGATGCCAGTACCTTGCGCGAAAGCGCCGCACTGCGCCAGCGGCTGCTCGGAGTTCACTGATGGCTGCGCCATTGCTCGCTCTTGACCAGGTCCGCAAGGTGTATACCCGCGGGCGCGTCATCCGCCGGCCCACCTTCAAGCTCGAGGCCGACTTGGTCATCGATGAGCCCGGAATTATTGGCGTGGTTGGCCCGAACGGAGCCGGCAAGACCACGCTGTTCGAAATGATGACCGGCTCGAACACGCCATCGGCAGGCCGGGTCCATATTTCTGGCACCGATATCCATCGCGTGAAATATCGGCAGCGCGACCGGCTGGCGATCCACTATCACCAGTCCTATCAGGTTCGCCGGTTCCGAAAGCTGGTACCGTCGGCCCTGTTGGAGCGGTCGCCGACGGCAGCCCCAATGGTGCATCTGTTCGATGAGCCACAGTTCAACCTGCAGGACGGCTATATCGGTTTCATGCTCGACTTCTTTCGCCGGCTGCGCGACGAAGGCAAACTGGTCATCCTCTGCTTGCATCCGACCGCAGCCTGGCACCTTGAAATCCTCGCCGAGATTGCGGAAAAATTCTTGCTGGTTGCCGATGGGAGCGTGGCCAGGAAGCCGGATTTTAGCTCGCTGGTTGAGGAGCCGCGTTTCCGCAGTTATCTCGGGCCAGAGATGACCAAGGCCGCCGAAGCCATTTGTCGCGGCGCCATCGCAGGGAAATTTGAAGGCCCAGAGCCTGATCGTCGTCCCCGCGGCGAGCCCTAATTGGCCGTCCGTCCGAAGGGTCCTGTCCCAGGAACCGTTTTAAACGCAAATCAACAACACAAGGAGAATTCGTTGGCCTATTCCAGCACAGAATTGTTCATTGGCGGTAAGTGGCGGCCGGCTCGGTCGGGCAAGGTGATCGAGGTGATCAACCCGGCCACTGAAGAGGTCATCGGTACTGTCGCCCACGCCGAGAAAGCTGACCTCGACGAGGCGCTAGAGGCCTCCGCTGCCGGCTTCAAGGTGTGGAGGGCGGTGGCGCCGTTCGAGCGCTGCCGCATCATGCGCAAGGCCGCTGCCATCATGCGTGAGCGCAACGATGAGATCGCCCCGCTGCTGACCATGGAGCAGGGCAAGACACTGGCCGAGGCGAAGATGGAGGCCATGGCAGCTGCCGACGTGATCGAGTGGTTCGCCGAGGAAGCCAAGCGCTCCTATGGCCGCGTCATCCCGGCGCGCGGGCCCGGCATCTACCAGCTCGCGATCAAGGAGCCGGTCGGGCCGGTTGCGGCCTTCACGCCGTGGAATTTCCCGATTAACCAGGTTGTGCGCAAGATGTCGGCCGCGCTTGCCGCGGGTTGCTCGATCATCGTCAAGGCGCCGGAAGAGACGCCGGCCTCGCCGGCACAGCTCATCCGGGCGTTCGCCGACGCCGGTGTGCCCGACGGCGTGATCAATCTCGTCTACGGCGTGCCTTCGGAGATCTCTGAATATCTGATCCCGCATCCTCTGATTCGCAAAATCTCCTTCACCGGCTCGACCTCGGTCGGCAAGCAGCTCAATGCGCTGGCCGGCCTGCACATGAAGCGCGCCACTATGGAGCTCGGGGGTCATGCGCCGGCGATGGTGTTCAAGGATGCCGACGTGGCAACCGCGGCGAAGATCCTGGTTGCTGCGAAGTATCGTAATGCCGGCCAAGTCTGCATCTCGCCGACCCGCATGCTGGTGCAGGACGACGTGTTCAACGAATTCGTCGACAAGTTCGTCGAGGGTGCCAAGGCGGTCAAGGTCGGCAATGGCATGGATGCCAGTTCCACCATGGGCTCGCTCGCCAATCCCCGCCGCGTCACCGCGATCGAAGGCATGGTTCAGGATGCGGTCGCCAAAGGTGCAAAGCTTGAGACCGGCGGCCATCGCATCGGCAACAAGGGGTATTTCTTCGAGCCGACGGTGGTCTCTGACGTGCCGAAGAACGCACGCGCCATGAACGAAGAGCCGTTCGGTCCGCTCGCTCTGATCTCGCGCTTCTCGAGTCTCGATGAAGTGGTCGAGGAGGCAAACCGTTTGCCTTTTGGCCTTGCTTCCTACGCCTTCACCGGCTCGGCCAAGACCGCGGCTACGATCGGCTCACAGGTGGAAGCAGGCATGATGACGATCAACCACTTCGGCCTTGCGCTGCCCGAGGTGCCGTTCGGCGGCATCAAGGATTCCGGCTATGGCTCGGAGGGCGGCACCGAGGCCATGGAGGCCTACTTTAACACCAAGTTCATCTCGCAGATCGGGGTTTGATAGTGCAATTGCAATTTGTGATCTCCGCCATCCGTAAGGGAGGGTCGTTGCCGAGGTAGCGATGACGCCGCACAGATCACCGGCGCCAATGGCGGTTGATCACCTCGTGCCCGGCAGCTCAGACGGCAGTCGTCCGATTCTGGGCGGCGCGGCTGTTCGGAATGGGTAACGGAATGGCAGCTTTTGGAAACCGAACAGGCGCGCGAGCGGTCTCCCCCAATGGCCGCTAATGGCCCAAAGCCGACATCGCATGCGCCGTCGCCGATGTCCGCTGTTGGGGGTAAAGCGGACATGGCGAAGGGAATTCGCGACTTCCGCTAATGACCCAAAGCTGACCTGAATTGACGTCCGGACCAGCCCGCGGATTAACGAGAGGGCGCGCGGTCCTACATCGAGACGCTTCTACCCATTGCCGAGGAGCATCCAAACCACCAGCACGATCGAGAGAGAAACCAAAGCCGAAGTAATATGGAGCGGGTATGGATCATTCTTCATTCGAAATCTCCCAAAGGTGCGGAAGCGTCCACAATCTTTCCCTTGCCTTCGCAGGCATTGCATTTGACGGGATAGATTTTGCGGCCCGGCTGTACCGGCTGCAGCACCAGAGGGTACCCCGTTTCCATGCAGGCTTCACACGTATGCTCTTTGATCTTCGTCGTCATGTTGATCCTTTCGGACTGCCTGAGGAAAATTGACATAAGAGGCAGCGGATCTACTTGCCGGCGCGCGGGCGGGCCGGCGTGGTTCGCAAGAAAAAGCGCGAGACGTCAGCGTCCGGGTGTCAGATACGGGGCCATGGTTGCGGAGTTGTCCTCCTGAAAGCCAGTTAGCAGCACATAGGAGCCGAACAGGACGACTGCCAACAAGCAAAATACAAGATAGGTAGGCCGTCCGAACTTGTATTCACTCATTTCGCTGGATCCCTATCGCGGCGAACCGACCGCTCAGCTCTTGGCGGCCGTCTTTGAGAGCTCGGCTTCTACGCCGGCTGCGCACGCCTTGGCGAATGAATAGTCCATACTCGTGGCGGCAACTATCTTCACGAATTCGCCGATGACGTTGTCCCTTGAATATGAGCCCGCCGCCTTGAACTTAGCGACCGCGCCGTCAGCCGCAGTGAACTGCGCGACGCACATCGGGACCAAGACAGACCGCTACCATGCCTGCTTTTGACCCTTAGGAGACATTCCGTTCGCTTCCGGCCATGTCGGATTTTGATCCCAAAATGGTCATCGGCCACCACTCATGCTGCGTGGCACCGCCTCTAACCTCTATCCAAGTGCTGGCTCACGCCGTTACGATGTTCCCTCTTCAAATGGGGGCGGTCATGAAACGACGTGATTTCGTCTTGGTGCTGGGCAGCGTGGCGCTGTGTCTAAAGGCAGTTCGGGCACAGCAAACGCCACCGAGCGCACAGCACTCGGCGAGGAAGAAGCGTATGGCACTGGTGAGCCCCTTCAGCAAACCGGAACATCCGAAAGGTGAGCCTGCCAGAATAGCTTTCGACGATGAAATGAAACGGCTTGGCTTTGTCGAGGGAGAGAATCTAGTTGTCGAGGAGTATTGGGCAGAGGGAAATTCTGCACGCTATGACTCGCTCGTTCACGAGGTCATCGCCACGATGCCGGATGTGATTTTTGCTACGGGAGGACCGCTAGCCCTCCTTGTCAAGGCAGCTACGAACACAATTCCGATTGTCGCCATCACCGGCGATCCTATACGTCAAGGAATTGTATCAAGCATGGCGCGGCCGGGCGGTAACATCACGGGCGTGAGCGTCGATGCGGGACCTGAAATCTGGGCTAAACGACTGGAGATATTGGCCGAAGCAGTACCCAAGCTTGTCAATGTTGTTTATATTTCCACCGCAAATAACTGGAGTGGGTTTTTCGGTAAAGCGACGCAAGAGGCCGCGCAAAAATTAGGGATTTCACTTGTAAATGCGCCTGTGAGGAGCCCCGCAAACGAAGCGGAGTACAGGCGCGTATTTGATTCCATTCAACGAGATTCAGTCGATGGAATCTTGTTTTCGGCCGAGTTCCAGCACATGGGCCATCGAGTTTTGCTAGCTCAATTGGTTCAGCAACTCCGCCTTCCAGCGATGCATGACTCAGCGGTTTATGTGGAAGCAGGCGGATTGATGTCATACGCGGTTGATGTGAACGAAGCGGTGCGCATGCTGGCTAAGCAGGTGGCGGAGATTTTGAAGGGCACTAATCCCGGTGACCTGCCGTATGTCCAAGGGGTTCGCTTTGAACTGGCGATCAACCTCAAGACAGCAAAAGCGATTGGTATCGAATTCCCGGCGACTGTTCTTGCCCGCGCCGACAGGATGATTGAATAAGAGTGGTCACTTCCGTTGTTGGCCCCTTAGCGGACTTTAGGCTCGCCGCTGGCAATGTCCGCTCTTGGGGGCAAAGCGGCATGCGCCGGATATCGCGGGATGTCCGCTAATCACCCAAACCGGAAGTTTGCCGGGCTCCGAGCAGCGTTGCTTATTTGACCGCTTCAAGAGGTCGGTACTCCGCACCGGACCATGCGTCGGGTGATGTAATGCGCCTACACGTTGATCTCGCCGGCGGCCCGCACAATCGCTGCAATGGCTGCCTTGGCTGCCGGTGACGAGGTTCTCCCTCGTAAACGCACGATGCCCGTGCTCGACGGCGGCGACAGCCAGCCCTGCACGACAAGCCGGACGAGCGCGCCGGATTCCAGCTCCTCTCGTACCGCCGAGTCCGTCGCACCCAGAACGGTATCCGTGGTGAGCGCTACTGTCTTGAGCATGGCGTAGTTGTCGCACTCGAGCGCAATGGTCGCCTCTTGGCCCTCAGGTAGGCCCAGCATGGTGGCCAGTTCAAGCGTTGAGGGGCTCAGCAGCGTGGGCACGGCAAGACCGTATGCCCAGACTTCCTGCAGAGTGTGCTCGCGGCCAGCCAGCGGATGGCCTGCCCGCACATAGAGGTTGGCCGGTTGCCCCCCGATCAGCTGGATGTCCAGCGCGGCATCCCTGGGCATGTCGCTTACATCGGCGGCAAAGAACTCGATGTTCTCGGTACGCAGGCTCTGCAACAACTGCACAGAGTTGCCGACCTCCATGCGTAGAGCCACCTGCGGGTGCTCGCGTCGCAGCGCCACAAGCGCGCGTGGCATCAGGGTGGCCGTCAGCAGCGGCCCTACACCGAAGGCCGCGTCGCCGAGCTGGCTGCCGCGGTAGAGATCCACGTCGCGCTGCAGGCAACGTGCCTCGAACAGCAGCTTGCGCGCCCGCTCGATGACGAATTCGCCAGCCGGGGTGGGACGGACATCACCAACGTCGCGGTCGAACAGGCGGATACGCAAGTCGCTCTCGATGGCCTGGATGCTGCGGCTAAAGGCCGGCTGGCTCAGGTGGACGGCTTCGGCGGCGCGGGCGAAGTGCAGGGTGTCGGCAAGGGCGACGACGTGGTTCAGGCGACGCAGGTCCATGATATTGCGCCATATGCATCAGAATAATGAAAACTATGCATTGGACGCATTGTAATGGCAATCCTAAAATCGTTCTCAGAATAAAGAACAACATGAGAGCGACAGGAGACACCCCATATGAGCTCGCAACTGCAATACCTGCTGATCGGCGCCGGCATCCTGGGCTTTGCCACCATGGAATTTGTCAGCCGGCGGTATCAGACCACCGTGCACGACAACGCGACAGCCAACGATACCTGGCTGGAAGTGCTGATGTTCGTCAGCCTGCTCGCTATCACCCAGCCGATCGCACTACTGGGCAGCAACGCGCTGTGTAACTGGCTCATGCCCGCGCAGCACAACGCCTTGGCCAACCTGCCGTGGTGGGCCATGGCCGGCCTGCTGCTGATCGGCGATGACCTCACGCAGTACCTCTGGCACCGCGCCTCGCACTCGCCACTGCTGTGGCCGCTGCACCGCGCGCACCACAGCTCGGCCTACATGAGCGTGCGCATTACCTTCCGCAACAACTTCTTCTACTACCTGATGATGCCGGGCCTGTGGATCAGCGGCGTGGCGGTGTACCTTGGTTTCGGCCCGGTCTACGCGGCTTACCTGGTGATCAAGCTGGCGGTCATCCTGGGCGCGCACTGCGCCTGGCCGTGGGACGCGCCGCTGTACCGCATCCGCGCGCTGCGTCCGCTGATGTGGGTGCTGGAGCGCACCATCTCCACGCCGGCCACGCACTGGGCGCACCACGCGCTCACCAACGAAGACGGCATCGGCCACTACAAGGGCAACTTCGGCAACCTGCTGTTCTTCTGGGACGTGCTGTTCGGCACCGCGCATATCACACGCAAGTATCCGGCCAGGATCGGCCTGCAGGACGACGCCCTGTTCGGCCCGGAGCGCTGGACGACGCAGATGTTCTACCCGCTGGTCCACTCCAAGCGCGAGCATTCGGCGCTGCGCCCCGGCGGCTATGGCTTCACCGAAGCCAACCTGCAGACCGACGCCAAGCAGGAGGCCGCATGAACGACCGCGCCAGGTTCGACGTGCTCATGGTTAGGAGAAGGCGATGATCGTCTGTTCTTGCAATGTGTTCAGCGACCATCAGGTGCGGTCAGTGGTCGCAAAAGAAGAGCGACGGCCCCGTATGAGCGAGGTATATGCCTGCCTCGGATGCAAGGCCCAGTGCGGCCGCTGCACTCACGCCATCAAGCGGATCATGGATGAAAGCCCAGGCTTCGTTCATGCGAACGCAAGCCTGCACTGACTTGGAGTTGATGAAGTCACGGTCACGCGCGCGCCCTCGCCATTTCGGCTGGAGGACGCGCGAAAAACCAGGAGAAAGGGACCATCATGAACGTGCCTGTCAATCCCCGTTTGATCGACATTCCCGCTGAATTTCAGTCCTGCTTTGACAAGCAGCGTGCGGCTTATCTGGCAGCGCCGGAGCCGTCCTACGCTCAGCGCAAGGCCGACTTGAAAGCGCTCGCGCAACTCCTGAAAGACAACAAGGATGAGTTGGTCGCAGCGATCAACACCGACTACGGCAACCGGTCTGAATTCGAGACCCTGTTCGCCGAATACTTCGTTGTCCTCGAAACAATCGCCGACGCCACCAAAAATTTGAAGAAGTGGATGAAGCCGCAGCGCAGACACGTCGATTTCATGACCTATCCGCTCGCGCGCAATCGTGTCATTCCGCAGCCGCTCGGTGTCGTCGGGGTCATCGTTCCCTGGAATTTCCCGCTCAACCTCAGCTTCTGCCCGCTCGCAGCGATTTTTGCGGCCGGCAATCGAGCGATGGTCAAGATGTCGGAAAATTCAAAAGCGCTCGCCCAGGTTCTGATGCGCGTTTCCCCAAAGTATTTTCCGATCGAGAAGCTTGCCTTTTTCGAGGATGGCGGCGGACGAGGACCGGGATTCTCGTCATTGCCCTTCGACCATCTGCTGTTCACCGGATCCGGTGCTACCGGTCGCTCGGTCATGGCCAACGCGGCCCGCAATCTCACCCCTGTCACGCTTGAACTGGGCGGCAAGGCACCTGCGATTGTTGGGCCTGACTTCCCGGTCAAGACAGCGGCGGAGCGCATTCTCTGGGTGAAGATGTTCAATGCAGGTCAGATCTGTACGAATGTCGACTACATGTTTCTGCCCAAAGGAAGTGAGGACGAGTTCGTCCGCCATTGCCGGCGACTGTTTGCCGACCGCTTCCCTGATATCAACGGCCAGGACTACACGTCGATCATCGATGAACGGTCTTTCACGCGGCTGCAGGCGACGCTAGAGGATGCCCGTGCAAAGGGCGCCGTCCTGGTCAATCTCGCGGAACAGCAGATTCCAGACCCGAAGCGCCGCAAATTTGCCCCGCACCTCGTGCTAAATCCGACGGAAGACATGATTGTCATGCAGCGCGAGATCTTTGGCCCGATCTTGCCGATCAAGACGTATGCAGATCGGCAGGAGGTCGCCGACTATATCAATAGTCACGACCGACCTTTGGCAATCTATCCGTTCACTCACAATGCCGAGCTGCGCGACTTCTACATCTCGCGGGTCATGTCGGGTGGCGTATCGGTCAATGAAGCTCTCCTGCACGTCGGCCAGCACGACCTGCCATTTGGTGGGGTCGGGGCGAGCGGCATGGGCCATTACCACGCGCGCGAGGGGTTCAACACCTTTTCAAAATTGCGCCCGGTCTTCTACCAGGGCCCTCTCTCGCCGATCCAAATGCTATTTCAGCCGCCTTACTCCGGCCGCCCAATGAGCGTCCTGCAGACGATGATCAAGTGGAAGACGTGATGCCTGACCTGAGCATGTCTAGGGCAAGTGGACATTCGCGCGGAGACCACCATGAAGGGTAAAGTTGCTGTCATCACCGGAGCGCTGGGCGCGCTCGGCAAGGTGGTCACCGAGGAAGCCCTTTCGCGCGGTGCGAGAGTGGCTGGTATCGATCATGCTGCGTCGCAGCTCGCGGCAACAGCCGAACGGATCGAACTCGGCCGCATCGACTTGACTGATGCAGCACAGGCGAAAAAAGCGATCGATGCCGCCGCCGCTCATTTCGGGGCGATCGACGCGCTGATCAATATTGCCGGCGGATTTACCTTCGAGACTATTGCCGACGGCGATCCCAACGCCTGGCAACGCATGTACACTCTCAATATCGAGACAGCGCTGAACGCCTCGCGGGCGGCGATCCCACATCTTCTCAACTCGCGGGCGGCCCGCATTGTCAATATCGGCGCGATGGGCGCACTGCAGGCCGGCTCCGGCATGGGTCCTTATGCGGCGTCGAAGGCGGGCGTGCACAAGCTGACGGAGTCACTTGCTGCCGAGCTGAAAGGCAAGATCACCGTGAACGCAGTGCTGCCCTCGATCATCGATACCGCGGCAAACCGCGCCAGCATGCCTAAGGCCGATCCCGCCAAATGGGTCGCGCCGAAGGAACTCGCCGATGTCATCCTTTTCCTGGCAAGCGACGCCGCCAGTGCCGTCACCGGCGCGCTGCTGCCGGTCAACGGACGGGTCTGACGCGCGCTTACCTTGCTGCGGATGCTCGGGGCCGCTTATGGCCCATAGCAGACGTGCTGGACGCAGGCTCTGATGTCCGCTTTCTGAGGTGAGCGGACATGCGGTCTTGAGCTGGGCATGTCTGCAAATGACCCATTCCGGACATGGCCCAGCAATTTCGGCGCTGACCATGTCTGGTTCTGGCTCTTAGCGGTCGGCGATGGGCCTATTGCGCAGCCGTGAGCGCATACACCGACATCTCGGTGCGGGCGTCCGCGATCGAGAACCAGCGATGCTGTTCCGCCCGGAAGGCGCGCCAGTTCTCGAGCACGCGCTTGAATTGCTCGCTCTTCGCGGCCTCCTCGTCCAGCACCTGCTCGAGCGCGGTGCGCAGCGCTTTCAGGGTCTCGGGGCTGAGCACGGAGAGCTGCGTGCCGGCGGCGACAAGGCGAACGAGCGCCTTGGGGTTGCGCGCATCGTAACCGGCAAGCATGTCCATCACCGTGTACGCGCAGGCCGCTCTTAGCATCGCCTGATAGGCCGGCGGCAGTTCAGCCCACCTCGCCTTGCCGATGTAGAAACTATTGTTAGCTTCCATTTCAAGAACGCCCGGAAGATACATGAATTTCGCGACCTTGTGGAAGCCGAGCTTCTCGTCATCGTAAGGTCCGACCCACTCGACGGCGTCGATCGTGCCTTTCTCGAGCGCGGGGTAGATTTCACCGCCCGCGATCTGCTGAGGGACCACCCCGAGCTTCGACAGCACTTTTCCACCAAAACCCGCAACGCGCATCTTGATGCCGTTGAAATCGGCCGGTGACTTGATCTCCTTGCGGAACCAGCCGAAGGTTTGGCCGCCGGTATTTCCCATGGGAATGCTGACCACGCCCATGCCGTCATAGACATCGTCCATCAATTTCTTGCCGTCGCCGTAGAGATACCAGGCATAATGCTGGCGCGGCGTCATCCCAAACGGAAGCGACCCGTCGAAGATCGCCGCCGGATTCTTGCCGATGTAGTATCCGCCGTAGGAATGGCCGCACTCGACTGTGCCGTTGGCGACTGCATCCAGCACCTGAAGCCCGGGTACGATCTCGCCTGCCGCAAAAGACTCTATGGTGAACTTGCCGTCGCTCATCTCGCTCACGAGCTTTGTAAGTGTCGGGCTCACGCCCCACAGAGTGTCGAGACTCTTTGGAAAGCTCGACGCTAGTCGCCACTTGATTACGCCTTGCGCGATTGCGGGTGAGGCAATTGCGACAGCGCCGCTCGTTGCAGCAAGACGAGCGAAGTTTCGGCGTGAGATCGTCATGTACTCCTCCCTGGCGCCACGTGGCGACTTTAAGCTGGCAGTTTGTTTTGATGATTACCGGCACCTTCCCCCAGGCAGCATAGCACGGGCGCTGGAAAAGGCGCCCTGAAGACCTGTCCGGTGAAGCAGCGCTGAGATCGCTCGCGGCGGCTGGATGATGTGTTCGGCGACACACCGGGCATTGGCATGTCTGCGGCCTATTGACCCAGATGACACATGGCTGACGCCTCCAGCGTAATAACGTGAGCCTATTGGGGTGCGATGCCGGCCTTCTTGATAATTAGACCCCATTTGTCGACTTCTGCCTTGAGGAACGCTTCAAGCGCTTCTGGAGTGGCTCGCTCCTGTTCGACTGGCGTCATGCTGAGTTCGCCAAATCGGCCGATCAGGGCAGGATCCTTGAGCGCCGTCTGCAGGGCAGCGACCAGAGTGGCGACGACCGGTTTCGGTGTGCTGCGAGGCGCATAGAGGCCGTACCATGTTGTGACGTCGAACGCGGGAACGCCGGCTTCGGCCGACGTCGGCACATCGGGCAATGTTGGAACGCGCTTCTTGCTTGTGATCGCATAGCCCTTGATCGTGCGGGACTGGATGTGGGGCGTTGGCCCGGTAGCTGGGTCGCAATAGACGTCAATGTGACCGGCGATGACATCGTTGAGGGCGGGACCGCCGCCCTTGTAAAAGACCGATGTTAGCTTCGTGTCGGTCGCGTTCATGAACATCAATCCGCAGAGGTGCGAAGCGGAACCCAATCCGACATTGCCCATCGTCGTCTTGTCACCCTCGCTGCGGATACGCTCAACCAACTCCTTGAGGTCGTTCGCCGGGAAATTTGGCCGCGCGACCAGGATCATCGGCACGTCCGTGACAAGGCCGATCATCGCGAAATCGCCAACCGGATCGAAGGGCAATTTGGCATAGAGGGCCGGGGCGGTAGCCTGGCCGACATGCATCAGAAGAAGCGTATAGCCATCCGGTGTCGCCTTCGCGACTCGGTTGGTGCCGAGGGTACCGCCTGCACCGACGACGTTCTCGATCACAAACGGCTGCTTGAGCGGCGCGCTCATGGCGGTCCCGAGGATGCGAGCGATGACGTCACCGGGGCCTCCGGCAGAGAAGGGAACGATCATCGTAATCGGGCGGGAAGGAAAATCCTGCGCGAGTGCCGCGGCTGAAGACATGAAAAGCAACACGGGCAAGGCCAGCGATCGCATCAGATGCATTGTCAAATACTCCCTTCGTTTTTCTTACCGGCCAGGAAGCGGGCCCGCCTTGGCCGACGCGCGCGCGATCACGTTATTGGCGGCATTTCTTTCCGGAGGTGTCCGGTTTATGCGATGGACCAGCCTCCGTCGATCGGTAGGCAGGCTCCCGTGATGTCCTGCGCGGCAGCGCTGCAGAGAAAGTCGACGAGGGCGCCGACGGATTCCATTCCGATGAAACGGCCGGAGGGCTGGCGCGCCGCGAGGTACTCTGCCGTGAAGCTCTCGATGCTTTCGCCGGCCTTTGCCGCCAGGCAAATTCTGTTTTATCAGACCGCTTCTGCGTTCTGATTTAATCTGTATCAGGCTGAAAATCTTCTCTCATCCGCCAAAACAGCCAAGCTGCCCCCCCTCGAGGTCGACGGTATCGATAAGCTTGATATCGCATGCCTGCAGGTGGCTGCTGAACCCCCAGCCGGAACTGACCCCACAAGGCCCTAGCGTTTGCAATGCACCAGGTCATCATTGACCCAGGCGTGTTCCACCAGGCCGCTGCCTCGCAACTCTTCGCAGGCTTCGCCGACCTGCTCGCGCCACTTCTTCACGCGGGTGGAATCCGATCCGCACATGAGGCGGAAGGTTTCCAGCTTGAGCGGGTACGGCTCCCGGTGCGAGCTGAAATAGTCGAACATCCGTCGGGCCGTCGGCGACAGCTTGCGGTACTTCTCCCATATGAATTTCGTGTAGTGGTCGCCAGCAAACAGCACGACGATTTCCTCGTCGATCAGGACCTGGCAACGGGACGTTTTCTTGCCACGGTCCAGGACGCGGAAGCGGTGCAGCAGCGACACCGATTCCAGGTGCCCAACGCGGTCGGACGTGAAGCCCACCGCCGTCACCTGTAGGCGCGACAGGCATTCCTCGGCCTTCGTGTAATACCGGCCATTGATCGACCAGCCCAGGTCCTGGCAAAGCTCGTAGAACGTGAAGGTGATCGGCTCGCCGATAGGGGTGCGCTTCGCGTACTCCAACACCTGCTGCCACACCAGTTCGTCATCGTCGGCCCGCAGCTCGACGCCGGTGTAGGTGATCTTCACGTCCTTGTTGACGTGGAAAATGACCTTGTTTTGCAGCGCCTCGCGCGGGATTTTCTTGTTGCGCGTGGTGAACAGGGCAGAGCGGGCCGTGTCGTTTGGCATCGCTCGCATCGTGTCCGGCCACGGCGCAATATCGAACAAGGAAAGCTGCATTTCCTTGATCTGCTGCTTCGTGTGTTTCAGCAACGCGGCCTGCTTGGCCTCGCTGACCTGTTTTGCCAGGTCCTCGCCGGCGGTTTTTCGCTTCTTGGTCGTCATAGTTCCTCGCGTGTCGATGGTCATCGACTTCGCCAAACCTGCCGCCTCCTGTTCGAGACGACGCGAACGCTCCACGGCGGCCGATGGCGCGGGCAGGGCAGGGGGAGCCAGTTGCACGCTGTCGCGCTCGATCTTGGCCGTAGCTTGCTGGACCATCGAGCCGACGGACTGGAAGGTTTCGCGGGGCGCACGCATGACGGTGCGGCTTGCGATGGTTTCGGCATCCTCGGCGGAAAACCCCGCGTCGATCAGTTCTTGCCTGTATGCCTTCCGGTCAAACGTCCGATTCATTCACCCTCCTTGCGGGATTGCCCCGGAATTCCTCCTTTCACTCCATCCAAAAAAACGGGTATGGAGAAACAGTAGAGAGTTGCGATAAAAAGCGTCAGGTAGGATCCGCTAATCTTATGGATAAAAATGCTATGGCATAGCAAAGTGTGACGCCGTGCAAATAATCAATGTGGACTTTTCTGCCGTGATTATAGACACTTTTGTTACGCGTTTTTGTCATGGCTTTGGTCCCGCTTTGTTACAGAATGCTTTTAATAAGCGGGGTTACCGGTTGGGTTAGCGAGAAGAGCCAGTAAAAGACGCAGTGACGGCAATGTCTGATGCAATATGGACAATTGGTTTCTTCTCTGAATGGTGGGAGTATGAAAAGTATGGCTGAAGCGCAAAATGATCCCCTGCTGCCGGGATACTCGTTTAACGCCCATCTGGTGGCGGGTTTAACGCCGATTGAGGCCAACGGTTATCTCGATTTTTTTATCGACCGACCGCTGGGAATGAAAGGTTATATTCTCAATCTCACCATTCGCGGTCAGGGGGTGGTGAAAAATCAGGGACGAGAATTTGTCTGCCGACCGGGTGATATTTTGCTGTTCCCGCCAGGAGAGATTCATCACTACGGTCGTCATCCGGAGGCTCGCGAATGGTATCACCAGTGGGTTTACTTTCGTCCGCGCGCCTACTGGCATGAATGGCTTAACTGGCCGTCAATATTTGCCAATACGGGTTTCTTTCGCCCGGATGAAGCGCACCAGCCGCATTTCAGCGACCTGTTTGGGCAAATCATTAACGCCGGGCAAGGGGAAGGGCGCTATTCGGAGCTGCTGGCGATAAATCTGCTTGAGCAATTGTTACTGCGGCGCATGGAAGCGATTAACGAGTCGCTCCATCCACCGATGGATAATCGGGTACGCGAGGCTTGTCAGTACATCAGCGATCACCTGGCAGACAGCAATTTTGATATCGCCAGCGTCGCACAGCATGTTTGCTTGTCGCCGTCGCGTCTGTCACATCTTTTCCGCCAGCAGTTAGGGATTAGCGTCTTAAGCTGGCGCGAGGACCAACGCATTAGTCAGGCGAAGCTGCTTTTGAGCACTACCCGGATGCCTATCGCCACCGTCGGTCGCAATGTTGGTTTTGACGATCAACTCTATTTCTCGCGAGTATTTAAAAAATGCACCGGGGCCAGCCCGAGCGAGTTTCGTGCCGGTTGTGAAGAAAAAGTGAATGATGTAGCCGTCAAGTTGTCATAATTGGTAACGAATCAGACAATTGACGGCTTGACGGAGTAGCATAGGGTTTGCAGAATCCCTGCTTCGTCCATTTGACAGGCCACATTATGCAAGCATTGCGGAGCTTGGCACTGGCCACGCAAAAAGGCCATCCGTCAGGATGGCCTTCTGCTTAATTTGATGCCTGGCAGTTTATGGCGGGCGTCCTGCCCGCCACCCTCCGGGCCGTTGCTTCGCAACGTTCAAATCCGCTCCCGGCGGATTTGTCCTACTCAGGAGAGCGTTCACCGACAAACAACAGATAAAACGAAAGGCCCAGTCTTTCGACTGAGCCTTTCGTTTTATTTGATGCCTGGCAGTTCCCTACTCTCGCATGGGGAGACCCCACACTACCATCGGGGGCCATCGATGCAGGTGGCACTTTTCGGGGAAATGTGCGCGGAACCCCTATTTGTTTATTTTTCTAAATACATTCAAATATGTATCCGCTCATGAGACAATAACCCTGATAAATGCTTCAATAATATTGAAAAAGGAAGAGTATGAGTATTCAACATTTCCGTGTCGCCCTTATTCCCTTTTTTGCGGCATTTTGCCTTCCTGTTTTTGCTCACCCAGAAACGCTGGTGAAAGTAAAAGATGCTGAAGATCAGTTGGGTGCACGAGTGGGTTACATCGAACTGGATCTCAACAGCGGTAAGATCCTTGAGAGTTTTCGCCCCGAAGAACGTTTTCCAATGATGAGCACTTTTAAAGTTCTGCTATGTGGCGCGGTATTATCCCGTATTGACGCCGGGCAAGAGCAACTCGGTCGCCGCATACACTATTCTCAGAATGACTTGGTTGAGTACTCACCAGTCACAGAAAAGCATCTTACGGATGGCATGACAGTAAGAGAATTATGCAGTGCTGCCATAACCATGAGTGATAACACTGCGGCCAACTTACTTCTGACAACGATCGGAGGACCGAAGGAGCTAACCGCTTTTTTGCACAACATGGGGGATCATGTAACTCGCCTTGATCGTTGGGAACCGGAGCTGAATGAAGCCATACCAAACGACGAGCGTGACACCACGATGCCTGTAGCAATGGCAACAACGTTGCGCAAACTATTAACTGGCGAACTACTTACTCTAGCTTCCCGGCAACAATTAATAGACTGGATGGAGGCGGATAAAGTTGCAGGACCACTTCTGCGCTCGGCCCTTCCGGCTGGCTGGTTTATTGCTGATAAATCTGGAGCCGGTGAGCGTGGGTCTCGCGGTATCATTGCAGCACTGGGGCCAGATGGTAAGCCCTCCCGTATCGTAGTTATCTACACGACGGGGAGTCAGGCAACTATGGATGAACGAAATAGACAGATCGCTGAGATAGGTGCCTCACTGATTAAGCATTGGTAACTGTCAGACCAAGTTTACTCATATATACTTTAGATTGATTTAAAACTTCATTTTTAATTTTTGCGGCCGCAACTGCGGTAAAGCTCATCAGCGTGGTCGTGAAGCCATGGCATCACAGTATCGTGATGACAGAGGCAGGGAGTGGGACAAAATTGAAATCAAATAATGATTTTATTTTGACTGATAGTGACCTGTTCGTTGCAACAAATTGATAAGCAATGCTTTTTTATAATGCCAACTTAGTATAAAAAAGCAGGCTTCAACGGATTCATTTTTCTATTTCATAGCCCGGAGCAACCTGTGAACACATTTTCAGTTTCCCGTCTGGCGCTGGCATTGGCTTTTGGCGTGACGCTGACCGCCTG
>JADMIO011385345.1_pt1 | contig 50329 bp, 42 predicted proteins | sample 8958161 | NCBI WGS metagenome assembly JADMIO01 (sample SAMN16585339, study PRJNA669376) | soil metagenome | isolation source: Crop rotation soil | place: USA: Cullars Rotation, Alabama | collected 2011 | reverse complement strand
GCCGCGACTTCAAGTCACGTGAATTCCAAGCTTCGGATCCCACTGTGCTGGAAAGTCATCTCCATCCTTTGATGTTAGATACACAATATGGCAGCGGATTAACTGCCTTTTTGGCTCTTTATTTTAAATTAAAAGGAGAAGTTTCGATAAAAGGATTGCAATTATTGTTATGCTCACTGACTTTCATTCAGTATTTGCTGGTTTATTTTATCGGTACTGTTCTCTATCATTCTCATAAGATGGCATTTTTTACCTTATTGGCCATTTTAGTATTTGGATTTTTTACACAAGGTGATGGATATTATACCGCTCCTTCCATCGGCTTTCTGCGATTTGGTTTTATTTATCTTATATTGTTAAGTTATATACTGGAAAAAAAATGGTATTCAATCAAAACAGGTCGTATTATCACAGGAATAATAACATCATTCTCTATACTCTGGTCATTTGAAAGTGCCATTTATACTGTACCTGCTGTTTTTTTTGCGGAATATAGGAGCGGTCATTTTCGTCGATTTTTTCCCATTTTTATTGCTTGTTTTTTGGGTTTAACCATACTCTATTTATCACCACTTATAATACAAGGACAATGGCCTTTATTTTCTCGGTATGTTGAATATCCCTTGCTATATGCGAATGGACTTGTGCAGCTGCCCTTGAGTCGTTCGATTAGCTTTTGGTGGCTCTATCCAATCTTATATGGGTTTATTTTTATAAGAATCATGAGTGGCAATATTTCCAATAAATTAATTTCAGCCCTAGTCGTTTATGGAATGGCACTCTTTACTTATTATGCCGGTCGAGCTCATCCCAATAATATTTTTCATATTTCTATTCCTTTTATTTTACTCAGTATTTATTTGATTTTAGAATTTAAATCGTTTTCGTTAATTGTTAAGCAAATTTTAATAGCAGTGACACTTATCGTTTTTCTATCAGTCAAAAATGAATGGGTTTATGAAGGAGAACCTGCAATAAAAGGAATGTTTAGCAGAAATATTCCTATGAGCATCAATGCATTAACATCTGCCAATCTACCTATTATAAAAGGTGGATTAACTGAATCTTCACACACCATACATGATTGTTCTTATTATCTTCCTTTGCTGCCTTATGTCGAAAATAATAGTATTGCTCTACTGAGCGATAAAAATGATATTCTTCAGCTTTATGCTTGTTTCTCTATACATAATGCGCTTAACATTAACCCTTATGCTGAAATGATCATTAACCCAAAAGCTATCCAGAGAATGTTATCTAAAGTCGACTTTCTTCCAAATCAATATTTGTTAATAGATACTAAGCTAATTAACAATGAGCAAGCTGATAGTGATATGCCTGGACAACTTCTTAATAAAATACAGCCTATAGCGGTAGGAATTCTTCAACTACAAGATATAAGTTTTACTTTATTTAAACTGAACAAAGAGATGATTTTATGAATCGCTATCAACCATCGACGGATTTACTAATAAGCAATAGTTTTTTTATCTGGTTTCAAATTATTATTTTATTTTTAACAGGCATTACCCTGATAAGTGACATACAAAACTTTATTTTTCATACAACACCATGGACTGTGCCAAAAACAGATGAGTTAATGATCTATGCCTTAGCCATGCTCATGTGTGCCTTGATACCATTATTAAGCAAAAGCATACTCGTTTTAGCTAATCATGAATTTACTTACTATAAAATATATTTTCTATTGTTATGTCCTGTTTCTGTTGTGCTATATTGGATGTTATCAGAAAAATTACGTTATCTCTATGTCTATATCCTGACACTCATTGGGTTATGCGTTTTTTATGCTGATGCAAAAGGGTTTAAACTAAAAAAACCTGTTTTTTTCAATCAATACTTTGACAAATGTCTTATTGCTTCAATGACTTTTTGTGTTTTTTTTATAGTATGGCGATGTCAAGATAATCATTTTTCTTTATTTTTCAAATGGATCTTACCCGTATTTTTACTTTTTTTTTCTATATTACGCTTTGCCAATTTTTATAGTCGGTATTTGCTTTTCTTTGTGCCCATTTTTTTATTCATTGTCACTTTTTTTTCATCCGCTGGATATAACAACTCTCACTATAATTTTATTTTAGGACCTGTAATCGAGATACTCTATGGTCATGCGCATCCACTTAGCATAGATAATCAATACGGCGGGGGATTAACTGCTTTTTTAGCGCTTTATTTTAAATTGAAAGGCAATATTTCAATTGAAGGGTTTCAAACATTACTTCATTTTTTGACTTTTATACAGTATTTATTGGTTTATTTTATTTGTGTCACTCTTTATCATTCTCATCGAATTGCATTGCTTACTTTATTAGCTATTTTATTTTTTGGATTTTATAGTCTGGGAGATGGATATTATGCTACGCCATCGACGGGTTTTTTACGATTTGGTTTTATTTATCTTATACTATTAAGTTATATGCTTGAAGATAAATTATATTCCAAAGAAGTAGGTTATTTTATTACGGCAATTATTGGTTCATTATCTATTATTTTTTCCTTTGAAATTGCTATTTATACCATTCCTGCGCTTTTTTTTGCAGAGTACATGAGTGGAAATATTCGCTTATTCTTGCCTATTTTTATTGGCTGTATTATAGTAACAGCTGCTATTTACTTGTCACCATTTATTCTACAAGCAAAATGGCCATTGCTTTGGCATTATTATGAATATCCTCTTTTATATGCAGCGGGATTTGGTCAAATTCCTTTAAATCGTCTGATAAGTTTTTGGTGGTTGTTTCCATTACTATACGGGTTTTTTTTGATACGAATTGTTTCCGGCAACATTTCAAATAAAATTATCATAGCCTTGGTAGTTTATGGAATGGCCTTATTTACCTATTATGGTGGACGAGCGCATCCTAATAATATTTTTCATATTTCTATTCCTTTTATCATACTAAGTGTTTATCTCGTAATTAATTTAAAATCACTCTCTTTATTTGCTCGACAAATTTTATTAACCTTTACCTTCATTGTTTTTATTGCAGTACAAAGTGAATGGATCTATGTGGGCGATCCTGTTATTCAAGGTATTTGGATTAGAAATATACCCCTGGCTATCAATTCTTTAACGCCTTATAAATTACCTATCAAAGTGGGAGGATTAACGGAAACTCCTCGCCATACCCATGATTGTTCGTATTACTTAGCACTGATGCCCTATGTTAAAAATAATGCGATTGCGTTATTGAGTGCAGATAATGATTTTATTGATTTTTACGCCTGCTCACATACTCATAATGCGCTTCATATAAATCCTTATTATGAAATCGCCATTAATCCCAAAGCCGTCAATAGAATGATAACTAACGCAGGCAGAGGATATAATAAGTATTTTTTAGTCGATGCAGATTTACTTAAACAGAAATTTGATAAGGCTAACAGTATGATGACATGGAAAATTTTAGATAAAATACAGGCTAAACCTGTTGGAATAGTAAAGCTGCCTAATATAACGCTAAGATTATTTGAAACAGGTGATAAATTTGCAAACCTTCATTGATCACCTATAGGTTTTGTGACATGAACCATAAAACTCCAACTATACCCTTAGGTTAGATAGTCATAAGTAAAAGCTTATATCATGAATTTAAAGATCCAACGATTTTTTATGTATACCGATAATCATATTAGCTCGCAACTCATCTCTGGGCAGCAAAGGGGATAAATCCTCCAGTGGTGGAGAAATGATACTGCCATCTTTTTGCGGTGCAAGGGATAACTTCGGAAGAAAAGGCTGTTCAGGATGTGTGAATACTTCACAAATAACAGGACCCGATAGCGCTTGCACTTCCGGAATCACTGATTCAAAGTCAGGCCAGCTCTTAATCGCAAAATTCTTAATACCGAATGCTTTTGCTAATGCCCCAAAATCAGGACAACTGACCCCCGATTTTTTATTCGTACCCGTATATCTCCCATTAAATAGTGCTTTCTGGGTATGTTTAATCATGACATAACCTTCATTATTAAAAATGATAAGTTTAATCGGCAATTGATGATGAACGACTGTCTGTAATTCTTGCAAATTAAGCATCATGCCTCCATCACAATTCAAACACATTACTTCTCCTTTGTTCGTTGCAAAGGAAGCACCCATTGCGCCAGGTAAACCATAGCCCATTTCGCCCAATCCGGTGGAAGTCATTAAACGCTGACCTTTTTTAATAGATAAAACTTGATGCCCACTGAGTAATGCGGTGCCCATATCGGTAACAATAATTTGATTGGGTTTCAAATGGTCCGATAAGCGCTGCATGAAGGGATAAGAATTAATGTAACCATCCTTGTCTGCATGTTCGGTACTAACAATAGGATATTTTTGTTTAAACCCATTACATTGAACTAACCATGATTGATAATTTGGCAAAGAATAACTTGGTTGCGATATTATTTTAAGCATCGCGGATAAAAATTCATGCGCATCGGCTAATATGGGTAGCGTTATTTTGTTTCCATATTTTAACACTTCATTCACGTCAATATCGACCACAGCAATTTGAGCGGCTCTTGCAAATTCCGATAAATCATAACCAATTTGCGGAATAGCCAGCCTAGTACCGATAGCCAATAGAAAATCACAATTTTGCAATACGAAATTAGCTGCTCGCTGACCATAGACCCCAGCTCTGCCAAAAATAAGCGGATGATCAGATGACACCATATCAATACCTGCCCAAGATACTAAACCAGGACATTGCAGCTTATTAAGCAAAGGCTCAATTAGCTCGATGGCATTTGCTAAACGAATACCATGTCCTAACCAAATCACAGGACGTTTAGCCGACTGTAGCGCCGTTATAACGTTGTTTGCCGCTTCATCAGGATTGTTTATGATAGAACTATTAGCCCGCATTTTGGACCTAGCACGTGGTTTTTTAAAAAGTACTAAATTTGCCCTATCAATAGGTGCCGCTTGAATATTCATGGGAAAATCCACCCAACAAGGACCAGGTTTTCCATGCGTGGCATGATAATAAGCAGTTTCTAATATTTCTAAACTTTTCTCAGGATGAAATAGGCGAGCGCTGTATTTCGTTAATTTCTTTACCATCTCGGTGGAATCAAAACCTTGAATACCCCAAATACGTAAAGGATTTGTTTTCAAGGTAAATTTGGAGTTCTCGTTTCCCGATATAATAAGACCGGGAATAGAATCCATCCAAGCACTGACTACGCCAGTCACCGCATTCGTTGATCCTGCTCCCGTAGTAACTAAAGCTGCTGAAACAATGCCTGAGGTACGATAATACGTTTGCATGGCCATACAAGCGGCTTGTTCATGATGAACACAAATAATTTCTGTATAGCCTTTACGATGTATAGAATCAAAAATATGGGAGTTTCCAGAACCCACAATGCCGAAAACATAACGAATATTTTTTTGCTGTAAAAAATCAGCAATGACATCACTTACTTTAATTATGTCCATACTTACTCACTTTTTGCGAGTTGACTTGCGACTTCAATAATAAGATCTTCTTGTCCTGCTATTATTTTACGTCGTCCCAACTCAAAAAAAATATCGCGGGGATCGACTTTAAATTCCTTAGCTATGCGGATCACCGGCTTTAAGAAACCAGAAAATACACCAGAAAGACCGCTGACAATGCTAAGAGATTTAATAGTAGGTATTTCTTTCATTAATAATTCTTCAGCCAGATCCGCTGCTTCTAACATGCGATATAAATCAATGCCAGTGTGGTATCCCATTCTTTGCAATACACCGACTAACACTTCCAATTGCGTATTACCTGCGCCTGCACCAAAACCGCGAGCGCATCCATCGACAAGTGTTGCTCCTGATTCAATGGCAGTCACTGAATTTGCTACGGCCATCCCCAAATTATTATGTGCATGAAAACCAACAGGAACCGATAATGCGTTTAATAATAGGCTAATACGTTCTGCTACATCCGAAGGTAAATAATAACCGGCTGAATCCATGATAATAATACCCTCCGCACCATACGATTGCATTTTTAAAGCTTCTTCGGCTAATACCTCGCTACTCACCATATGAGACATCATCAAAACACCATAGACAGTTTTTTCGGCTGTACGCGCAAAATCAATGTGACGTTCAGTTATGTCGGCTTCTGAACAATGTGAAGCCACTCTCACCACATCAACACCTTGTTCTATGGCAGGCTTAAGATCTTTTTCAATGGTGGCAAATCCAGGTATGACATGTATTCCCAATCGCGAGCGGCTGAGATTCTTTCTGGCAACTGCAATTGCTTCACTATCAGGGGTTTTTGATAATCCTAATTGCAGAGAAGAAGCACCTGCACCATTCCCGTGCCCTACTTCCACAATAGGAATGCCTGCCAAATCCGCTTTTTGACAATAAGCTGCAATTTGTTCTGCACTCAGTTGATGTGCTATCGCATGATTGCCATCTCGTAAGGTAGGGTCACTTATGAGGATTGATTTCATGGTGCAATTTCCTTTTAGGTAGACCGATATTTAGCATATTCTTCAGCGACCGCTAAAGCAGCACAGTTAATAATATCTAAATTTCCTGCATATTCAGGTAGATAATCGCCTAAACCTTTGACTCTAACCATGGTGACAATGCGATCATTTTCAAGTAAGGGATAAATAATAATTTCATAGCCCGGAACGTATTTTTGGACCTCTGATGTTATTTCTTTAACTTTGTTTCGCAATGTTTCGATTTGAGGCGATTTGACTTTGGCAAAAATAGTCGTTTGCATATAAACGCATGGTTTAGCAGGATTAAGATTTAAAATAGCTTTGGTCTTTTTTGCCCCTGAGCAAAATTGTATGGCTTGTTCCGTTGTATGTATATACTCATCAATATTAAAGCGAGTCGCAGGCCCTGCACTGCGAGAAGCAATGCTTGAAATGACTTCAACATAATCAATATCTTTTTGTGTTTTTGAAAGTGCATAGGCAATCGGTGCGGCTGCCTGTCCACCACAGGTTACCATGCTAACATTTTTCTGCATTAACGCATGTTCCATATTGATAATAGGAATACACATAATGCCCATTCTTGAAGGCGTTAAATCAATTACAAATTTACCAAGTTGTTTCAAAATAGGAGCATGATCTAAATGTGATTTAGCCGAGGTTGCATCAAAAACAATATCACAACAATCTGGATTTTCTTTGATATAACGAATGCCTTCTGGGTATACATTAATACCAAGCGATTTTGCCTTCATCATACCATTAGAAAATAGATTTCGACCCATAAACACAACACATTCAAGAAAAGGAGAGCGCATAATCTTAATTAAAAGGTCAGTTCCTATATTTCCACTTCCCAAAATGGCGACTTTCATTTTTTTCATTAAGCAACTACCTTGGATGATGAGTACCATTGTATTGTTGATTGAATCGCATCTTTAAGTGAAATCCTGGGAATTAATTTTAATTCTTCTCGGGCACGACGGATGTCAGGTATGTATCGTTCGGGTAATGCATTGTGTGGAGGGGCTTCTCTTATTTCTATCAGCGGTATAGGATCAAAATTTTTTGAAATAATATTTGCAAGATCTGCAATGCAAATGGCTTCATCAGAACCGACATTATAGGGATAAGCGACTTTCCCTTGATATAAAATGGTCCATAGCCAAATACACAGATCGGCCGCATAAAGATAGGAACGAAACGTCGTTCCATCACCCTTAACAGAAATAGGCCCTCCTTTTAATCCATCCCGAATAAAGTTGCCAACCGCGTAATGAATATTGAGGGGCAAATAAGGACCGACAAAGGCAAAACACCTAGCAATTTTTACATTTATACCGTATTGTTTGGCATAGATATAACAAAGATGTTCAGCTGCCACTTTAGCAACTGCATAAGCAGACCTTGGATCTCTAATATCAGGCTGACAAGGATAGTGTTCAGGTAAATGAGATAGCGTGGTAGGTTGTTTACCATAGACAGCGCCTGAGCCGATAAACAAAAAACCTTTTGATCCATTATGTCGTGCAAATTCCAATGTATGTTTTGTGCCTTCAATAATAGTGTCTATCATTAATACAGGATTAGTATTATTTAATTCTACGCTAGCATCCGTGGCTGCATGAATGATGTGAGAAAATGTTTCAGTTGGAAATGTAAAGCTTCTAACATCCCCTTCTAAAAATGTAATATCAGATGATTTGGCTAAATGAGGATATTTTCTTGTAAAAGAATCGATATGTCGTGTTAATACCATGGCACGCGCATTTAAATTTAATTTTTTATTGACCCAAATAAAACTTTCTAATAACCAACAGCCAAAAAAACCCGTGCCTCCCGTGATAAAGAGTGATTGTCCGCGTAACTCTTCCCATACATGAAATGTTTTTTCAAGGATATAATCTAAGTCCTTTGATAAGACATTGTCTAACATAAAGAGTTCCTAAGTGTGTAGCTTTTTCACAAATTTTTCAAATGAAGAATAGATATGATTCATCATGTTGCTATTTAAACCTTGATGACACCCCAGTAAAATGCCTCCATTCATTACTTGATCTGTATGAGCATAACCTTGTTTGGATTCTTTACATTTTATTTTACTAAAGCCTGGTTGACGTAAAATATTACCGGTAAAAACGGTGCGGGTTTGAATATTACGTTTTTCAAAAAATATTTGTAATTCTTTTCGGCTAAAAGGCGCATCTTTTGTAATTGTTAAAGGAAAAGCTAACCATCCTGTTTTTGTATTAGGTAGTTGTTTAGGCAAAATAAACCAATCCTGATATTGGCTAAAAAATTGTGTGTGTGCATCAAAAGCTTGTTCACGTGCCATAATGTTCTGTTTCAATTTACTTAACTGAACGAGCCCAAAGGCAGCACCCATTTCAGAAGGTTCCAAATTATAACCCATGACTTCAAAAATAAATTTGGCATCATAATCGATACCATCGATTTTAATGTTAAATCGATTTTCAATGGCTTCAGAATCAATAAAAAGTGATGAACTACGCCCCCAACTTCGCAATAATTTACTATGTTCATGAATGCGTGCTTCATTGACACATAACATGCCGCCATTGCCTGCACAATTAATCACATGAGACCCATAAAAACTGGTTGTACTAATATCTGAATAATAACCTGAGGATATGTTATTGATTGTAGCACCCAATGTATCTGCCGAATCTTCTATTAACATCAAATGATATTGATCTGCTAATTCGCGGAGTTTAATCCAATCAGGAAGATTCCCTAATAAATTGGGAATCATCATTGCTTTGGTATTGGGATTAATCATTTCTTCAATTTTATTAATGTCAATATTGAAAGTACCTGGTAATACATCCACAAAAGCAGGAATTAAATTGTTTTTTAATAAAGGCGCCACTGTGGTAGCAAATGTTAGTGCTGGCGTTATTATTTCTGAATTTGGAGCAAAATTAAGAATTTCTATTGCAAGATAATTGGCAGAAGACCCAGAGTTGACCATGATCCCCCATTTTTTATCGAATAAAGCAGATATTTTTTGTTCCATTTCACGTACATGCTTTCCCATTTGAGTAGAAGTACGTAATACAGAAACCACTGCTTCAATTTCTTCTTCACCATGTACACTTTTACAATAGGGTACATGAATAAAATCCTTTTGGTTCATGATGGACTCTCTCTTCCTATTGGCGTTGCATAAATCAACTTTAATCGTAGTCCCGAAACTTCTCCCTTTGAAAAAGAGGGGGGAGGGATTTATATATAAAAAAATATTTAGTAAAATCCCTCCCCACCTCCCTTTTTCAAAGGGAGGAGTTTCGGGGCTACGATTAAAGCTGATTTATCCAATAATGCCTCTGCCTATTAAGCCATTTTTAAGTTTATCTAAAATAAAGATATTTATAAATAGAAAACTAAAGCTTCACCAGACTTTCCAAGGTGCTTCCCCTTTTACCCATAACTCTTCTAAAAAGTTTTTATCACGTAAATGATCCATGGGTTGCCAGAAACCATCATGATAATAAGCGGAAAGCTGACCTTCAGAAGAAAGTTTTTCTAATGGTTCTTCTTCCCAAGCTGTTTGATCGTCCGATATATAATCAATTACCTTTGGAGAGAGCACAAAAAACCCGCCATTAACCCAGCCACCCTCTCCTTTGGGTTTTTCTTTAAAACCGGTGATCTTGGCGCCAGTTGTTTGTAAGGCGCCAAATCGACCTGGCGCCTGTGTGGCAGTTAAGGTGGCTAGGGTATTATTTTTTTTGTGATGAGCTAATAATGCATCAATCTTAATATTAGCAACCCCATCACCATACGTCAGACAAAAGTCTTCTGTATCCAAATAATCGGCTATCCTTTTGAGGCGGCCACCTGTCATGGTTTTTTCACCGGTTTCCACGAGGGTAACTTTCCAAGGCTCTTTGATATTTTGATGAATAATGGTTGAATTTTCTGTCATATCAAAAGTAATATCTGCCATGTGTAGAAAATAATTAGCGAAATATTCTTTTATGACATAGCCTTTATAACCTAAGCAAATAATGAAATCATGAATGCCATAACTGGAATAGATCTTCATAATATGCCAGAGTATGGGTTTTCCACCGATTTCCACCATGGGTTTTGGGCGAATATGAGTTTCTTCGCTGATTCGTGTTCCGAAGCCTCCTGCTAGAATAACTGCTTTCATTCCTATTCCCTTAGAACTAATAACACTTTTAATAATGTATCATGTCTTGTCCAATTCTGCATCACTCACTTCTATGGTTTTGTCGCTTTGTTTAGTAAATATAAACTTAGGAATATAACAAATGACGCCTGGTAAGTAAGTTAACACGCTGATAATTCGATAAGCAAAAAATACGGTTGCATACGCCGCCGTCACATTGGGATTTAGGATTAATAATACATTCGCAAAAGCCATTTCACCGACGCCAATACCTCCTGGGGTAATAGGAAGCAAGTTAACTACTTGGGCTACACCCATCGCAATAACAAAATGAGAAAAGGCAGTAGAAGGTAATCCCATGATGATGGATAAAAGTTTTATGATACTCACTATGAAAAGCTGTATCAATACAGACACCATAATGCACTTTATTAATACCTTTTTTTTGAAACTAAATAAACTTAATGTATGGAAAAAACTAAGAATAGGTTTAGCCCAATTTTTATTGTGCATTATTTTATGTAAAACTTTTATAAAATATGTTTGCTTAGATAACCATAAGCAAAAAAGCAAAGCACTGATAACACTTATACAAAATAAAGCGCAGATTGAAATTAAATAATATATATTGGATTGTCGAGTAAAGGTATGAATATGGGTAATACAAACCACCGTCAGCGTTAAACAAACGGCCACAAAACCCATTACTCGATCGGAAAATAGAGTCAAAAAGGCTACGCTTTTTTTATTTGGTTCTTTCTTAAAAACATAAAGTAATCGCACCAGATCACCACCTAAGGCACCCGGCATCACATTATTAAAAGCGCCTCCTAAATAGGTAGCTATCCATGTTTTATAATAAGATAGATGTATATCCTGCGCGGAATTTAATTGCTGCCAGCGCCAAGAACCAAAAAATATAATTAGTACAAAAAGGGAAATTACTTGCATTAATAAAAAGGGTTGATGAAATAATGATATAAGTAAATCCATTTTTATTTGGGCTGAATGAATAAGCACCCAAAGTAAAATAATTGAAATTACTATCTTTGTTAGAAATATACACGAAGACTTCATGCGCTTGGCAGACATTATTTTCATCCTTGTTATTTTCTCGTATGAACCTTGTTAAGCGTCATTGCAAGGAGCACTCCAGCAATGACGCAGTGCCTTAGGATTGTTTAATCATTTACAGCAACAACCTTGACAACCTAACTTACCTGATAATTCATAGGTAGTGGGATAAGAACTTACATCACGTCTCTCTGCATCGCAACTTCTTTTACAGGATCCATTACAGTAAGCTCTATTATCAGCGTCGGATCCATAATTTTCGTAACTTCGAAGGGGCATGAAACATAATGGTGCTGCATTGGCAGAGATTATTCCAAATGCATTTATACTGACCAAAAGAAAAATTACCCATAAAAACGCTTTCATATTAATCACTCCCTTATTAATAGTTCAGTTTTTATTATATCATTAATTTTAAATTCCAAAGTTTAATTTTTCTTATGTCTTTCTTTGTAAACTTAATTTTAAGATGACCTTTAACTAAGTTAATGGATCACGGATTATTCTGACTTTTTTGCATTCTTTGAAAGAGCGAAACCGATAATTCATAATCTTCGATTACCCAGCAGTTATTTTACCAAATTATTTTAACTTGTGGATGCCCTTCGTATTCACGAATAATTTCTTGTGTGCCATCGGTTGATTGGCTTTCAACAATAATAAGTTCAATGTCAATATTATGAATTTTTTTCTAGAACTCTTTCTATAGCTTGTCTAACAGTTGTTGCTTCGTTATAGGCTGCTATGATAACAGAAAGTTTTTTAGAAAATTGAATTTCATTTTTGCTTGCTTTGACTTGGCAATTTTATCTTAGCAATTTTGTATTGATCCAATAAAAGCAAAGCGCTACAATCACTGACTTATCAACGCACCGCTAAAAGGATTATTAGTCTTGTTAGTCACCAACTTTAATCTTAAATATGCTTTGTATAAACTGATACTGCCTTTTTTCCAATTATTGGATACAGGCCGCATGCACCCTCTGCGCGAACGTTCCATTCGAGCGCTTAATAAAAGTATCGATTATATCGAATCAAACATGCCAAATGCGCTTGGCTTCGAGACGCAGAAAGAATTAATTGCTTATTCGCTGGATCAAATCCACATACCTGGGTATTACTTAGAATTTGGTGTTTTCACGGGTGGGACCATGCGTTATATGGCTAAAAAAAAGCCCAGTGCTGAGTTTCATGGATTTGATAGTTTTGAAGGTTTGCCCAGCGGCTGGTCTGGGATGCCATTTACAAAGAACACATTTTCAGTCAATGGAACCTTGCCCACTGTACCTCAAAACGTAATGCTGCATAAGGGTTGGTTTAATGAAACACTGCCAACCTGGCGTCAGAGATTTTCTAAAAATATTGCCTTCATACACATTGATTGCGATCTTTACTCTTCTACCGTGGATATACTAGAAAATGTAGCGGATCGTTTGCAGGTGGGGACTATCATCTTATTTGATGAATATTTTAATTATCCTAATTGGGAAAACCATGAATTTAAAGCCTGGAAAGAGTTTGTGGCGAAATATCAAGTGGGTTATGAGTATATTGGATTTGCGCGGCAGCAGGTGGCGGTTTGTGTTACTAAAATGAATGGGCAATCATAGAAAGAAAGGAGGCTTGCTGAAAATGAATAAGAAAAAGAATTTTTGGGATGCAACAGTAGAACTTTCTGAGAGTGCCAAACAATATCATCAAATAGAAAATCTTATTTATCCCTATACAGCTAATCAACTGGATCTCACTATCTTTGTATCCTGTTATAATGAAGAACTTTATATTGCAGATACACTTGATATTATCATCGACGCTATGAAAGTGGTAAAAAAAACTTATGAAATTATTATCATCGATGATTGCTCTAAAGATAGCTCCGTTGAAATAGTTAAAAAGTATATTCATACACATCCTACCATTAACATTCTATTACGTATTAATAAAACAAATAAAGGCTTGGCTCAAAATTACGTGGACGGTGCATTTCTGGGTATAGGTAAATACTATCGCCTTATATGCGGTGACAATGCCGAACCTAAAGAAACAATAATAAAAGTCCTCAATATGATGGGGGAAGCTGATATTATAATTCCCTTTTACATTAGCGCAGAGGGAAAAAGTTTTTATCGACAATTTATTTCAAAAGCATTCACTTGGATCATTAATGTTATTAGTGGAAATAAAATTAATTATTACAATGGGCTTCAAGTACATTTACGCCATAATGTAATGCGCTGGCATCCTAATACACGTGGATTTGGCTTTCAGGCAGATATATTATGCGCATTGCTAGGCCAAGGTTTTAGTTATAAGGAAGTCTCATGTATTACCATAGAACGTCGAGGTGGAAATGGGAATGCACTCACTTGGAAAAATTTACTTTCCGTTAAACGTACTATATTAAGTATTTTTTTAAGACGGATTGCTCCCTGGACATAAACTCATCCTGATCGTAAAACGTTCAAGGCCTTTACAAAAATAGCAGTGTTCAGAGGCGCGTCATTGCGAGCGAAGCGCGGCAATCCAGCTTTTAATGCTTAAAAGCTGGATTGCCGCGCTTCGCTCGCAATGACGCGCCTCTACGAGGAAAACTGCTATTTTTGTAAAGGCCCTGAACGTCAACTTTTTCTTTTCCATGCTATTAAACGTTCTCCTTCACCATCATATTGGTATTCTTGCTCAAAAGTCGTTTGTAGATTATCTTTCAAATCATCATGACCAAAATTAAATATTTTATCTGGGCCCTTAGGTAAAAATAAATAAGGAGTTGATTTCAATCTATTGAGCGACTCTGTCAATTGGCGTTTAGTAAAAATAGTAGTAGAGGGTAAAAACAGCATCAGGGGGGGCCTGTGAGCATTTACTAAATACGCCCAGTCATAAAGATCAATAATAGCAACTTGTTCGCCCGGTTTGGTTTTTTCTTGGATTAATTTGATATCTTTAGGAGCGGGTTGATAAGGAACGCAATCAAATGTATGACATCGTTCTTCTGTTTTGCCAATTAAAAATTTTCCAAATGGAGCATGCGAAAAAATAAATTTTCCTAAAGAAGGGTAATATATCCAAGAACGTAATCCTAAACTCATCTCGCTATTCCTAGCATCCGTAGAAAAACCAGCAAGATAGACCGCTGATGCAATCACAAAAATCCAGACAATTTTTTTAAAAACTAAATGATCACAATTTTTTGATAACGCATTCCCCCACCAAACAAAAACTACAAGAAAGCCTAATGCATTCATGTGCCACAGACCAATGAGTGACATATTGATGAATTTAGCCATCATTAATAGACCCACAATAGCAAAAAAGGTCAGTACCGCTAATCGGGCTGAGTCTTGTTCATATTTTTTTGTACGCATAATTAATGCAAGCGTTCCAATAACGACTGCAGGAGAAACTAGGTTATAAAACCAATTTAGCTCTCTAAATTTCCAGACTATAGGTGTCCCGCCAAAACCATACTGACCAAAATAAAATAAAGGAAGTGAGATGTAATATAAAAAATCAAAATGAAAGGCCCGAGCCCCAAAAACCATAAACACCATCGCTAATAGTAATAATGCGCTGAAAACGGCAAGTTGTAGTAATGAAATTAAAATAGTAGCAACAGATTTATTTTGGACAAAAGCAGATGATGCTACTGCTAAAGCTGTAATGATACCTGTTTCTGTATTAAAAAATAATGACAAAGCAAGAATGCTAGCAAGCGCAATAGTCCTAAAAAAAGATTTAGGTATTTTTATCCAGTAAGCTAATAATCCAGCACTTATACCGAGTAAAGGATAGCGTAACACACTAGAGCTAGGATCAAAGAAATGTCTATCCCCATGGAACAACATAACCAAAAACAACAATGTAACAATAGCCGCAGGCAACCAGGATTTATATAACCAATGCATCAGATATAAAAATTGGGCGAAGAAAATCCAAGTGATGAGGATGGCAAAAATTACATAATTGATCATGGCTTCCGCAGCACTGTGGCCTAAGAAAAAAGAAAATAACCAAGGTTGGCCAATGCTATATTGAGTATAATAATCAATTCCCGGTAGAAGATGGCTACCCAGAAAGTAGAGTGCTGGAGCAATTATGGTACTGGCTACGTGAAACTCTATTCCTATATGTGCTGCCACGGCTGTAAAAGAAGAAGGAATTAAAATAAGTGTTATAAGAAATAATAGTCCTATGTACATCTTCCATTGAAAATTTGGATAGGGAGAAGGCTTAGTGATAGGAATTATTTTTTTGTTGAAGTAACTTAAAAAGAACAAAAGAAAAAGAACACCGCTAATGGTGGTATAAAGGCGCAAAAAATAATCACCCTGTTGTATAATATGACCCGCTAAAGAATTTACTAAAGGAAGACTTAGCAGTAAGAGAGACCAAACAAAAATAGCAGGAGTACGCCAAAGACGTGCAGTGGTAATATAAGCACCCAATATACCAAAAATTAAGGTTAGTACATAAAATCCCTTTTCCCTAGGCTTAGGCCAAATATTATGAAGATTCCAAGCAAGAAGATCATCAGGTATTTGCGTTAAACGCCCCCCTATTTTCAAGGTCCAACCTGCAACAAGCATAGCAATGAGAGCACCTACAAGAACACCGAAACAGGCTTGCCCTAACAACCTGAATGAGTATAAATAATCAATTTTTGTATCTATTTCTCTATCTTTCATGTTATTTCCATCCTGTTTGATACCATGGGAATTGGGATCCAGCTAATCTATTTTTATCATGCGCTCTATTAAAAGCAATTTTTAATGCTTCATAGGGAAATGAGTTAACAACAGAAGAAGTAGCTATTGTTTCTTTATATTGCTTTAACCATAATTTAGTAATAGGACTAGAAGAATTTTCCTTCCAGGTTAGTAAAGTGTTATCGCCATCCGTCCAAGCAATTCCCAAATAATCTGCAATATGCGCTGGTGAAAATAAAGGTGCCCACGGTAAAGCATCAGTGAATGATAGCGAACGAGAATAAAAGAAATAATTTAAATGTTCTGCTTTTAAAAAGGTTTTTGCACTTGATGGGTTAGCATAAAAAATACTATCCGCATGAGGAGACAAAATATATGACATGAAACCTTCCAAGCAGCAGTCAGGCAGCATGCAATAGGTGTGGACATTCATGCTCCATACTCGTGTTCCTCGCGGCAGGAGTTCCCAAACCTTTTTTGCTGGGGGATAAATTCCACCCCAAGGCATTCGTCCAGGCCAACCTTGTTGATTTTGATAGGCATCTGCTAAGCTATATTTCCCTTTGATAAAACGTACACTATTGAGAAAAATATTGTGAATGTTGCTATAGTCGTAGTACCCAGTCACTATTTTTATTATTGGCGTTGTTAGTTGCCAATAAAAAAAGCCCGCAAATAAGATAGTGATGAGAATACCCACAATTTCTTTACGTATAGAGGCAGATGCTAAGAGCAAACAAAAACACAACATCGGTGCATATGTAAAAGAAGTGAAACGATATAAAGAGATAGGCTGATCTCGGCCAACAAACAATAAAAGGAAGGCAATCATCATTAAAAAGCTGCCTGAAACAGCCAAGCTGCATTTATCGAGTGACTGCAGAGTTAAAGAACGTATTTTATGAGGGACTAAATTCATTGTAAATAAAAATATTGTACAAAGCAGCAGGGGTAGCCAAACGTCGAAACGCAAGTAAGTTAATAGCTTAGGTAATATATTTAAATTTAAAGGCAGTTGATTAGCAACCTGTACGGTCCTATACCAATGGGCTAAAAACATTTCTAATAAAGCTCCCCAGGAGCGCATTTTATCAAGTCGTGCGATAGGCCAGAAAGCTAAAAGCTTTTGATCATCGGGTAATCCTGTGCAGCAATAATTAATTATCCAAATAGTCATAAGCCATGCACCAGTAGCAAGCACACAAGCTAGCGACCAAAAAAATGCGGCTTTATTTTTTTTTATAAAAAAGTAGAGTGCTATCATACTTAGATAGATCCCAGTAAAAAAAGCCATGGCTGGACTGACTAGGATCAACGCGCTAAGCGTAAATAATAAAGAAAATCCCCATAATAAATGTTTTTTAGTTTGAATTAAATTAATGCTGATCCATAACATGGCCAAAGTGAGTACGGCGGCAGGTTCATGGGGTTTTTCTAAATCTCCCCAACCGCCTTGAAGTAAATTTTCTAAAGGTCCTGGAGTGTAAACAAGGAACCCCAGATAAAGTGCCACGCCTAACCATGGCAACATACGCCAACGTGTATTCCGATTTAAAATTGAAAAAACTATTCCTGTTGCAGCAATGATCATTGCCATAGAAGCGAGTTGAGGAGCTAAAGGATCAGTAAGTAACATGGATAAGAAAAAAAGAGCCGCACCCTTAGAATAGTAGAATTGGTACCACACATTATTAGGTAGAATACTGCCCGTTTGTGTCACGGTTCTATAAAAATGAAAATAATGTGTGTAATAATCATGCCCGCCACTAGGATAAAGTCCCTTCACTAAAAGCAATGCAAAGAAAGGTATAGCTATTAGGAAAATGCCAGGATAGTAAACTTTTTTTTTGTGCGTATAAAAAAATGTTATCCATTTATCTAATTGAGGAAGAGATATGACAAAAATCAATAGAGTCCCTAATCCCATTAAGAGTCGAGTATAAAGCCCTAAAAGACCCATTATAAAAAGAATAATATGAAGAAAACCCACACCGGTAAAAAAAGCAAGTAATGCTGATTCCAAATTGGTTGAGCTATTATATAGGTTTTGTCCTAACAATCTCAGTATCCTATCCCCTGTTGCATAAAATAACCATAAAAGGGAAAAGATAAAGAAAACACGAAGGAAGTTATAAATAACAATATGGATCCCGGTTGAAAAAAAATGATTATTGTAGAAATCAACGTAGTTAAAGTAACCTAATACCAAAAGATAACTAATAAAAATCCACCAAGTCAGGGGTGAAAATAATTTTGGCTTCAGAGAGAAAAACAAAATGGAACCCCTTAGCTTAGCGCCGGTTTTCTAAAAATAACTGTCATTACCGATGATCGTTTGGTTAGCTTAATCAGCACTAAATCAACGACAGTAAATACACCGAGCAAGAAAAAAGGCAGCATACCGCCACGAAAAATTTTAATCGGATCAAATAATTTACGCCCTATGCGTCCCAAGAAATTGTTATATTTCAATGAAACATTATGTAAGGTCCAAACCCAATGGGTAGGAGCGGGATGATAATAATGAGTGACATACTCAAAGCCGACCGATTCCCCCATTTTTTTTATAGACTCCGGAGTAAAGAAATACCAATGCCGCGGAAAATGATAAGCGCCCCAATTCCCCTCACGAAAGTGTTTCCAATCCCACGTATCGGCATTAGGGGTTTCATACACTAAAAAACCACCTTCTTGTAAAATATCATAACTTTTTTGTGTAACAGCTTGAGGATCCGAAACATGTTCAATAACGTGATTATAATTAATTAAATCAAATTGTCGATCAAACTGCACATCTTCAATACGTCCACAATAGACGGTATTTCCCATTTTGCGTGCGGCAGCACAGGCTTCTTCCGCAATTTCAACACCATAGGTTGTAATGCGATCGGGAGCTGCTCGTTTAAAAAGCTGCATCATCCAACCATCACCACAGCCTACATCTAATAAATTAATTTTTTTATCATCTGGGACATATTTTAAAATCTTAGCAAATCGTGAAATATGTGCTTTATAACGCATTTGCGTCAAAAGAGAAATTTTCTTCGGCTCGGTATCAATGATATAAGAATGGTAATTAGAAGGATAAATAGTACTCAGTTCTTTTTCGATAGGTCTTGGACTTAAGTAGAGTAAAGCGCAGGACTGGCATTTCACTACGTGGTAAGTATTAAGACTGGTAAAATACTCCCTGTCAGTGCCGCTGGCAATCACTTCTGCATTAGTATTTTTGCAGATGCAACAAGATACCGTTTCGACTTCAATATTTATTGCCATTAGGATTCCTTACTTAAATCGTTTTTGTAGAATGTAAAGAGGATTCATTATTTTTATGGCGCTGAGAGACACTTTTTAAGTAAGCTAAAAGGTGTAACCCATAACCTTTGCGCCATTGAATTTGACTTTGATAATGGGGCAAGCCTTGCAAGATTTTTCTGACCTTAGGCAAAACATAATGCGGTATAAAAGGAAAAAAGTGATGTTCAGCATGATAATTCATGTGGAAAGGACCAAAGAAAAAACGTTCTATGGGTGTACTAATGTAAGAAATGAGTAATCCATCAGGTTTGTCCAAAGGATTAGAGTGTTCACAGAAAATCCGCGCCTCATTGAGAAAAGTTGCTACTGTCATTAAGGGTAGCAACCAGAGATAAAAATACGCTAACCACAAGCCTGTATAAACAAAAAGAAAAAAAATAATACTCTGGCAGATCAATACTGCAAAAAGCTCTGTGGACTTTGTTGACTTAGTGGCTTCTTGGCGAGGTGGAAAAAACACACGCATGAATTTTGCCCCAAAAATTTGGCGCAGAAAATACGTAATAACTTGTCGTCTGGTTAACTTAGGTTCTGGCTTTCCGGTGCAATAAATCGGATAATCGGGGTCATCTTCCCCTGTTCCTAAATACTGATGATGTTTAATGTGTACAAGTCGCGATTTAGAAAAAATAACGCCAAAGGGCGCCGCTAATAACCAGGTGGCTATTTTGTCATTTGTTTTGTGGTCAGGCGTTAATAGCGAATGTTGTGCATCGTGTAGTAAAACTAATAAGCCATATTGGCGTGCACCCACCAAAAAAAAAATAATAACTAAAGCCCACCAGTAGGGGGCCCACAGGTAAATGGCAATAAGTGATGCAATTTGTAACCAGGCAAAGAGAATATCCATCATAGAACGTGTGGTGGATAATTTGCGATGTTGCAACATCAATGTAGTAACTTCAGGATCGTTTTTCATCAACGATATAAGCTCCCTGCTATTGTAATTCTTGCCTACTATAGCAGAAGAAAAAACAATTTCAAGCATAGGGTTAAAAAAAGCTACTCTTAATAGGCCCTTTATAGTTATAGACAGGATAACAAAATCTATCAATATTTCATCGGTCACTCACGTTTATAAAGAGTTCGTGTCCCATATATATCAATAGTGCGCATCCGGGTAATAACCAGAAAGTGCCGCCATAAAATTTAATAGGTGGTGCCATCGCTGGCCAATTTGGCACTAATGAAATGCCAAAAATTCCAATAGCAGATAAAGGTATGAGCAAAATGGCAAGGCTAGTGCCCATATAGATTTGTTTTGTCTTTTTCATTGATGGGCGATATATGGATATATATTTTATTGAAAATCCCAATAGAGGACCTAGAATAATAAAAAGAAGATAAAATAAATGTTGTTGAAAGCCATCGTAGAAGGAAGGTGCGTACAATGAATACCATATACTTGGATTAAATGTAGAAGACGTATGAAAAAGATTTAAAAAAAAAGCAATAAATGCAGAGACATACCAATTAACGGTTGCCAAAAAAAAGGATAAAAGAAATTTTTGTTTAGAAAGATCTGTCATCATAGTATATACCCCTCAAAGAAGCTTATTAATTTTTCGTCTATAGACGTTTAGATGTTCCCCTTTTTCTTCTAATACAAAGTCAGACTGTAAGGTTTTTAAAATAAAATCATATAGGGCGGCATTACCATTCCAAAGTTTAGGGCCAATATCTAAAAAAACAATATTCGTTTTAAAAAAAGGCTGCCAACCTTGTCCCTGTTCCAGCAAAGGTGTTTCTGTTACTGGAATAACGGGGAAACCAGGAGCTCTTTTGGCTAATAATGCATAAGCCCAGTCTCTAGAGGAATAAATATAGGCTTGTTTTCCTTGTGGTACATATTTGACAATAAGATTGATATCGTTTGCAGTAATATCTAATGCAGAAAAGGGAATCGTAGGTGGTAGTGTGGCCGGGGTGTATCCTACCATTTTCATTAACAGAGAGGGATAATAAGCATACATTCGTGTTCCATATTGAAAATCCATTCTTTCATCTCTGAATAGGGTGGCATAACATAATCCTAGTAAAAGTACTACTACCGGAAGTCCATTTAAAATAACTCGAGAAATACGAGAGCGGGTTGGTTGTAAACGAAGAAGTGTTACACCTTTTTTTATCCAATAAACAAGGATCAATAAAGGTAAATAAGAATTTGAAACCCAAACCGCTGCTAAGCCCATGTTCCAATATTTAAGAAGTTGCGCTGATGCAAGTAAAGCAATGAGTAATAAAAGCGAAGAATTTTCAATACGGTTTTCTGTGGCAGTGTAGGTGTTAGCAGAAAACATGGAAATTACTGTCATACTTAATAAAATAGGCACGATAACATTGAATAAATATTCCCAAGGAGAAAGCCAATTGACTGGCCAAAAGCCAAAGCCAGACGCATAAAGCAAAGCGGGCTTGAACAAAGCTATGGCAAAGAAATAACTAAAAATGCCTGTTCCAAAGGCCAACCAGCATACCAATGTAAATGTAAAAAAAGACAAGAGAAAAAAGGAAAGAGCCCAGATGAATAACTGTAAGCGAAAACCAAAGTGATGCCAAACACAAAAAGAACCGATGATTAAGGTATATAATCCAATTTCTGTATTCCAAAAAAATGAAATGCCCGATACAACACTCAAAAAAAAGAATAAGGCTTTTTTTACCTTTCCTTTGTTTTGACAAAAGCTAAAGAAAATAAAGCAGAATAAAGCGAGAAACGGGTAGCGGATGGGCCAACAAGAAGGTCCGCGTAAAGGAGCAGGACCAAAAAAATTCATTAATAAAGTAATCATGACTAAGCCGTAGGCCCAAATTCTGGATTCAAGCACTTTTTGGCAGAGTAAATAATAGGTAAAGCCAAAAAAAACGGTCCCTAAAATAACAAATAAAATAGCCCGTTGGTATGTTTGTTCGACTGACGAATTTAAAAAATAGAAAAATACTTTACCTAAGCCAGTACCATATTGAGTAAAATAATCAAGATTAGGAATTAAGCCGTCAGCATAAGAATATAAAGCAGGACCAATAAAAAAAGAAAGAGGATGGGGGTCTATACCAATTTGTTGAACGACTGCTTCTAAAGAAAAAGGTAGCATTAATAGTAGTATAGATGTTAATACAAATACATCAAAAAAATAATAATGCTTAAAAAATTTCATTCTAATTTTTCCATTAACAATTAAGGAGTAGAAATTAAATATTTAAAAAAATAAACATAGCAGTCAAAGAGAGTTTTTGTATTTTATCGAGCGCTAAGACATTAGAAGCAAAAATCCTTTGCATAATCATTTAGACTATCCTGGGCAATGGTGATAATATCCCGCATCATAGCATAAATAATTTTTACTAGGTAGACTGAAACTTACATTATTTGCCACTAAATATGTATTGTAGTGCGTACGAGGGAATGGTTCGCGATAAGACGTACTCGCTAAATCCATCAACGATTAATTAATATTTAGGAGTAAACTCATGAAGAGTTTATTAAAGGAACTTGCTATTTCAATACTCGAAAAGCATCCATATGGTTACACATTAGGTCTGGCGATTATGGAATCTAGTTCAGTATTTTTGCCGCATGAAAGTGATTTTTATGCGATGCCTTTGATTGCCTCACCTTCAATCTCAGGTCTTTTTCTTGATATAGGAGCAAATCGTGGACACTCTGCGCTAGGGTTCCAAAAAATAATGCCAAGTTGGCATACCATATCTATTGAAGCCAACCCCATCCATGAGCCTCGCTTAGAACGATTGAAAAAGCATAAAAAATTATTCAACTACCATATTGCTGCGGCTGATTATGAAAGTGGGAAAAAAGTAACAATTTGGACGCCGCGTTATGGTTTTGCATATTGTCATAGCTCCACTGCAGTTAATCGTGCTGAAGCTGAACGTTCAATTGAAATATCTTTTCCAGTACAAGCAAAGAAATTTAATTATATTTCAAATGAAACAGCTACACTTGCGATAGACGATTTACAACTTGCACCTAAAATTGTCAAGATTGACATTCAGGGAAAAGAAATTGATGCAATGCGCGGGATGAAAAAAACTATAGAACGTCATCGACCATTTTTTCTAATTGAATGTAATCTGGATGGCGCTAACATTATTAGATTTATGCAGGAGATTGATTATGAGGCTCATTTATATGAACGCGAGTCGCATCGCATAATAAAACCAGAGAAAAATTTTAGTCTTATCAATGGAAGAAATATTTTTTTCATTCCTAGAGAGCAGATTCAATCCCTATCTTAGACCTCATGAAAGGATCTTGACAAGATTTAATCAACTTAATATTGCAAATTCAGACCGGAGAGAGTATCTTTTCTAGTTGATTTAATTACCAAGAATAGTTCCGGTTAAATGGAAACTGAAGGATGGAGTAGAAAATGGGAATTAACAGTTTAGAGCTTGATATTCTTACTCGTCTAAAAAAAGAAGGTTATCTTGTCAAAAATGGCTTAATTATTGAAATTGGAGCCCAACAAATAGCTAATGGTTTATTGGGTGCTCACCAACAACTTGATGAGATTGCCAAATTATTTGATGCGCCGCTGCCTCATCCTTTTCCAGCGCCTATATCTTCTAATATTGCGCATGGTGCATTAGAACACTTACGTGAAGATGCAATACATGCTCGTGAATTCTGGGAATGGCTTGGATTTACTTATGCATCTATTGATATAGACGAAAGCCCTGGAAGCATAGCGCTAGATCTTAACTTTGATAGTGTTCCTACTGAAAATAAAGGTAAATTTAATTTGATCACTAACCTTGGCACAACGGAACATGTAGCCAATCAATTAAATGCTTTCAAAGTGATACACGATTTAACCGCTGTAGGTGGAATAATGCTACATAATTTGCCGGCACAAGGCATGATGAATCACGGCCTGGTTAATTATAATCCTAAGTTTTTTTGGATGCTTTCACGCAGCAATGGTTATAAATGGCTTTATGCCGATTACACAAGTGATGCTTATTATTATGACTTACCGCAAAATGTTATCGATAATGTCATTCCATTTAAGCCCAATATAACTGACCGTAGTAAAAATTATAAAATAGCCGATTGCGGAATCGTTGTTGCCCTACAAAAAATATATGATTCACCTTATGTACCACCCTTGGATGTTCCCTCAAATATTAAAACAAATAATAAAATTCTAGCAAATCGTTACTGGAGTGTTTTTAAGGAAAATGCGTTTAACGAGTATCATAAAAATCTTCCTGCTACTACACAACTACAGATGTTTTTTCATAAAGTCTTAAGACGCTTGTTACCGGCTCTAAAATATCAAAAGAAAAGTTAGATGCTAAATGGTAATTAGGAAACGAGCTCGACCTTTTCAGATCTAATTTAAGAGTGGCTTCAATCAATTTTCTTTGGTTTCGTGAATTTTAATTGAATAAGTTGATGGTATGATTAATTTACGTAAAAACGCTAACATTAAAGCAAGTAAAAATAATTCGCGCGCTTTTTCTTTTCGAATTTTCCATTTCCCATCTTGTAGGATGATCTTGCCAGCATTTTGCAATCGTTGTAATCGAATGTGAATTAATTCAACTGGCGAATAAATTTTGAATAATGTTTCTTTGCTCACACCGGATGATTGGTGTATCAGTAATTCGTGTAATAATCGAATGCGTAGTGAAGTTCTATTAAGATTTAGAAATCCCCAATAGCAAAAAGATAAGGATAAATATGTCATAAGGCTAGAAAAAGCATTTGAAGTAAAATAAATTATTTCTAATGAGTAATATAAAACGTAAAGAATAATAATGTTAGTGAATAATCCTGCAAATAATCCTGTAAATACAGGAAGCGCTACCTTGCATGTTAGGCGAGAACTAGTAATTTGCATGGCGACATTGCATAGTAATGCAATGAGCGGGGATAAGCATAATATCCATCGTGCACTCAATTGACTAGCCCCCTTTTTTCAGTCCAAAAATTGTTGCACCATATCCAAAAATTGTAGCGATTCGCTTTCCGCGTTTAGTTAAGATGTAATTGTTAACTGTTTCTTGTATCCAGCCCACTTGCTTCATGATGCTAAGACGTTTATGAATTTCTTCATTTGGATTTAAGTGCTGAACAACGCAATTGTCTTCGCATCCCGATTCTCCATGCTCATCAATGTGGGTAATAATAGTAAGTGTTGGGCTATGTTGCTCAATCGCAGAATAAAGACAGATGTAAACTAAAGTACAGCTAGTATAAAACAAAAATAGGCTAACTATTTCAGGCAGTGACATAGATAAGGTAAAAGGAAATCCCAGTAATTTACAGATGCTAAAAGTAATGATGGGTACTACTAAAAAAATCAACAATAATGCGCGCGAAGTACGGACTGGCATTTTAACATGCCACCACAAAAGATGTGCAAAAAAAGATATAAAAAGCAATGCACATGTAAAGAGAACCATCATGTTAGATTTTCCATTGAATTTTTGCACTTCCAAGCAATATGACGTTTAGCTTTCGTCATAAACCATAGTGATCATATATGCATATATATATTATGCCAAATAATACGCCGATATAGGCTTGTTCTAATAGACAGAACGAATATAAATGCTTAATTGCTTTAAAGCACAATGCTCCCCTTTAACGTGCATAGACGTCTTCCATAACGATCCAGAATTGCCACTATGAGTGTATCAAAAGCATGCTATGCCCATTGAACCTCTATAATTGTAAGCAGGAACAATGTGTTCATCAGCAAAGTCCCACAGAGAGGCATTCCATGAAATATCATCAGACACAATAACGCCGGATTGAGTCAGATAGGTTTTGGCTTCTTTAAATTCAAACATCATATGGTCATACGTATGATCCGAATCATGATAAAACATATCCACCTTGCCTAATTTCTTTAATAAACCGGGCAATAATAGCTTTGCGTCTCCACTCAACACTTCAAATCGATTGCGATAAGCTTCTGGTACCAACCATCCTGAGTTTTTACCTTCGGGAATAACGACACCGTAAACTTTACCTTTAACTTTCCAATTCTCATCACTTGAATCAAATATGGGCGGCATATCAATCACGTGTAGAGTCCCTTCTGGACCATTTTTCGCTAAGGCTAGCATCATAAATGCACTGGATAATCCATTACAAACGCCCGTTTGCACTATAACCTTGGGTTTTAAGTGACGCACTACCCAATACAGAAATAATGCATCATCCAAATTTACCCAGCCTGGATTATAATAGGCACCATATTTTGATTGAAGCTCTTTTAAATAGTTTTCAATAAAATCTTTATTTTGAAAAACTTCCTCTGCATGCGGCACGGTTTTTACTTCTGCTAAGGTTTCTTTTAAAATTAAAGCCCATCGTGTTTCCGCAATTTCGTCAGTTTTTGTTAATTTTTTTAATTCTTTATAAACAGGATTATTAAAGTCTTTTTTAAAATTAAATATTTTTCCCGGAAAATTTCGTGCGGCTTCAGCATCATAATCAGGATGATTAGTATTAAACGTTTTATGAGCAAACATCAGTGGGTGCAGTTTCAACACATCGGCAAATCCTTTGTCTTTGCTGCCACTCATGGGAGGTGCTTGCACGCCATCGTTAGCATTATATAATTTATTTCCTCCACTCGATTGATTTCTTATTTCCTGAATTAATTCTGAGAACTTACGATTGATCAAGGCAGATTGATTCGTAATACCTTCTCTTATTTCTATAGTGGTTCTTGCCGCGGTGGAAATATTACGCGCAAATCGGATCATTCTTTGTATTGGGTTCATAGGTCATTCCTTATTTAATGAAATCATTGGTATTAGTGTATCTACACAAGTTACGAAAACTGTTTTTTGTAGGGTGGATTAGGCGTTTTTTCCTTAATCTAGCAAAAATGGTGGATTACGATGCTAAGAGTATCTAATCCACCCTACATTTTATCTTCTCCTCTTCTGGGAAAGCGTCTGCGAAAGATGGATAAGGGGTCTTAGCTGCTTTGAAAAATTTTTCTTCAAAATGCATTTCCATTATATTGACTATTTCATCCCGCAATTTTTCCACGCTCAATTCATAATAATCTAAAATCAATTCTTGACTGCCATATTTATCCGGGAAGCAATCGGGCAACCCAAACTTTTTTATCAAAGGTATATTTCTACCAAAGGCATCAACCAAACCATCCGTCACAGCACTACCCAATCCGCCAATTAATGTATTCTCTTCCACGGTCACGACTAAATCGGATTCAGCAGCATAATCAATAATATTTCCCATGTCTAATGGTTTTACTGTATGGCAATGCAATACGGTGAGACTCAGTGATAATGGTTCTAACGCTTTAGCAACTTTTACTACACGCTGTGTCATTACGCCTGTTGAAATTAGTAAAATACGTATCTCTTTTTCACTTTGTGTTTGATGCATTTTGATGGCTTTACCTATGGAAAAACCACGGCTTTCACAACTTACAATTTCATCACGTCCTTTACCCAGACGAATGTAAATCGGTTGCGGCCAGTCTAAGGTCTCTTTCATCATGCGAACCATTTCTTTTTCATCACATACTGAAATAACCGTCATATTGGGCAATGCCCGCATGATACTGATATCTTCGGTAGCAAGATGCGTAGGGCCCAATGGCGCATAAACCACACCGCCCCCATTTCCAATCAATCGAACAGGTAAGTTATGCATACAAAGATCCACTGCAATCTGTTCATAACAGCGTCTTGTAATAAACGTCGCAATGGTATTGACATAGGGTATATAACCTTCCATCGCCAATCCTGCCGCCATACCAATAATATTGGCTTCATAGACGCCTTCCATATAATAACGATCCGGGTATTCTTCTTTCATGTTGGCAAGTAAGCCTGGACTTAAATCCGAGCCTATGAATACAACGCGTTCATCTTGCTTGGCTAATTCATAAATCATATTGATACATGTTTCACGCATGATGATTCTCCAAGGCTGAATACATTTCTTGAATGGTTTCTTGGCTTAAACGCGCTTTATGATGCCAACTGGGATTGTGCTCAGCAAAATGAATGCCTTTGCCCTTGACGGTATGACAAATAATAGCAGTGGGCTTATCGTTGTTTAAAGGAAGTGTGGATAACAAACGATGTAAGGCAGGCACATCGTGGCCATTCACTTCTGCTACTTCAAAATTAAAACTTCGCCATTTATCAGCTAAGGGTTCCAAATCCTGTATGTCTTGAGTCGCGCCTGCGGATTGGATTTTATTGTAATCAATCATGGCAACCAAATGATTGAGACGATGCTTTCCTATGCACATCGCAGCTTCCCAGACTGAACCTTCATTAATTTCCCCATCTCCCATAATGACGAAGGTTCGATTCTGACGTTTTTTCATTTTTGCAGCAAGCGCAAAACCCAATCCTACGGATAAGCCATGTCCTAAGGAACCAGTTGAGGTTTCAATGCCAGGAATTTTATTCGCCTCCGGATGACCCCCTAAAATAGAATCAAATTTGCAGAAGGTATCTAGATGCGATAGTTCAAAAAAATTTTTATCTGCCAATAATACATATTGAGCAATACAACCATGTCCTTTACTCAAAATACATCTATCTCGATGTTCCCAATCAGGATCGTCTGCTTTGAATGAAAGAATATCATCGTATAGCACGCGTAAAATTTCTATTAATGATAAGGTAGAGCCTATATGGCCACGATTACCGCCCTCTAAGGTACGGCATACTAATTTTCTTAGATAAATGGATCGAGCGTCTAATGCAATATCAGATGCTTGTTGCAAGAGTGGATTCATAAGGTGTTTCCATTGGTTGTAGATGCAATATTAATTCTTTAGCGAAATTAAGTTGTGATTGTTTAGCTTCGAATTGATTTTTAAAAGCGCCGGCATGCTGACGATTCTGCCAGAATGCGGGAATAAATTCATTTAACAAAATCAAAACCCATCTTAAGCCAAATAAGGGTTTTGTATATTGAAATCGTATTGAAAAAGTGGGATCTGCGCGATAAATATCTGTAATTCCATGAATAAATTGTTGTTGAGCGGCATTGGATAATTTCATTTTTGGATGCCAAATGATATCTGCCAGTAATTTAACAGGATCATCCCAACCAAAATAATCAAAATCAAAAAAATATAATTTACCTGAAGAATCGCGAATCGTATTGTGAAAACCAAAATCGGCGGGGATCAGGGAACGTTTTGTTTGTGGCAGTGCAGCAATGGGGTCTAGGTGATTAGCGGAATAACCCTCCAAAGCTTGTTCCTGATAATGTTCAAAAACAGGCTGGAAGGTATTCGTTAAGAAATACGCTAAATCCGGTTCCGTTTTAGCTATTGCTTTTAAGTTCTGAAGACGGCGTTGGATTTGATGAATGATATCTGTTAATGACAAACAAGCCTCAGCTGCCTGGGGTAAGTCCGCCGCATCGGATAATGCATTCAAGGTATGAATGTGTTGCAAAAAAATAATGGCTTGATCAATATCCTGTTTAGAATAAGTCGTCGGTACCTCACCTTCTACCCAATCGATAATTAGCCAGCGTTCCAACTCGCTGTGATTTTTTATTGTTGGGACAGAGGGAATGGCATGTCGATTTAAAAATTGGTACACCATCCATTCTGCTGCTAAGCGATCACGCTGGTTAGGAGCATAGGGAGGATAGGATTTTAGTGCCCATTTTTTAGTGGCGGCTTTAATGCAGAAAACCACACTATTTCCACCCCCTTGTTTTGATAGGATGCGAATTTCTTGGCACGATAATAACGCGCAAAGTTTATCGAGTTTTTCTTTTGGCCATTCATTTTCAATCATTGAATAGTACATCCTTAATAACTGTCCAATTGGAATGTGGAGGTTGAAACAAGAAGCATTTTACATTTTTTGGAAATAGGGGGGAATCAAATACTTCTACCAAATCATCAATAAAATGGGTACAGCCTAGGGATTGGATACGCTTAATTTTATCTTCCTGGGTTGTTTCGAAATAAAGATGGTTTTCAGGAATATTCCAGATACCGGGCTTAAAAAATCCTTGGGCATCTAACCATTGACGCGCAGCCTCTCGTAAATTAATGCGTTTTTCGTCAAAATGCCCTAGTTCTGTTTTATGGCTGACGATAAAAAGATCAATGGTCTTTACATGACAGGCAGCAATAAAATCTTTAAATCCATGAAATAATTCCGCTTCATTGATCAATTGGCCATAGACTTTTCCTTGCATCTGCTGCCATGTTAAATCGCTTTCCTGGTGACGAATTTTGTCTCGTAATTCTTGCTTGGTCCCCTGATAATTCTCAGGCACTAATTGTAGAGACTTTGCTAGGTTCGTGAATACACGATCATAACAAATGATAGTATTGTCAAAATCAATTCCTATTCGCATATTACTATTCGTCTCCATCATATTCGCCAAAAACTCATAAACATAATGCAAACATATAATGCGCCATAGGATAAAATCCCGTATGCACTACTTCGTCATTCATTGAAAAAAGAAATACATTATTAAAATGCTGCTCAAAAAAAAGTTTGAAATCCGCGCCCGATTTACAGTTAATATGCCCTATTTTGCTTTGGGGGGACGCATATTGTTGTGACTCAAGCGTAGGTGCACCAATTAGCGTCACACCGTGAGGGCTTAAGGATTTTTTAATATGTTCGATATAAAAATGTTCTTCCGCTTTATCAATATGTTCAATCACATCCAAGCTATATATCGCATCGTATTTTTCTGGCAAAGCCGACTGTAAAATATCATGCACACGAGCTTCCAGTAACCATTTTTTTTCATTGCGGGCTTTAATATCCGCTATAAAAATAGGGTCAATATCATAAACATGCACGTGTTCGACTTCTTGTAATACAATACGACTACCAAATGCATCGCCACAACCAATTTCTGCCACTTTTATTTTTCCGCTTAGCATTTTTGAGACAAACTTATAGCGTGATAACATAAAGGTTAATCGGCGTGGGTCATCATGCCAAACCTGATTTGACATAATACCTAAGGTTGACAAGCCTTGTTTTTTTACGATATCAAGACAGTCATTATATTGTTTTTCAACGGTACCTTCGGTTGTTATCATCATATTTATCCTTAAAAAATAGTTAGGATCTCAATAATTTTCTTAATCCTAAAATAATACGGTAGGGGAAAAGTCGGCCAATCCGGATCACTATATTATTATTAATAATGAATTTCCACATTAGCGACAAACTAAAAAAACGTCGTGCGTAAGGATACTTTAAAAATAAGGGCACATACCGAATGGAATAATGCGGTAAAAGCGCTGCTTTTTTAAAATCATTCCATAGGTGAGAATAACGATCCTCTAATAGTAAGAGAGTATCTTTTATCACTTGCTTTTGTACTTTCCAGTTCTTCTTGCCTTCTGAGTAGCCTTCTTTTCGCATATTAATATAAACAAATACGGAATCTATATAAAAAATACCTTGTTCTAAAGCCACCACGAAATATAAAAGCCAATCACAATGCCATCGTAATTGTGGATAAAGCAAACCGGCTTTTAAAACACTTTCACGATGCATAAACATGCCGCCACCACCATTAAACCCCACGTACTGGCGTCTAGCTATTTTTTTAAATTCATCGGGGCTAATCAACCTATTTTTTTTATAAGAAAGCATTCGACGAAATGTGGATCGCATATCAAATCGATTCACTATTGCATCACCGCAAATCAATCCCACTGAAGGAAATTGTCTACTCGTTTGATTAGCATATTTTACGATGTCCTGATGATACCAATCGTCAGCGGCACATAAAATAATATAATCACCCGTTGCATGTGCAATGCCGGTGTTGAGCGCTGCACAAACACCTTGGTTTGTTTCATGTTTTATTAAAGAAATAAGCGGATATTTTTTCATGAAGTCATCAATCAGCGTTAAACTCTGATCGGTAGAACCATCATCTACCACAATAATTTCAGTAAAAGGTTCTGTTTGATTAACCAACGATTGAAGCGATTTAGCTAAAAATTCAGAAGAATTATAATTTGGAACAATGGCTGTGGTTTTGATGGTACTCAATGCTTAATCCTCTTCAGGCGTCAACGTCAGAAGAATATTGGTACAATGGTCGGTATTTTTATTAAAAATGTTAGGCAAACAATTTTTAATAAAACAAAACAGAGTACCAGGCACGCCCACCATCGCATAAAATAAAAATTTTAATTTTTTACTATAAGAAAACTGTCGATTAATTTTATCAATTACCATTCTACCTAATAATGTTAGTTTATTGTGTATATGTTTTATATCCTGAATCGCATATTGCGCCCCTGTAAAGCAATCAAGCTTGTAGGTAAGCTCACTTTGAAAATCGTAGGCATATCGTGAATACTGATTTTTTCCATTGGGTATAAAAATTAAAAGTTTTGCATTTTTTTTCAATAAAGATTTAAGCATGATTAATGTATCTTGCATATTCTCCATCTCTTCCATTTGAATCATTAACACGCAAAACTTAAATTTTTGTTTTTGCAATTCCAATAGCTTTGATTTTGAATATAATAACGATCTTGTATAATAATGCTGATTTACCGATAGAGAATTCTTGAGCCACGTATGGTATCTCATAAATTCCCCAAAAAAAACCTCATAAAATATAGCTACATCATGACAATCATACTGCTTAATGTGACTTTTGAGTGTATTCATGACAGATTGGTATTCTAACCAACGAAAATGCCAACGTGGCACTAAAGGAGGAGTCCCAAAAAAATAGTAATACCATCGTTTTGCAAAGGTATTGTCATTAATAAGGAGATCAAAATAATCATAAGCGTGGGTTTTTTTAAGAATCTTTTTTTGTTGATAAAAGGACTTAATAGCTCCATTCCAAAAAGGATGATTATAGAAAGGCTGTATAGAATATTTTTGTAAATTCTTAAGACGCTCATCAATCCATAGCGATAATTTATTGTCGAGTGCAATTTTATCAGTTTCTCTAAGATCGTCCGCATGAAAATAAATAGTATGTAATGCATTTTCTCTATGTTGTTTTGTGGTCCATTCTGCTAATGAAATAATTAATTTCTTCGGATCATAAGGTCCTGGCTGTACGTATTGCAGTTCATGCGATCGGCTCTGCATTTCAATCACTAAATAATCATCCGAATCATTGATAACCCCAATATTTCCTGAGGGACACATTTCAGGAATAAAAGAATAATCACAAGAAGCACCCACCTTATACTCGGTAGTTTCTGGCTTAATACATAACATATGCAATAAATAAAACCGTCCTGCAATCACCTGATCCTGCTTGATAAAAAAACGATTGGCATAATAATTGTGTGAAATACCAAAATCATAGAGGCTAGCATACACAATGGGATGCAGACTTTTAAAACTTTGTTTTAATAAATCCCGCGAGTTGATGCTCATTGTCTGCGTTAACGGGTCTATTTTATTAAGTAGAAATGGAGTTATTTTTTCTTCTATAACCTGGAAATTTCCAGTACAGATTCCACTGTATCCTTTTTTAATATAGCGCATTAATCCTTCTAAAGAACCATCAGCCATGATGTAATCGGATGTTAAAAATACAAAATAGGTATTTAACATCTGCTCACCTGTCTGCCTGACGGCGCGATCATAAGCCAGGGTCAGTGTGGTGGAATAATTATTGAATACGATTAAATCTGCAATCGATATAAATTCTACGTCACAGATAGATTTTAATTTTTGAAAGGCCTGGCTGTTTTCAAAAACAGGAATATCCTGTTCACGGCTTAAAAAAACAAATCGCAAAGAATAGTTTGCTGCCAGAGCAGGGATATTTCCAGGGGCAAGTAAACTGGGCAAACTTAATTGTAAGCAGTCTGTAATAAATTTTTCGCCCCACACAGCGAGGAGTATATGAACTTGATGCGCATTATTTTTTGACAATGTTGTTTACCTTTGTAGTTCATTCTGTCCTTCTCGCAAGGCGTTGTTGCATAAAACCATATTTATCCAAGCCCCAAAACTCCTCCCTTTGAAAAAGGGAGGGTGGGGAGGGATTTTTATAAATATTTTTATATAAATCCTTCCCCCTTCCTTTTTCAAAGGGAGGAGTTTTGGGACTACGTTTAAAAATAGATTTATGCAAAAACGCCTTCTCGCAAAAGCACATGACTATGTCCTTCTTTGAGGATATCTTTATTTAAGCCCGATTTGCTGCATTTGTTTTATATTATAATAATTTTCATTGCTAAAAGGTTCTTTGACCCATTGTTTTCAAATGCTTCTTTTAAATCTCTCACTGCCTTTTCGATCGTGTATTTTGGCACAAACCCCAATTCTTTCTTGATTTTTTCAGAAGAAACATGGTAAGAACGATTATCTTCAGTGGGTACACTTTCAATTGTAATCTCACTACTAAAAGCGCCTTTTACTAATTCTGCAATATCAGCAACGGGTAAATTTTGATAACCTACATTGAAGGTTTTACCATCAATAGCATCTTTATTAGCTTCCAAACAACACAAATAAGCATCTACCATGTCTTCAATGTGAATGTTAGGGCGTAGCTGAGCCCCACCAAATACTTTAATCTTTTTATTAAAATAAGCGTGGGTCGTTAAGATATTAACCGTCAAATCCAGTCGCAGACGAGAAGAATAACCGCATACGGTGGCGGGACGAATAATTAATGTCTCAAAACCTTCTTCTCTTTCTGCCATCAGAATTTTTTCACATTCTGCTTTGTATTTTGAGTAATCAGTCAACGGATCCAAACTTAAATCTTCAGTTACATTCTTTTCTGTTTTAATACCATAAACTGAAGAGGAAGAAGCATAAATAAATCGCCTAACGCCTAATTCTTTTGCCATTCGAACCATTGGAAGAAAAGCATCATAATTAATTGATTTCCCTAAGTCAGGATCTAAATCAAACGAAGGGTCATTAGAAATACAAGCTAAATGAATCACTGCATCACATCCCTTCATCGACTCACGAACGGCCTTAGGGTCACGAATATCGGCACAGAACTCGCTTAACTGAGAATGATCGTGATAAGAGCCAAAACTTTGTTTTCCATAAATATATAAATCCAATACATTCACTTCATAACCTTGATCTAATAACTTTGGAACTAAACGGCTTCCAACATAGCCTGCCCCGCCGGTGACTAAAATACGTTTAAATTGATTTGACATATTCTGTTACTCCCTTTCTAAAATGGGTTGAGTGTATTTTTTTTTGATTTGTTCTTCAATGAGATAATCTAACATTGCATGACCTAAGCCCACATGAGCCACTTCCACAAAACCATATTCGTTTGAATTAACAAAAAAGTTGAGTTCACCTAATTGTCGCAAAGGATTTCCGGGATCAAAACCTGAAAAGGTAATTACTTTACAACCAATCTTCTGTGCAGACTCAACTGCATTTAATATATTGACAGAACGACCAGAACTACTAATAACGATGAGGATATCTTCTTTTCTGGCATGAAACTGGATTTGTTTGGCAAATACATGTTCGTAACCATAATCATTGCTTAAACAAGTCAGAGCGGAAGCATCCGTGAATGTTATGGAAGGGATATGGCCGTTCTTAGAATAATCAATGGCTAAATGACTAGCAATCCCTGCACTACCCCCATTGCCAATAAATACTAATTTACCCGACCGCTGAGGGGCGGATTTTACGTAATGGATATAACGTTTAAATCCCTCATCCAAGGTTAAGGGTATAGAATGTTGATCATTCACTGCTGTTGTTAAAAATAACTTATGTAAATTATTAAAATGATTTTCAATCCAATTTAACATACGATCCCTTTCCATTTTTAAAATTTACGCTGTAGTGGCCTCTAAACAGTTGAACCAAGTTTCCGTCACTCTTGCAATAGAGTCAGGAGTCCAAACGGGTGCTTCTTTCCAATAATCTATATTAGCTAACATAATTTTTACTCCTTCTTCTATAGATACCTTGGCTTGCCATGTTAAAACCGATTGTATTTTGCGTACATCGGCCCACGTTGTATCGGGTTCGCCGGGTCGTTTAGGAATATGCACTGTGTTTTTAGCTCCCAATAATTCGACTAAACGATTCACAGCAACAGGCTCTTTTCCACTCCCAACATTGAATATCTCTCCCTTTACATTGCTATTGGCGGCACAAAGAATCGCCTCCACGACATCCGCTACATAAGTAAAATCACGGGTTTGTTTTCCATCACCTACAATAGTTAAAGGTTTATGGGCGAGCATTTGCGCTAAAAAGACACCAAATACAGCACCATAACTACCAGAGGTTCGTGCTCTGGGACCATACACATTAAAACAACGTAAAGAAACGGTGGGAAGCTTGTAGACTTGATGCCAATGTGAAACTAATTGCTCACCCATATTTTTTGTTAATGCATAAGGGTATTGAGGCGAAATAGTAGCCTCTTCCGGAGTAGGATACACCTTAGGAAAACCATAGCAAGTAGATGAAGCCAGATAAATAAAACGTTTGAGTTGATGAGCTCTGGCTGCTTCCAGTACAGAAAAAGTGCCATCTACATTAGAACGGTAATATTCTAAAGGATTTTCAATAGAAGGCACAATGTCAGCTCTAGCCGCCAAATGAAATAATCGTTCAGCTCCTTCACAGGCTTTCTGCATTAACTCTAAATTAGTAATATCCCCAATGATTAATTCAAGTTGAGGATTATTTGCATGTTGTTCTAGATTTCGTCGTTGACCTGTTACTAAATTATCAACTACTCTGACATGTCGACCGTCTGATAATAGACGATCAACTAAATGACTCCCAATAAAACCCGCACCACCTGTTACTACATCCACTGTCTGTTTGTTCATTTTAATTCACTCTTATTTCTGGGAAACATTCCTGCAAAACCTCTTGGAAGGCCAAGGGCTTTTCATCGCAAACCGCTATCATGCTTGAACAATCCAACGTTGTAAACAAGGGCAAGAAAGATTTTTTTATTCCTTTATCTAATGCGCTCACCGATTTAATTAACGATGAAGACTTTCCTACTATTTGGCTGATATAGTTTGCCATATCATAATAAGAAACATCATTTATACCTGATACTTGAAAACAGCCAGTCAGTTTTTTTTGTCCCAAGCTAAGCAACAGATTAATCACTTGTTTAATGCTAACGGGCGCTAACATCATATCATAAAATGCCTCGATAGTTTGGTTCAAAGAAAGTTGTTTTATCCAATGACTGATCAATTCCATATTTGGCGTCATGACTTTAGTTAAGCGAACAATGGCCCATCGTTCTCCATATTTACGAATTAATGTTTCTATTTTTGATTTTTGATGACCATACTCATTAAGTGGTGAATAAGCGGCATCCGCCTTCGCAAAGGGTTGCTCTCCTGAAAAAACTTGATTGGTGGAAAGGTAGACGATATAAGCACCCGTTTCTGATAAATAGCGGGTTAAAGCAAACATACCCTCTACATTGACTTTATGAGAGGTAATAGGATCTGTTTCACAGAGCAACATTCTGCATACGCCTGCACAAAGGTATACAACATCGAATTTTATATTTTTAAAATCCCAGGTTGAAGGAGGATCCAATAAATTTAAATAAAAAATAGTGGGATCGGATTGTCTATCCTTCCGATGGGTACTACCCCAGGTTGATAGTTTCATTTTTTTCAAATGGGAAAATAAGGCTGAGCCAATGATTCCATTGATTCCTACTACTAATATGTTATGCATAGGATGATTGCTCCATTTTATATTTTCGAAACTCCTCCCTTTGAAAAAGGGAGGTCGGGAGGGATTTTAATAAATATTTTTTTATATAAATCCCTCCCCGCCTCCCTTTTTCAAAGAGGAGTTTCGGGGCTACGGTTAAAACTTGATTTATACAATAAGTTTTAATACTACATTCGATGAATAATTACGGAAAATAAATAAATCCATAATCCCCTTGATAACCCCATTGTTTAAATAACCACTCCCATCCATGAGGTCGAAAAAAGGATTCACACGTTAATTGCCAATACAATAAATTCGCTTTTTCATTTTCATTACGATAAGACTCGATGCAACACCACTTTGCTGTCTTTCCTACTCTTTCCATTTCACGCACGGCCCGCTCTAATTCCTCTATGCTAAGATTGTGGAAGGTATTAATCGAATAAACGAAATCAAATGATTTATCTTCCCAAGGTAACTGTGTGCAATTACCTACGATTAAACGATCTTTAATTTCTGGCTTAGCATGATCAATGGCATATTGTGAAATATCAATACCACTGACTTCAATCCCAGGGACCACTTGTGTAAATTCATATAATAAAAACGCTTTTCCACAGCCAATATCTAAAATTTTATCCCCGGCTTTTAATCCATAATGCTTAACGATATCTTCTGCAATGGCACGCCATCGACCATCGTAATGATATCCGCCATAACCATATCCTCTATCCCCATCCCAATAATCATGACCCCAATGTTTAGCTTTGGTCGCGCAGGCTGCTTTATCATAGTTAACAACGCGATCGATATAATCCCGCTGGGTGCTTTTTTGATATTTTTCAAGGAAATTAATTTCTTGCATACATGCCTCTTATTTCATTAAATGCATAATATGTTTCATCAAGGATACTTTCTCAATAAAACTTTTATTACCCATAATATTGACCGCTTCTGAACCGACTACATTCCCAATAAATCCCACTAAATCAGCGGGGGCATTTTGGGCTACGAATAAACTAGTAACAGCAAGTACAGCATCACCCGCGCCAACACGATCTTTCACCGAGGTGGCAAAGGCGGGTGTCACATGTATTTCTTCTCCTTTTTTACAAGAAAAAGAGCCTTTCACTCCGCTAGTCACCACAATATTGCGATAATCAAACTCTTCCATCAATCGCTTCACTTGATCAAAAGTAGAAAAATGTTTTTGACGGAAATTCAATTGTAATTCCCGATTCGCCATACAAATGTAATCCGCTTTTTTATATTTAGAAATACAATTGAATCCGTGATTACTGGCGTTTGCCTGCGTGTTTACCGCTAAAAATTTCGCTTTTTCTTCTATTTTATGAATAGTATCCGTGTCTAATAAACCATGTCCATAATCTGCCACAATCACCACATCATGTTGAGGTAATTGTGTTTCTATACTTTGTTCAAAAACCTTTTTTTGTTCTTTATTAAAATAACAATCATCAATTTCATAAATTTCAAATAATTTTTGTGATGAATATTCTTCAATAAAACGTCGTTTAACAATAGAAGGCGCATCTTTTTTATAATGAAAAATAACATTCACATTGTCTTTTAAATTTTCTCGAATAAAAGATTCATACTCTCCTTTTTCTCCTAAGGTAGTAATGCAGGTGACTTCGGAGCAGAAACTACTGACATGATTGGCAATGGCTAACACACCCCCAATGTACATTTCTTCTCGATGATATTTCGTCACTAAGGTAGGCTCTTTGCCGGATTTTCCTATGGCTTCGCCATAATGATAAATATCAATGATCGCTTCACCAATCAATAATACTTTTTGATTTTTGCTTTGCTCAAAATAATGTAAAACTTCATCGATAGAGTATTTTGTTCTAAAAGCATCCAAATAGGAAAGCACTTCTTTAGAAAAAGGCGAAAAAAAACGATTTAGCAAGGTGGAGGAGCTAAAAACAATATCTTTAGTAAAATTTAATTGACCACCTACGGATCTAACGGCTTCTTCTTCTTCAGAAATTTTCCCCGTAATATCTTTTTCAGAATCTTGATATTCAATACCTTTCACATAAAAATTAGGTTTGACGATTTTAATTGCTTCAATGGCAGTCGAATGATGATTGATAAGAACATAATCGACGCAACTTAATGCAGCAAGCGCCTCGGCACGTAAATATTCGGAAAAATAAGGCTTGCCAGGTCCTTTATTGACGAATTGATCCGCAGTAATTGTTACTACTAAAATATCACCAAAATTTCGAGCATGTTGTAAATGTTTAATGTGTCCAATATGTAATAAATCAAATACGCCATGACATTGAACCACTCTCTGATGGTGAGCACGATTTTCCGTTAAAATGTGAGTAATCTCATCAACACTAACAATTTTACTGTTTACGTCTAAACTATCCGGTTTAGGCAGAACGGCCAATGGTGCTATAAAATCATTGTCCTTAGTTGTTTCGTTCATTGCTGTGGTATTTTTCATGAACTCATTCCTTGATACTTATTTTATTTTAAAAAAGGTATTTTATCATACTGCAATTGCTTTGGGCTCATCTATTGTTTGCACATAATTGATGTTCGAATCATAAAAAGCACGTAAATCAGGAATACTCTGATCCGTCAGTGCAATTTTATTTAACATTAAAATATCTTCTACTATATGAATATCTTCTTCTTGTTGAATAGCTATATCTTCTAATGCGGCATGAAGCGTACAACCTGCCTTCAATATGGCACCATAAATTCGTTTTCGTTTATCAACTGATTCAGGCAACATAAAAATACTGCACATCACGATACCTTCAACTTGATCAATAGCACTTAATACTTCTTCCAGAATCATATAACAACCGGTCATTCTATATTCAGTAGCGCTTAATAAATAAGTAAACTGATGCTTTTGACAATAACTTCGAATTAAAAAATTCTGCACATGTTGAGGAAAATCATTTCCAGCATAAGGTCGACTTCCAATGTAGCCTCGATAGCCTTTTACTTTATTCATAAAAACCTGCCGGTAATTGGTAATTTAAACCTAAACGAGTCAGAGGACGTACTAAAATAGGCTCAAAAAACTCACCCATTTTTTTACCATTATACGGAGTCAAAATACTTTTTAGACGACAATTCATTGACCAACGCGTTTCATTTTCAATATTAATGCGATTCCCATGCATCACATTTTGTGAAAATAATAAAACACTACCAAAAGGCACATTCAGAAATGTGACATCTTCTTTAATATATTGATAAAGATCCTCACTACTTTTATTTTTAAATTGACTAAAATTCGATTGTAATTGATTATCTACCGTGGCATTAGTAATATACATTGATTTAGTCGCGTAGCAATCCACTAACGGAATCCAAAGCACAATTTCAAATGGTGAGTCACCTGCCCACACATCGGCATGAACAGGTAAAAGAGAACTATCATCATTAGGCAATTGAATGCTTAAATTAATACGTCGTTGCATTGCTAATTCATTGCCCGCTAATAACATTAAAATTTGCCGAGCGGTATTGAAATAAGCTTTTCGAAAAGACGGTTCTTTATTCATTTCTGCAATGACTTTTAAGCGAAGATCATTTAATTCATTAACAGAAATTCGCTGATGAATGGTATTTAGGAAAGAATCAATTTGCGAATCATCATTCAGAAGATAATTAATCGCTTTAGCTGCCGCCTGCGCCACTTTTTTACGTATTAGATAGAGTGCGTCCTTATCTTCAACAGGAACGATAATATGTTTGTCTTTTAAAAACTGATGCGCTAATTCTTTTTCTTGCTCAGTATAAAAATCATCCAAGTGAAAACTCCTTTAATAAAAATTTCCTGGTATTAATATCACAAATCATGTTCGGGGGCAAAAAATAGTAATCGATATTAATTGATTTTCTAGAAACCATGTCATACTAGCGACCCTTCGAGACAGCCGCTTTGCGGCTTCCTCAGGGCGAACGGTTTAATATATAAAAGCCGTTCGAGGAAGCCGCAAAGCGGCTGTCTTAGGGCTAACGGTTTAATAATAAAAGCCGTTCGGGGAAGCCGCAAAGCGGCTGTCTTAGGGCTAACGGTTTAATAATAAAAACCGTTCGCCCTGAGGAAGCCGCAAAGCGGCTGTCTCGAAGGGTCGCTAACATGACGCATCACTTTAGCTCAAGCGAAATCTCATAACCCTTTTCATTCTCTTTGGCACAAAATTTTTCATCCATAAAAAATCCCGTCACTGCAATTAATCTATCACCTACAAACAACAATGGAATACGCGCACGTTCCCAGGGTGGAATTTTCCAATCCTGAAAAAGATTTTTTAAAGAATGATGATGACTTCTACCGGGTAAAATACATTTTTCTGCTCCCAATCTAAATCGAACGCTAACATGATCAATCGATGCAAGCAAACCCTGTCCTTGCGTTAAAGTCGATTTCAAAATTCCAATGGTTGGTAGCACAAGGGGTTGTTTCATATCCCAATGCATTGTTTGTTTTTCATCATGCTTCTGAAAAGATTTCATCATATATAATTTCCCTTGATAACGCCGCAATGTGACATCTGCCCATTGAATTAGGGGAGATTTATCAATACCAGCTTCCAAGCAATAGTATTGAATTTGTCGCATTTTCACCTCAGAAGGTAGAGGAAAATTCTGAGACTTAATCCATTCTCGCAAAATCAAGCGCTGCCTTGCGTCGTTAAATTGTTTTAATGTTTTTATGCAAAGTGTCTGCATAGAGGAATCAATTAAGGTTGCTAAATCATCAGCAGCGACACTGTCTAATATAGATTGAGCCTCTGCACAATGCCTTGCAACCCGAGCCAATTGCGTATCCAACGTAGGCCAACGTTTTTTTAACATTGGTATAACATCATTACGTAAAAAATTTCGTGTGAAATGCGTATTCGTATTCGATTCATCCTCTATCCATTGCAATCCTTGTGCTTCCGCATATTTTTTTATATCGGAGTGCGAGGTGCAAAGCAAAGGTCTCCCATGAAAACCCTTCGCCAATAATTTTATGTGAGGCATGGCAGATAATCCCTTAGGCCCACTACCACGCAATAATTGTAATAATACCGTTTCTGCTTGATCTTCTTGATGATGTGCTGTTAATACAAAATCGCCAGCGGATAAAAGTTTAGAAAAAATATAATAGCGATATTGTCGCGCCATTTCTTCGATATTCGTTGTGTTTATTTGATTAGAAGGCAATATTTTTTCAACAAAATCAATTTGCAAGTTCTCACATATTTGAGCGCAGTGTTTAGCCCAATATGCTGCTTGCCGACTCAGTCCGTGATTAATATGAATCGCTTTCAATGAAAGAGAATGAGTATGTCGTAATTGTGCCAAGACATATAGCAACACATGAGAATCCATGCCGCCACTATAGGCAATCCAATAGGTTTTATCTAAACCTTGTTCTAAACAGAATGATTCAACTCGATTAACCAGCGATTCCATAAGACATTAACCGTTGGTAACGCGCATCAATAAGTTCAGAAAGAGAAAGTTGTTGTAGTACATTTAAATTATCAGATAATACGCTTTTTAAACTCGCAGCCATTGTATCGTAATCCCGATGTGAACCTCCTACGGGTTCTGGAATCACTTGATCAATTAACCCTAGGCGCAAGTTTTGCTCAGCTGATACACCCATAGCTTCGGCGGCCTGAGGGGCTTTGTCGGCACTTTTCCACAAAATAGAGGCACAACCTTCTGGTGTAATCACACAATAGATAGAATATTGCAGCATTAATACACGATCCCCTACACCAATAGCCAAGGCACCTCCCGAACCACCCTCGCCAATAACGGTACAAATAATAGGTGTTTTAAGTTGGGACATGACAAATAAATTTCGTGCAATAGCCTCACTTTGATTGCGTTCTTCTGCACCAATCCCAGGATAAGCCCCGGGCGTATCAATAAAAGTAAATAAAGGTAATTTAAAGCGTTCTGCCATTTTCATTAATCGAAGTGCTTTACGGTAATCCTCTGGTTGAGGCATACCAAAGTTACGTTCGATTTTTTCCTGTGTTTTCCGACCTTTTTCATGTCCGATGATCATCACGGGTTGACCTTCAAAACGGGCTGTTCCCCCAATAATAGAAGGACCACTAGAAAGCATCCGATCACCCTTCATCTCATCAAACTCGGTGAAAATTTGATTAATATAATCAATAGCATGAGGTCGAAGCGGGTGTCTGGCGAGCTGGGTCATTTGCCATGGTGTTAGGCGTGAAAATACATCACGAGTTAATTGCTTACTTTTTATTTCAAGACGTGCGATTTCATCGGAAATATTAATATCCCCGTCTTTGTCGACCATACGCAGTTCTTGAATTTTTGCCTCAAGTTCTGCAATGGGTTGCTCAAAATCAAGATAATTTAAATTCATCGTTTTAAAACCTAAAAAGTGTGGCGTATATAATAGCTGAAATCTCTATTTAAAGCAGATATAATTTTGGGTTCCCTCTTAGTACCCAAGGTGTTTTTTTCATGGACCCACGTTTTATTCATCTACGTATTCATACGGAATATTCTTTAATCGATGGCATTGTGCAAATCCACCCATTGATTGAAAAAGCACTAGAATATCAGATGCCTGCCGTGGGAATAACAGATCAAAGTAACTTATTTGCAACCATTAAATTTTACCAGGCTGCCAGTCTTGCAGGCATTAAGCCCATTATTGGGACGGATGTATGGCTTGAAAATAAAAAACAATCAAAAAATCCGTTTAAACTCACTGTATTTTGTAAAAATAATTCGGGCTATAAAAACCTCCTGGAATTAGTTTCACGTAGCTTCATTAAAGGACAATCCCATGGTAAAGCCATTATCTACTATGAATGGCTCAAAGAATTATCCGATGGATTAATTCTATTATCCGCTGCAGAAGAGGGTGACTTAGGACAAGCGCTTCTATCAGAAGATGCTCAAAGCGTAAAACAAATAATTCATTTCTGGCAACAACATTTTCCGGATCATTATTATCTTGAATTGAGACGTACTGGTGCTCCTAACCAAGAAAAATATATTCATGCGGCTTTAGATATCGCAGAAAAATATTCCATTCCTCTTATCGCTACCAACGATGTGCGTTTCTTATCACCGACTGATTTTGAAGCACATGAAGCTAGAGTATGCATTCATGAAGGTGTTATTTTAGCAGACCCGCGCCGACCACGCATTTATAATGAACAACAATATTTTCGAAGCCAAGAGGAAATGATTGCCCTTTTTGCCGATATTCCTGAAAGCCTAGAAAACACGGTTGAGTTTGCTAAACGTTGTAGTGTTAGCATTAGTTTAGGACATAGTGTGCTACCACGTTTCCCTGTACCAAATGATTATACGATCGAACGTTATCTTTCTGAGGTGGCAGTCAATGGATTAGAGGATAGACTTCGCATTTCTTATGATGTCGCTTCCCCTGCTTTTTCTACTCAGCGTCGTGCTTATGACCAACGTTTGCAAAGTGAATTAGATGTTATCAATACGATGGGCTTTGCCGGTTATTTTTTAATTGTAGCCGATTTTACTCGATGGGCACGCAATAATGGTGTACCGGTTGGGCCCGGCCGCGGATCAGGACCGGGATCCTTAGTGGCCTATGCTTTAAAAATTACAGATTTAGATCCCATCACACATGAGCTTTTGTTTGAACGCTTTTTAAATCCCGAGCGTGTTTCCATGCCTGATTTTGATATTGATTTTTGTATGGAAGGACGCGATCGCGTGATTGATTATGTGATGCGAACCCATGGTCGAGAATCCGTTGCCCAAATTATTACGTATGGTACCATGGCAGCCCGAGCGGTGGTGCGCGATGTAGGACGGGTTTTGGGAATGAGTTATGGCTATGTGGATAAATTAGCAAAATTAATTCCCTTTGAAATAGGCATGACACTCGATAAAGCACTTGATCAAGAAGTATTGTTGCGTGATCGTTATCAGCAAGAAGAGGAAGTGCGTACGCTAATCGATCTTGCACGTAAATTAGAAGGAATTACACGTAACGCCGGAAAACATGCGGGCGGCGTTGTCATTGCGCCTGCCAAATTAACCGAATTCACGCCACTTTATTGTGAAGCAGAGGAACCCGAACATATCGTCACTCAATTTGATAAAGATGACGTAGAAGCCGTAGGTCTAGTCAAGTTTGACTTTTTAGGTTTACGCACACTGACCATTATCGATTGGGCCATTCGTGCCATCAATCCATTGCGAGAAACGCGTCAAGAATCTCCCTTGGATATTCAACTGATACCGACCAATGATGCAGCGACCTTCGCCATGCTTAAAGACTGTAAAACCACCGCTGTATTCCAGTTAGAATCACGCGGCATGAAAGATTTAGTCAAACGTTTGCAACCAGATTGTTTCGATGAAATTGTGGCATTAGTTGCCTTATTTAGACCGGGCCCTTTGCAATCCGGCATGGTGGATGATTTCATTAATCGCAAACATGGGCGTTCGCGTGTGAATTATCCTCATCCACAACTCGAGCCAATTTTACGAGCGACTTACGGAGTTATCCTTTATCAAGAACAAGTCATGCAAATCGCACAAGTATTAGCAGGATATTCTTTAGGCTCCGCTGATTTATTACGCCGTGCCATGGGCAAGAAAAAAGCCGAAGAAATGGCTATGCATCGAGAAACATTTTGCAAAGGTGCAGTAGAGCGCGGTGTCAAACTAGAAACCGCCTCCTATATTTTCGATTTAATGGAAAAATTTGCTGGTTATGGTTTTAATAAATCGCATTCTGCCTCTTATGCATTAATCGCCTATCAAACGGCATGGTTAAAAGCGCATTATCCTGCTGCGTACATGGCAGCGGTTTTATCAGCGGACATGGATCACACAGAAAAAGTCGTGCATTTTATTGAAGAATGTAAAACTCTGCAGTTACAAGTGATATCACCCCACATCAATCGTAGCGAATATGCTTTTCATATGATAGATGAAAAAACCATTGTTTATGGTTTAGGCGCATTAAAGGGAGCAGGATTAAGCGCGATTGAAGCGATTATCGATGCTCGAAAAAACGGACCCTTTAAAGATTTTTTTGATTTTTGTATGCGAGTTGATTTAAAAAAATTAAATCGACGTGTATTAGAAGCGCTTATCAAATCGGGGGCTTTTGATTCCATTGGTCCACATCGAGCAAGTTTATTAGCCAGTATGGATTTAGCATTACAGAATGCGGAACAATTTTTAAGGGATAAGCAACGTGGTCAACATAATTTATTAGATGAAATCACTGAAGAAAAAAATAGTTTAGATTATGTAACAATAGCTGAATGGAGTGAACAAGAGCGATTGTTAGGTGAAAAGGAAATACTGGGATTGTATTTAACGGGTCATCCTATTCATCGTTATTTACCTGAACTTAAAAATTTCTTAAGTGGACCCATTGCAGAACTTCGTCCCAATCAAACGTCTACCATTGCAGGGATTATCGTCAATATTCGTAGCATTCAAACCAAACGTGGAGATAGGATGGCAGTCGTTTCTGTAGATGATGCCACGGCCATGGTGGACGTACTTTGCTTTGCAGAAAATTTTCAAAAATATCGACATCATTTGCATAAAGATAATTTAATTATTATCGAAGGTGAAGTAAGTCATGATGAATTCAGTGGAGGCAACCGTGTCATTAGCCGAGAAATTTTCTCTATGACCGAAGCACGGGAGCGCTATGCCAAATATTTAAAGATTCATTTTTCTTCTAAAAACAATGCATTATTATCGAAACTCGCTACGGTTTTAGGTAAATACCGAGGTGGAGAATGTAGAGTGGTGATTGATCATAGCATCACGAATGCAAAAGCAAGTCTCAATTTAGGCGAAGGTTGGCGAATACGACCGGCTGATGAATTGTTAAATACCTTAATGGAAGTATTTTCAGAAAATAGCATAGAGATGGTTTATTAAATCGAAAATAAATTATTTATTTTTTTGTTTTACTTTTATCAGTGCTGAAGAAATAACTTATGATATCTCAAGCAAAAAGCTAACTCATAAAAAAACAATAACAGAAAAAGAATATAAGTTAACATTGGAGGCTCTCTCTAAATGAATGAGTAACGGCGGCAAAAATATTAGGTTTAGAGGGAACAACGCCATCCGTATTTGATATCTACCCCACCTAAATCTTGTCCTTCGTCCCGCGGACATATCCTTAGCCACAATTTTTTAGAAAAAACTGCCTCCCCCTTTGAAAAAGGGGGAGGCAGTTTTTTCTAAAAAATTGTGGCTAAGGATATGGCCGCGGAACGACGAGAGCGGGGTTAATTGACAACACGCCCTAGAAAGATGAACCAATAAACACTATTCTTCGTTCAACATGCTGAATAATTAAGAAAATCCATAAAATATGTATAAATGCTATACTTAAAGTAAGCTATTGGCTTTTCAAAGGCAGGGGGGATATGGGTTCAGTACTGGAAACATCAAGTAAAGAACAACTTATCGCGATATATCATCGAATAAACTTTGCCCTAGAAAATCTTACCCTAGAAAATCTTAATAGAAGCAAAAGAGAAAACAAAGTTCATAATATCTTACGAGGCATGCGAAATGACATTATTAAGTTAATGATCATAAAACAGCAAACAACAAATTCAACTGAGTTGAGTGAAATTATATCTCACTATCTTAAAGCAGATGATTTTATTGTATCGTCAAGAAATGATAAAGCTGAAATAGCTGAATTTAAAAACGAAGTTGACACTACTGATGAGCAATTAAGCGATGATGAGTTTCTTGAAAATTATCACGGTACCGTTGATTACATGTTGAATCAATTAGAACCCTATACTGACATAAATGCCATTAAGATTCTCTCTGGTTTACTAATAAACGAGAAACAAAATTTAGAACGAACCGATGATAAAGATCCGGAGAAACAACAATCATTGAACAGTCACTTGTTAAAAGAGTACTTCTTAAAAGACCTTAAAACGATTCAAGCAAAGAAACTCACCCCAAAGACTGATGCTGAGATAAGTAAAATCAATGCTAATCCTTATTTTGAAATAGGAAATCAATTAGTTAAACATATTCAAGGAATAGACCCTAAGCTACCTCAAGAAGGACAATTAAGAGAGATTTATAATGCTTTGTTGAAAGCACAAGATTCAATAGTAACGCAAAATAATGAGCTAAAGTCTTCAGAAAATCCTTCGCTAGTAGGAGTTAATGATGAAGGTCTTCATCAAGTCATCCTTAAACAGATAAAAGAATTAGAAACTATTCCGAGCATACAACAAGAGATACAATTAAAAGCAACCTGTGAACAGTTGCAAAAAGATATGGAGTTAGACAAGTCTCCTCAAGATGACATCACATGTGCCCCAATAAAGGCAGCTATCACCTTCGCACAAAATTTTGAGCACCCCTACGAGGAAAGACGTCAGTTGTTAACTAATGTTTTGAAAGAACGTGAGGCAAAGATCGAGTCTTTACCGAAAAATTCTTCTACACCCTCTTTATTTAAACAACCAAGCAAGAGTGATCGCGTCCTACAAGCCATAAAAAAAGCATTAAAAAGTCTACAGACAAAAGTGGCAGAAGTTGTTCAGACTTTTAAAAAACAGTAAAGACGTTGTTGAATAAATCGGTTTTGTCATTGCGAGCTGAAATATCCCCACGAATGTTGAAAGAATTAAGTGATCGCCAAGAGGATAGAAATTGTTGATACTGCACCATCCCGCAAATTCTGCCGTCCACTTATCTTGAGTAGGAGGCGATGTGTCACGGCAGAATTGTGCGGGACCCATTCTTAAAAACCATTCAACGGAAATAAGAAAATGACCCTTGAATAAATGAGAATCCAAAAGCAATTCTAAAGATGCAATAATCTGCTTTAGTCACGATCTAATCTGACAAAATACTTGAAAAAAGTAAGGTTACCTGT